>ERZ791753.264-NODE-264-length-57594-cov-22.697683_pt1 | contig 57594 bp, 59 predicted proteins | sample MGYA00509951_ERZ791753 | MGnify/ENA primary metagenome ERZ791753 (study PRJEB30046, sample SAMN00792026) | human gut metagenome | study: EMG produced TPA metagenomics assembly of the A metagenome-wide association study of gut microbiota in type 2... | reverse complement strand
GAAGTAGGCTACTTCGTGGGGACCCCAACTATGGCCGGACATTGTGTGTCCAAACGGATTGGGCGGCATGATGCAGCCTGCCAAGGCTGCCCACGGTGCGTTTCTCGCTCGCCGGAAGCTTGCTTCCGGGTCGTCGCGCGCACCGTGCACGTTTCCTAACCTGCGGTGTGATCCGCGTTGCTGATATAAAATTGTCAAGGTACAAAGGGGAAAACATCTCCCTACTATCCCTCCCGAAAAAACAGCCATGTGAATACCAAATTTGGCGAAAAAAGCTGCACAAATTTTTTGAACGAAGCTATAGAACGAATCAAATGAATCCTAAATATAGGAATCAGAAATAATATAATTATTGATATTATACGAAATAATCTTATAAAATCTAACTTTTTCCGATGCGTCGAAATGCTGACTGCCTTTTCTTAAAAGACAATATAAACAGCGCGGTGTAGCCTGTTTTTCAGGCCGCCCCGCGCTGTTTTACAATTTCATATAAGAGAACTGAGAGCATTATAATATCTGCTGGCGTTCTTTGCTTTGATCATGTTTCTGACTTTTCCGGAGCCGCAGACCGCTCCGATTTCCGAAGCACAAATTTCGCCTTCTCAGGCGGATACGGTGCATCCTGCGCGCTGCAAACAAAAACGTCCGTCACGCGGCCGGTTTTCTCCGCATTCCGGTTTCCAACCGGAACGACCACAAAATCACCGACTGCAAGAGGCAATCCGCCTGTCAGATAGGCGCATTGAGATTGCATATAAAATCCAAGACATTTTCGCTTGAGGTGGCAGACATGAAAATCGCTTTCTATTGCAGAGTGGACGGACAGGGCTTCGGCTTTGTCCTCCCCGATGAAGCTGACAAGCTCCGCGATTTTTTCGCCGAGCATCAGGATAAGCCTGCGCTTGAAAAGCCATCAAGCGCAAACTAAAAATTTTTGTCGTGTGCTTGACATACGGGTGACGTAAGTCGTGAAATCTTAGATGCTCCAGCCCTGCATCCTTTAGGATCTTCTTGTGGATGTTGACCACCGAATCCGGGTGGTACATTTCGCCTGTCTTGGGTGACGGGAACATCCATGGGCTGCCGGGATGCTTTTGGTGTTCTGCGACCAGCAGATCGACGGCATCCTGTGGAATCGAGATTTTGCGGATGGAGTTTTCCGTTTTCGGGCGTGTGATGTCCGGTTCGCCTGCGCTGTTGCGTCCGGCCTGCTTGCTGACGGAAATCGTCTTGCTTTCAACGTCCAAATCCGACCATTGGAGCGCAACCAGCTCACCCTTGCGTAACCCGCTGATGAGTTCCAGATAGAACATCGGCAGGACGCTGCGCTGCTCTGCTGCGGTTAGGTAAGACTTGATTTGTTCTGGCGGCAGGATTTTCATTTCGTGCTTCGGAATTTTCGGCGGGATGCAGTCATCCGCTGGATTGCGCACAATCAGGCGCTCTTTGACCGCGCGGTCGAGTGCGTTGCGCAGCATCGTGTGGATGCCGCGAATCGTCGAGTCGCTCAGCCCCGGCTGCTTTCCTTTCTGTGCTTCTCTTAGAATGAAGTCACGACACACCATTCTGAAAGGAGACAGCAAACTATGTCCGAGAAAATTGTACAGCTGAATGAGGAAATTATCAAGGGGCAGCTCAAAGAATTGGTTCGAGGAAGTGTAGAAGAAACCCTGAACGAGCTGCTGGAAAAGGAGGCGGAGTCGCTGACGCAGGCGGCCCGCTACGAGCGCAGCGAGGCCCGTCAGGGCTACCGCAGCGGTCACTACGACAGGAACCTTACCACGACCTCCGGCGACGTCACGCTCCATATGCCCCGGCTCAAGGGCGTATCTTTCGAGACGGCCATCATCGAGCGATATCGCCGCCGGGAGAGCAGCGTGGAGGAAGCCCTCATCGAGATGTACCTGGCGGGTGTTTCCGTGCGCCGTGTGGAGGACATCACGGAGGCCCTGTGGGGCAGCAAGGTCTCGCCCGCTACCATCAGCGAACTGAACAAGAAAGCCTACGTCCACATCGAGGATTGGCGGAACCGCCCGTTACAAGGCGGGCGCTATCCATACGTCTACGTGGACGGCATCTACCTGCGCCGCAACTGGGGCGGAGAATACGAAAATGTTGCCATTCTGGTGGCGATCGCCGTGAATGAGGACGGTTTCCGTGAGGTTTTGGGCGCTGCCGAGGGCATGAAGGAGGACAGGGCCAGTTGGGTCAGCTTCTTCCAATGGCTCCGTGGACGCGGCTTGGACGGCGTAAAGCTCGTCGTCGGTGACAAGTGCATGGGAATGCTGGAGGCCGTGGGTGAGGTGTTTCCGGACGCCAAATACCAGCGCTGCACGGTGCATTTCTACCGCAATGTTTTCTCTGTTGTGCCCAAATCCAAGACCAAAATTGTGGCAAAAATGCTCAAGGCGATCCACGCCCAGGAGAGCAAAAAAGCGTCCCGCGAAAAGGCAAAGGCCGTGGTTGCCGAGCTGTGCGCCATGAAGCTGAAGGAGGCTGCCAAAAAGGTCGAGGACGGCATTGAGGAGACGCTGACCTACTGCGATTTCCCCAGCGAGCACTGGACCCGCATCCGCACCAACAACGTGATCGAGCGGCTGAACCGGGAAATCCGCCGCAGGACCCGCGTGGTGGGGACATTCCCTGATGGCAACTCCGCCCTGATGCTGGTCTGCGCCCGGCTCCGCCATGTGGCAGGTACCCAGTGGGGCTGCAAGAAGTACATGAACATGAAGCACTTGGAGGCGGTCATGGACGACGCCTCTGTTGCCGGCTGATTTCACTCAGCCGGAGCCTGCAAACAATTTTGCGCATAAATCTTGACGGGACCATCTTCTGACCGCACTGCCGCGCGGCAGCCAGCCGGAAGATTGCCTGCCATGGCTGCCAGCCGTGCAGACGGTATGCAAAGCCTAAACCGGCGACATCTTTCTGATGCCGCCGGTTCAGGACTATTTGACGCTTACAAAAGTACCGCAATTATTTTGGTGGGCCTTCGGGGATTCGAACCCGGGACCGGACGGTTATGAGCCGTCTGCTCTAACCAACTGAGCTAAAGGCCCTTAATTTGGTGCGGGTAGTGGGATTCGAACCCACACGCCGGTTGGCAAAGGAACCTAAATCCTTCGAGTCTACCAGTTCCACCATGCCCGCATATAAATAAGACCATATCACAAATCACTTTTCTCTTAGGCGAGAATGCCATGGGTATTTTGTATAGGAAAACTTGATATCAAAATTGTCTAAAAGAGCTGGTGCCGGTGACCGGGCTCGAACCGGTACAGTATTGCTACCGAGGGATTTTAAATCCCTTGTGTCTGCCAATTCCACCACACCGGCATATAAACGGGAAAAATAAGCGGAAGTTAAACGAACCCTAAGTGAAATACGTACAACTGACCAGAAGTCATGTTGTTTATATTCTGGATGGAGTCAACAGACACTTCACTGTCCAAGAATCTCCAAAACAGAACCAACGAAGGCAGAGGGGCAAATCGCCCCTCTGCCACCATGACGGTGTATCTGAGTCAGAAATTATTAAGATTTGATATTCTTATACTTAGAAATTACCAGTTCCTTTGTATTTCCGTCTGAAGGAAGACCACAAATTTGTTCTACGGCAAACTCAATACCTTTTTCTTTAATCAAAGCTAGGCTTAACCTTTCCATCCGGTACGGTCAATCTCCCCTTGTTCATCCCACAGGCAATGCCAGTCAGGTGCACCTTCCCACAAAAGGACAGTTCCTTTGATAAGGCGACACTGGGTTCCAATATTGTTAATCTTTTCCATTTCGGCGTTTGTCAGTAGATCTTCAGTACAGCACTGGAGATTACTCAGAATATGTGAACGACTGATTGAGAAAGGAACAGGTAACGTTCCGCGTTGTACGGCCCATTTAAGGACAACTGAAACTGGATGAATACCATGCGCTTGAGCTATTTCTAGGATTGCTGGATCCTGAAGGCAATTGGTATCTTCTGTAGTACGATCGCGCTCTGGCCGGTGAGGGCTGCCGAGCGGCGTATGTGCAATAGGCAGAACATTCTTTTCTTTTAAGTATGCGATAAGTTCATCCTGCCGAAGGTGTGGATGGAGTTCGCATTCGTTTACAACAGGCTTAATCTTCATCTCCTGCCAAACTGATTCTATTTTCGGGATATTCATATTCGACATGCCAATGGATTTAACAAGTCCCATTTCGACAAGTTTTTCCATCTGCCGCCAGACCATAAGATATTCCTCTTCGAAAAATGGACGTGCGTTTGGATCGCGCTGATGAGTGTCACAACCAGGTGTATGGTAATTAGGGAATGGCCAGTGAATGAGATACAAATCAAGATAATCTACTTGAAGATCCCTTAATGTTTCAGCACAAGCGGCAAGCACATCCCGCTCATTGTGACGATTGTTTGGAAGCTTTGATATAATAAAAAGATCCTCACGGCGAAGTAGCCCCGTTTCAAACACTTCTTTTAGTGCTACACCAATTTCCTTTTCATTTTCATAGGCCGGAGCACAGTCGAGCAAACGATATCCAAGTGACAGTGCTACTTTAACATTTTCGGCAATGACTCCCGGTTCAACATGGTCGGAGCCAAAGGTTCCATAACCGATACAAGGCATTTTGTTGCCATCACTCAAGAGGAACTGGGGAATTCTGTCTTGATCAATGCTATCTGCCGCAAAAGAAAACTTCTCCATATTTATCATATTATTTCCTTTCTGCACAAGTTCTTTCGTTGTATTTTATTGGTCGATTGTAAAATGAAGTTGGACACCTAAGAAAAAATCCATAGTGATTTTCCGCACATGGTAGAATGAAGTTTGCACACAACTTCTTCCAAGGGAGGGCAATCACTATGGACTGCCAAGATTATATCACAGAATTGGTAGAACGCAAGAAGGGACAGCACTTACAGCGAGAGGAACGAGGAGCGATCCAGCATCTCAAGAACGCAGGCTACACGAACAGCGCCATTGCCAGAGCAATCGGATGTTCACCAACCACCGTTGGAAACGAGCTAAAGCGCGGCACACCACCCCGAAAGAGCAGCAAGGGCAGGAAGCCCGGATACTCGGCAAGGCGTGGAGAAGCGGCCTACAAGGCGAACAGAAAGCGTTCTCGGAAACCACACCGAATCTGTCACTGCACTCGTTTCATTCGCTGGATAATGGAACAGGTCAAAGAACACAAGTGGTCTTTGGACGCCTGCGCCTGATATGCTCGTCTGCACAAGCTGTTTTCAGCAGAGGAGATGGTCTGCACCCACACGCTTTACAATGAGGTCTGGGCAGGCAGCCTTGACTTGTCTGTGACAGAACTGCCCGAAGCCATTTAATCAAATAACAGGATAGGAACCTCCTGCATACAACGTTCCACTTCTGCTTCATTTTCTACTGAAGGCATTGCTCCCTTACGAGATGCACAAAGCGCACCACACGCATGCGCAAACCTGAGCATTCTTTCTATGTCTGGTTGGGGAATTTGCTCGATCACTGGCATGTTCAAACGGGTTAATTGGTAGATAAACCCCCCTATAAAAGCATCTCCGGAACCAGTTGTATCAGCCACCTTTACATCATAGGTTGGCAAATGGCCTTCTCCACCTTTATAGCTGTAGAAGCAACCGCGGGGGCCTAAGGTAATCGTTACGAATTTTGCGCCGAAGCTACGTATTTTATGCGCAACAGCTTCGTAAGTCATATCCTTGCCGAAAAGAAATTCTGCTTCCTCAACCGATATTTTCACAATATCTGCTTTATGCATTGTGTCGAGCATTACAGTGCGCTCAAATTCCTTATCATTTGAAAATGCGATGTTCCAGTTTGGATCATAAACAAGCAATTTCCCACGTTCTTTTACCATTTCCACAATCTTTGCCGCGGCCAATCTGCAAGGTTCTTTGTATTGTGAAACGGTCGAAAGCAAAAACACTCGGCAGGCATCAATCAGTTGTTCGTCAATATCTTCGGGTGAATAGTAGGTTTCAGCAACTTCTCCTCGAGTAAAATCAAAGCTACGATTGTTGTTCTCGTCTAGAGTGATAAAAGCCATTTTTGTGGGCGCTTTCCTGGTAAATCGTAAGCCTTGAATGTTAACCCCGAATTTGGTCATCGCATCAGCTAAAAAGTGCCCGAATATATCATCACTGACCGTACCAAGAAATCCTGATTTGCCACCCAAACGTGAAACTGTTACTGCCACATTGGCCGGCGCCCCACCAGGATTGCGTTCATAAAGCAAATTCCCTTTTGGTGAAATTCCTGCGGGGGTAAAATCCACCATTAAATCGCCAAGGGTTAGCACATCTAGAATAGTTTTACTCATCATAGGTACATCCTGCCTGTAAAATTACGTTTGGAGCGTGCAGCCAGTAACCACCAGTGCGTATTACAGCTTTTACCTTCTTAATTTCTTCGTCAAATTCAATGTGTGGGATATAGGATAGTTTTGCTTTTTCAGGCCAATGTTTCGCATATTCCTTATCGAGATCAGGTGACATTTCTTTAATTTCACATGCAAGAATGACCTCTTCAATTGCCATTTCATTTATAATTCCTTCGACAACTTGAACCATTGAAGGAATATTAGGCAAAAAGGCCAAGTCAACAGTTTCAATACCTAACGGTATATTGTAGCCTGCATCCACAATCGCAAAACGATCTCTATGGCCGATACGGGCAGTAAGAGAACGCAAATCAGCATTCAGTATTCCTTGTTTAATCATAACTAACTTCCTCTTTATTCTAAATTAGCGTGATTATATGCAATTTTCGCAGTACCACAGTTAGTTTTTTGCATCAATTCGCAAACCATTGCATCCCCGACTATAACGATTGACTGTTCAAACGGGTTACCAGACGGGCGAATTGAAAAATAATTTCCTTCTATCCATCCATCAGGACCAGCGGCCCCTTCTTGAATTGGCTTTGCAGTGTTTAATTGAACAGCAACTTTGGCAATTGATGCAATTGTTGAATTTCTATTTTTTGTAAATACCGCAACTTCTGCTCCAGCGGCTTTCGCTTTTTTACAGATTGCAATCATCCCAGCCGTTTCTCCTGAGCCCGAACCGACCAATAATAGATCCCCTTCACGGATACTTGGCGTGCAAACCTCACCGACAAGATATACCTTTAAACCGATTTGCATGAGGCGCATTGCCAAAAACTTCATTGCGAGCAGGGAACGTCCTGCAGCCCCAACAAAAATACGATTTGAATTGAGAATCAGGTCTTGCATTTGCTCGAGTTCGGCTTCTTCAACAGTTTCAACAATCTCCTGCAGTTCGTTTAGACTTGCAAGAGCGATAGCACGAGTTTTCACTGTATTGCCTCCTCGAGAATCATTTTTTTCATGGTTTTTGCCGCTTCGATAGGATCAACTGCTTTGCAGATTGCTCCACCTACTATAATTAGGTCTGGCTTGGCTGCAATAATGCGCGGTAGAGTTTGCAAATTGATTCCTCCAGCGACAGCTAACTTAAGTTCAGGTGCTCCTTGCCGTGCAAGCCGCATGCTCTCCAGCGGATCCGGCGCATCAGGAACGTCAAGACTTGTATGTACACAGATATAATCCGCACCAAGGGCCTGCGCAACTGCGGCTCGCTCAGGTATACGTTCAAGAGGTACTCCCATGGTATCCACCAACACCTCGCGCTCATATGCTCGTGCAGTTTTAATTGCCCCTGCAATGGTCTCGTTGTTAGCGCTTACAGAAACTGTAACAATGTCAGCACCGGCACGGAATGCAAGAGCGCTCATAAACTCTCCACCGTCCAGAATCTTGTAATCCGCCAAAATCTTTGCTTTAGGATATAAGTTTTTGAATTCTTGAATAACTGAAATGTCGTTATAATATGCGAATGGTGTGCCGATTTCAATAATATCGACATCTTCTTGAATTTTTTCTAATAAAACTTTAGCCGCTTCGCGGGTAATATCGTCAAGTGCTATTTGCAGTTTCATAGATTGTTTACTCCTCGAACATTTCTTCTTATAGCTCGTGAGGAAAATGAACTCGCCTCTTGTTCCATACACAAACTTTGTCGAGATTCCTTTTCCTCACAGGCAAATTATATTTTCTTATTTTATCCGCTTACATTTAGAAGCCGAGAATTGCACGAATATCCGCATCGTTAAGATTATCCTTTGTCACAACCACGATGTTAGTACCAATGTTTTCAGGCAAACTCTCGCCTTCAAGTGCCTTTACAGCACTCACAACACTCTGATATCCGATATCACTGGGATCCTGAGTAACAATAGCAGTTGTAGTGCCAGACTCGAGATAAACTACGTTAGTCTCAGTTGCATCAAACCCTACATGCACGATTTCTCCCACTCTACCGCGCTCCTCAATGATATTTGCAGCAGCAATGGTAGAAAAGTCATTGTTGGAGAAAATGCCCGCAAGATCAGGGATTGCAGTGATCCAGTCGTTGGAAATTGTCAAAGCCTTCTCCATATCGCCGTCGCAGTACTGGATGTCGACAACCTCCATATTGGGGAAGTTTTCTTCGATGTAATCTCTTGCGCCTTCGCAGCGAGCTACATTAGAAGGAACTGTTTCCTGTGAGCCGAGCAGGCAGACCTTGCCTTCACCGCCGAGAGCCTCGCCCAGAGCCTTTCCGCCAAGCCGGCCGGCCTCGTAGTTATCTGTAGCAATAAAGGTTAAACCGTCATAATTACAAGTAGTGTTGAACAGGATAATTTTAATTCCCTTTGCGGCTGCAGCCTCGAGAGTTGGCACCAAAGCCTCGGAGTCGCATACCGCGATGCAGATGGCATCAGCGCCCTTCGTAATGGCATCTTCCACCATTGCAATCTGCTGCTCATAAGAGGTCTCAGTAGCAGGACCATCAATTGTGTAGACAAGGCCGAATTCCTCGCAGGCTCTCTCTGCGCCTGCCATTACGCTTGCCCAAAATTCGCCGGAACCAGACATGGTGAATACTGCGACATTCCAAGGATCAGCGTTACCAGCAGTATCGTCACTTGAGACTGCTGTTGCATTGGAGTTACCCTGGGCGTCTGCGTTTTGTGCAGTGTTGCTCTGATCACTGCACCCAATCATGCTAAAAGCCAGAAGCAATGACAAGAAAATGGCTAAGACTCTTTTCATAAAATAATACCTCCAAAGAATATTTAATATCGCAGGGTATATTCCCACAATATTCACTAGTATTAGACACCCATACGCTTTCTCTGGCGCACGATGTCAATATAGACTGATAGTACCAACGTTGCACCCGTAGCTACCTGTTGCCATTGAGTTGATACACCAATAAGGTTGAGTCCGTTATTAAGAACGCCGATAATAACTGCGCCTAGTAATGTGCCAAAAATTTTTCCGTGTCCACCTGACATTGATACACCGCCAATAACCGATGCAGCTACCGCATATGCTTCGTGTCCTACTGCAATGCTCGGTTGACCAGAATTAACACGTGCTGTTGTTAAAATTCCTGCAATCGAAGCCATCGCAGCACTAAACATGAAAGCAAAGATTCGAACTTTGTGTACCGAAATACCAGATAAGCGGGCAGCTTCTCCGTTACTACCAATTGCATAAATATGTCTTCCTATTACAGTTTTTCGTAAAATGAAAGTAGCAATAAGCGCAACAAATAGCATTATATAAACAGGATACTGAATTCCAAGGAACCGTCCTTGCGCCAGCTGCTTAAATTCCGGGCGATTGCTGAAATAAACAGCTCTAGAATCTGTAAAAACGAGCGCTAAACCACGAATGGCCATTTGTGTTCCAATTGTTGCAACAAAGGAAGGCAATGACAGCTTGGTAATAAGTAATCCATTGACCAGACCAAGAAGGATACCAAAACTCACACCACCCAAGCAACAAATGATCATCGGATAACCTTTCGAGAGCAAAGTTGCCACAATTACACTGCTCATAGCAAGTGTCGGTGCAATGGAGAGATCTATTTCACCTGAAATAATGACATAGGTCATACCAAAGCCTAAAAGTGCAGTTGTAATGATTTGCGTCAAAACATTAGCCAGATTATCACTAGATAAAAAATACGGAGACATAACCGAAAACAAAACAATAAGTATCAGTAGAGCAATTAGGCAAGAAATGGTCTGACTGGTATCTTTGTTTACAATTAGCCTCTTTTTAGGATTGCTGTCAGTATTTTTCACTTGGATCTTCATTACACCTTGTCCTCACATTCTTCATAGTTTTTTGTTTGGGATGCGAGCATCATAATTTGTTCTTGTGTTGCATTCGCGGCATCGATTTCCCCTGATACCCGTCCCTCACTCACAACAAGGATTCGGTCGCTTAACCCCATTACCTCGTTCATTTCAGAGGAAATAACAATAACTGCCGCTCCTCGCTCTGCAATCTTGTTAATAAGTGCGAAAACTTCGTATTTTGCGCCCACGTCAATACCACGAGTGGGTTCATCAAAAATTACAACATCAAAATTCCTACAAAGCCACCGGCCGATCAAAACTTTTTGTTGGTTTCCTCCACTGAGATATTGCAGAATTTGTTCATTGTTTGGAGTTTTAATTCGTAGCTGATCTACTTTTTCATCAACAACTTTTTTGATAATTCTGTCGTTGACTATGCCCTGTTTTGCCCAATCAGAAAAGGTGGCGGCAACCATGTTAAATGTCACACTCTGATCGAGAAACAATCCAGTATCTTTGCGGTCCTCTGGGAGATAGGTAATTCCATGTCGAATTGCATCAATCGGCGCTTTAATGGAACATTTTTCTCCCTTGAGCCAAACCTCACCACTTGTTGCTCTATCCGCTCCAATAATTGCACGTGCAATTTCAGTGCGTCCTGCTCCCACCAATCCTGCAATACCAAGTACTTCTCCGCTGCGTACCGAAAAAGAAACATTGTCAAAAATCTTCTTTTCATTAACTACACGAGTTAGGTTTTTAACTTCGAATATTACATCTCCAATGGTACTGTTCCGCTTCGGAAACTCTTCATTCATCTCGCGCCCAACCATATCACGTATTAGCTGGGGAATGTTGTATTCTTTGCTCCAAGGTTGTGTGGTTATGTATTTGCCGTCTCGTAATACAGTAACCCGATCAACAATATCATCGAATTCTTCCAGGCGATGAGAAATATAGATAATGCCGACTCCTTCATCGCGAAGTTTCCGGATAATATTGAAGAGTGTTTCAGTTTCAGAGAGTGAAAGCGACGATGTTGGTTCATCGAGGACAAGCACATCAGAATGCACGCTAAGTGCTTTCGCAATTTCAACCATCTGTCGAGAAGCAATGCTTAAATCTTTTACTTCGGTCCGTGCATTAATGGATAATCCCATGCTGTCCAACAAAGCCTGTGCTTTTTCGTTCATTTCTTTGTCGTCAATTATTCCACGAACCTTGCGTGGTTCACGACTTATATAGATATTATTTGCAACAGAAAGATCGGGCAAAAGATTGAGTTCCTGATGTATAATACTGATTCCCATTTCCTGTGCGTGTTTGGGGTTTTCAGGAAGGAACAAATTACCTTTATAGTAAATTTCACCTTCATCTTGCTTGTAAATGCCGGTTAACACTTTCATAAAAGTGGATTTTCCAGCACCATTTTCTCCGGCAATAGCGTGCACTTCTCCCCTTTTTAGTTCGAAATGTACCGAGTCAAGAGCTTTGACACCCGGGAAACTTTTGGAGATTTTCTCCATTCTTAATAAGTTTTCCATATCTTTCAACATCACCTCATCCAATAATTTCGAAATATCTCAGACAATCTATAAAAACTTAAAGGACCCAAAAGCTTAATATCACACAATGCCAAGAAACTTTACCGTTTCATTTCACCAAAACACTAGTAAAACTTGCCCCCTTCCTAAAAACGGGTGCATCAAAGCGGTGTATTTGTTAGATTTGACTATAAAGTACCAAATTTATTAATAGTTTGTCGTTAGAATGAATTAGGAATAGGTGGACATTTTTAAGGTGACAACTATTTTGTTTGTCAAAACGGACATGGGCCAATGATTTTTTCAACTGCTCCCCTAGCCATAAGCTCTCCCTTATGGAACATCCTGCCTCATGAGTGTTCTTCCAATTCTTTTGTAAACACATTCAAAATAGCATTAGAACACAGCATACAAAAAATCTTGCAAAAGGAATATGTTTTTGTTATAGTCTCATTAAGCTCTTGAAGCATGTAAATTAATGTTATTTTTTGGCGTGTTTATTTGTACTTTTAAGAGGAATTATTAATTATGAATGAAGAATTTAATGTAGTAATTGCAGAGGATGAAAAACGTATTTGCAGCTTGATCAAAGCTCTTATTGATTGGGATGGATTACATTTACGTTTAGTAGGTGAAGCACACGATGGTGTTCAAGCTCTTACGTTATTACAACAGGAAAAAGTAGATATCTTGATTACTGACATCCGAATGCCAGGTGTCAACGGATTAGACCTTACAAAATGGGTTAATGATCATTGTAATCAATGCTCTGTTATAATCATTAGCGGCTATAAACAATTTGACTATGCATACGACGCATTACGTATGGATGTTGTCGATTTTCTCCTCAAGCCTATTAAAAAAACTGAGATAAATAATGCAATTTCAAAGATTGTTCAAAAGCGCTCAGTCTCCTCTCCTAATACATCAACAATTCAATTGGAAGTTCAACAGTTTCGTACTTCTTTACGTCGGCAGTGCATTCATTCCTTTTTATATAATTCTAGCTTACGCGATGTGCCACTTGAAACATTTAACAAAGCTACTGGAATGGAATTCCAGAATGGTGATTTCGTAGCAATTATGCTTCAATTATACGAGCCTAATTCATCGCTTGACGGACATTTTTCTCGTTATTCTACAAGTGCAGTTCAAAGCCAACCTGCGTTTCCAGTTGGCATCGGAGATAAATTACGTGATTTGCTTGTTGCAGGTTTGATTTCAAAAGTGATAGATATTGAAGCTGAGTTCATCGATGACACCCTTTACTGTATTGTCAATCTTGACCCTAATTCGAGGGAATCTTTTATCCGTTCATTGAAGCGCATAAAGGATATTTTAAAAGAACATATTGATGTTTTTCGATATCGTTTTCTTCTTACAGTTAGTAATTTTCATTCCAATTATACTGCCTTTCCGACAGCTTTTCAGGAAGCCCGTATGCTTATACCTTGCAAATGTGCGCTTTCTGGTGAAGGCCCCTTTTTGTGGAATGACTTTTCTCTCCCACCACTTACTTTACCAAAACTCTCATTAGAATCCGAATGCAGAAGAGCAATTGGCACACGAGAGACAAAACAAATTTTTTGTGTGATTCATGATTTAATTGAAACGCACAGTACTTTGTTTTTAACAGATCCTAGACTAATAAACAGTTTTTTACGTCAGCTCTTTGATGCCATTTGGGTTATTGCATCCAACCACACATGGTTAACTCCGGATGCGTTGTTAATAATGCAGAAATACTTGATTTCCTGTTCTTCTAGCTTGCATGATCTAGAGAAAAACTGTTGTCAGCTTATAGATTCCATTTTAGTTCGTTTGCAAAAAGAAGTAGAATCAACCAATTCCATGCCGGTTCAAACAGTTAAACATTTTATTAACAAAAACTTTGCGAATACAATTTCACTTGATGATCTTGCGAAAGAAGTTAATCTGAGTCCTCCTTATTTAAGTGAACTCTTTAAAAATGAAACCGGGGAAACTATCAGTAACTATATTCAGCGAACACGAATTGAAATGGCACAACACCTACTTTTAACAACAATGATGAACGTAACTGAAGTGGCTGATGCTGTCGGATACGCTGACGCAAAATATTTCAGTCGGGTTTTTCGTAAGCACTTAGGTATTCGTCCCTCCGATTTCCGTTATCTTAATAAATGGGGGTAATTTTCATTGAAATTACGTGCTGTCTTTCGTTTTATACGTGAAACCAATAATTCTTTGTTAATTATTTTACCTGGTCTTCTCTTTTCTTTAGGTTTAGCTCAGTTTGCTATGATTCTTTTTGTGTTCTTTCAATCACCCAAAGCGAATTTGCTTTTACTGGCAATAGTGGTTTTTAATTTATTGATATTTAGCCTCTTTATCGTATTTATAATCCATATAACCACTGCATTTATCCAACCACTTTATGAAATATGGCATTATTCAATATCTCCCGATTCAAAAAAAAGACTTAGTGACGATCCTTTTCTGCAGCGGGTGGAAGAACAGATTGTGGCGCAGACCAATGAGATTATCAAAAATCAGTTTGGAAATATTGCAAATTTGAAAGCCCTACAAAGTCAGATTAACCCACACTTTCTTTATAATACCCTTGACTCTCTACGCGGCGAATTGTATATGTGCGATATGCCTAATTTGGCGCAAATGGTTGAAACATTGTCTGAATTATTTCGTTATAGTATCAATCAGAAGGATCCACTCATCTCGCTTGAAGCAGAGCTTGACAATACCGAAAAATATATACGAATAATGCAATTTCGTTTTCCTAACAAATTTGTTTTATATAAGCGGTTTGATGATGAGACAGATGAAATTTTGGGAATGCAAGTTCCAAAAATGATTTTACAACCGATAGTAGAAAACTCGATTAATCATGGCTTAGAGGCAAAAATCGGACCGGGTAGGATTTTTATTGATATTACCCATACAGAAAGAACTGTGTGTATTCGGGTTGACGACGACGGCGTAGGGATTCCTGCAGATAAACTTGATAGTATCAATACTCAGCTTAGTAAAAATGAAAGTAATTGCGCCGCCGACTCTGTTCGTGGGATGGGCCTTGCGTTGTTTAATATCAATTCACGTATTCGGCTGCTATATGGCGAAGATTATGGAGTAAGCGTCGCAAGTAGTGTTGGAAAAGGCACTCAGGTTCAAATTATGTTGCCTTTAAGCAAGGAGTAATTCTATGGAGGAACTCTTTCGTTTTATCAATGTAAGTTGTGAAACGTCGCGATTTTACCTGCGAAACTTCAGTTTTATGTTTGGTCGCGGGGAACTTATTGCAATTTCCAGTGACACAACATCAGCTAAAGATGCACTCGTTCTTTTGTTAACTCGGCAAATCGAACCAACAAGCGGAAAAATAAGCTGGAATGCAAAAGGGGGAGCTCATTCTCTTATTTCCTATGAAGATCACCTGCTATATAAACATTTGAGTATTGCAGAAAACCTATCGTTAACATATCCTTCGTCTAATCGGTTTTTTTTCTCTCAGAAAAGGAACTCACTAAATGCGCGTTTGATCCTCGAAAAATACGGCATATTCTGGGATGTTAATAAACCGGTGTACAGTTTAACAAAATTACAACAATATATTCTACGTATTGTGAAGGCAGTTTATCTTGGCGCGGAATACCTTATTCTATCTGATGTTGTACGGTTACATTATGATGCCGATTTTAGCCTACTTCGCGATCTTGTGCGAACCCTTCTGGAACATCAGATTTCAATTTTGTTGACCGATAGCTATCAAAATCCCCTTTTTATATGTTCTGATGCTTGTCGTATTCTTCGATTTGAAGGGGGTATGTTTGTTAGACTGCTTAATGGGCAGGAGGATCAGTACATATACGACAGTTATCGTTCATATGATTCAAGCGCATATGCTAGTGTTTATCCTCAAAAAAATGTACCCCTCTCGATTGACTTTTCATCAATAACTATTAGCGATATTCACACGAATCATATTCATTCTCTCTCCATGAACTTACAGCCAGGGGAAATTACATATTTAGTTGGGAAAGGCTTATATGAATACGATTTTCTGAATGCGATTTTCGGAGAAGTTCCTCGTTTCCGGATAAATTTAGGTAATAAAGATTTCATTAATGCAAAAATAAGCACTTTATTCTATGCCGGAATTGGTTATTTCCCACAGGATGTTAGCAGACTGATATTTCCTGATCTAAATTACTTTGAAAACACTACAATTTTCTCGCTTCGCAGGATTTCTTATTTGGGAACTGTTGTCCGCTCAGCATTTCAAAACTATTTGCTGACTAAACAGCCATTCTCATACAAAGAAGATCCTAAGCATCCATTTTATAAAATAAACTATGAAAATAGAATCGTTGCAGCAGCCAACCGATATGCGTTGTATAATTGGCGACTATTAATTATTCATCTCCCTAATATCAATCCGACAGGTGTTGAATCGAGAATATTCCAAACACTAATCGACGATCTTGCAAACCGTGGAACAAGCGTGTTGGTTGTCGTAGCTGCTTCGTCTGAAATTCTGACAAGAGCTGATAATCTCTTTGAATTCGATCAGGAAGGAAACTGTTATCAGAAGCTAGATCATCAAAATCATCGCTAACAAAAATAAGGGAAGCACCTTCTGCAAAAAGCCACCGACGACGCGATCGCGCTTTTTGGCGACCGCGAGGCCAGCGGCGTTGTGCTGCTCAAGGGCTATGATGCGTATTATGACGGCTATGAGGAAAATGGCAAGGCTGTTCCCGGTTACCGCGATTTGATCGACGAGCTATCAAGCGAGTTTCCGCTCGGGCAGCCAATCACCGGCGAACAGAAGCAGAAGGATTTTATCAAGCTCTACGGCAATATCCTGCGGCTTAAAAATATCTTAAGCGCGTTTGACCAGTTTGCCGGGCACGAACTTCTTCCGGAGCGGGATTTTCAGGATTACCAGAGCGTGTATCTCGATCTTTATCAGGCGTATCGCCCGAAAACGGATGGGGACAAAGAAAACATCAACGATGATATTACGTTCGAAATTGAACTCATCCGGCAGGTGGAGATCAACATTGACTACATTCTGATGCTGGTCATGAAGTACCATGAATCGAACTGCAAGGACAAGAGCATCCTGGGAACCATCGACCGGGCGATTGATTCCAGCATCCAGCTGCGCAGCAAGAAAGATCTGATCCACGGCTTTATCAACACCGTCAACGCTGCAACGGATGTTGACCGCGATTGGCAGAGTTATGTGCAGCAGCAAAAGCAGCAGGAGCTGGAACAAATCATCGCGGAAGAGAAGCTGAAACCCACCGAAGCGCAGCGCTTTGTTGCCAATGCGTTCCGCGACGGTGCGTTCAAAACGACCGGCACGGATATTGACCAGATCCTGCCGCCTGTCTCCCGCTTTGGCGGCGGCAACCGCACGGAAAAGAAGAAAACGATCATCCAGCGGCTTGCACAGTTCTTTGAAAAATACTTCGGGATTTAGCGGTTTCACGCCGACTTGCATTCCTGCTCCGTTTGGGGCAACAATCGGACATTGAATCCTTTCTTCTTTGTTCTGACAGCAATCTCATGAAGAGAAAATGCACTGCGCAAATCCCGGAAAGCGTTCCGCTTATGACACAGGTAACACGGGATTCGAGCAGTGCAGTTCAAATGTACGGTATTTGCTATATCAGATCATCGATTTGGTTGGAGCGTTGCGGTTTTTCGGGGCGGCAGCTCGATGCCAAAATTGCTGTACCGCTCCAAGGAATGCAACTCTGTTTTGATAAACGCCCACGACCTGCGATAATCATCGCATACGGAGAACGAAGATTCCTTCATAAACAGCGTAAATCCGTCCGGGTCATCGCCGTACTTCAAGTCAAACTCCTCGGCACACCGAATTTTTTCCCAGTCCGAAAGGTTCGTCCTTCCATGAAGAATATGCTCTAAATTCAAAGAGAAGTAGTACATGCTATATGGAATACCCGCGACTTTGGGGCAGGCAGAAAGTCGGTCGATATTGTTCCGTTTGCGCTGGTTGCGGTCAAGAATCCCGGCACGATTTGACGTTTGAATTTGGGTTTCTGTATAGTACGGTGGAGCGCCAATTTCCACTGTATTATCCTCGACAACAGCATCATCAGGGATGAATGCACCGTCCATATCGGTGAGATGAACGATTCGGCAAATATCGCTCTTTCTGTAGATACTGCCCATAAACTCCTTGACCTGCTCCCAAACGGCAGCCACGATCTTGTCCGAAGAAGTGAAATCGCGGGTCAGAATATCTCCATGAATGACCTGAAATTTTACTGTCGCGGAAGAAAAGATACGGTTCAAAACCGTAGAAAGGCTGGTTTCATCTGTTGGCCCCTCTACGATAAAGAGCATAACTTTCTTTTTAGCCATTGGACACCTCCGAGGATGCGTCCCCCGACAAAGAAAGGCTCTCCATACGCTTGCCGACTACTCTCATTGCGTGCGCGATTTCGGACACATTGGTTTCTTCGTAGAGAGATGCATCATCATCGCTTCCAAGGATGACTTCACGTAGGTACATGGAGCGCAGATTATTTGTTGCCCGCACGCTTTTGATGCGAGTATATCGAGCGCTTGGGTTCGTCGTTGTAAAGACGATAGAATTGCTTTCCAATGTTTCCAGCGGATAGAGATTATGCGAGGTGAAAATCAACTGCCCCTTGCCGGATTTTTGCATGATTCGCAGCAATTCTCCCAGCAGATACTCGTAGATACCGGAGTCCAGCTCGTCAATCGCGAGTGTGATGGACGGGCTATTATATGCAGCAATCAACAAATGCAGAACGGAGATGATTTTTTTAATGCCCTCAGATTCATATTTTAAAGGTAGGAGATGCAGTTTACCATTGGCGCAGGAAAGCTCCCTTGCCAACTGGATTTTTGTGCCTTGCTCGCCATTTTCCATCAACTCCGTACCGAGTTCCACAAGTGACAGTTGTGCACCGGGAACAATTTCGCAGAGAACAGTGCTGATAGTTGCTATGACCTGTTGTATGATTTCCAAAAAGCGGTTTGGGATTGTAACTGGCTGATCAATCGGCAGTGCAAACGTACCGCCAGCCGTTTCTGTCCTGAAATTAACAGGAATTGCTGCATCCAGCGAGATCAGCCCGTTATTTCGGTTCAAGATGACAAAGAATGATGTGTTTGCAAAGTTGGACAGTTCGAACAGCGGTTCAACTTTATCGTCATGTTCCTGCGCTACATCATGAAGCATTTTCAGGAACTCTGGGGAGAAAAGAAAGGACCGATGCTCCTTTTGGCACAGTAATTTTATAACACGAAGCTCGTTCATTTTTGCATTTTGCTTCGAACCGAATAACGATTCCAGCCTAACTTGTGGTGAGAACACAGCGTCCTCTGACTGGTGCGTACACTCGAAGATTGGTTTCATCCAAGCTGTTTTTGCTGAATCAGTTCTGGTTGTGGCGCACTTGACGGTTTCATCAATGGCATCTTTACTCAGAACAGTAGAATAGATGAGACGCCGCTTATATACTACATTGCCCTCATTCAGCTTGAGGATGCTGAACTCAAATTGCAGTTCGGCTTTCTCTTGTCCGTAGGAAATGCAGTCTGACAGTTCTGCTCCGACCTTTTGCCCGGACAGCAGCGTTTTCAGGATTTCCAGTGCATCAATAAATGTTGTTTTGCCGGAGCCGTTCTGACCATAAATGCCGAGGACATCAGCTTTCGGCGCAAAAATATCCTCGCTATAATTGCATGGAAAACGAATTTCGCCGGATTCAACATTTCTAAAATTCCGAATGCTTGCCCGTTGGATTCGGATAACAGGAGTTTCATTCACAGATACCACCTCAGTACTCAGTATAACCACCTTTTCAGAAAATAGCAATACAAAACAATAAAATCGAATAAATAATTCGATTATTGAAAATTCAATTGGCAATATATAAAATCAGACCAGCAAGCCGGGCTTTGTAACAGATTTGCATTCTAGCGCACTTTGGGGTATACTGCAAATAAGAAGTTCAGAAGGGGAGGTGTCAATATGTGTACGCGCAATCAAGCGTTTGAGATTTTAAAGATCGTCTATCATGCCTGTGATCCAATTCTAGGGCACAGCATCCACGATGCAATTTTGTATGGATCCTATGCCAGCGGCGATTTTACCGCGGAGTCGGATATTGACATTCTCCTGACCGCAGATTTGACGCAGAAACAGATCGCGTCGCAGCGGCGTGCGGTTTCTGGAGTAGCAAGCGCGCTCAGCCTTGACCACGACGTCACGGTTTCTGTCCACGTTGTGCCACTGGCACAGTTCCGGCGTTATGCGGATTTCCTGCCGTTCTATCAGAACGTACTGAAGGAGGGGATTCGCTATGCTGGACGTGGGGTGATTTTCACCTGACCCAAACCGTGACCCAGACTGGGCAAAAACGCGATGGACGCAATAGAAAAATTCCCGTAAATACAGAACTTCTTCATCTGAAATATGCACATATTATAATTAAAATACAGCAAAATACGAACAGATAGCTCTTGACGTGCATGGGGTCACAGGTTCGAGTCCTGTACTGTCCACCATGATTGCCGAACACTATAGATGAAATGGCAAAAAAGCCAGTCGTCTCAAGGTGTTCGGCAATTTTTTATTCTCAAAATTCTTTGGTAACTCCATAGATGAAATCACGGATGGCAGGGGTTTTGAACCTCTGCTTTTCCATATTCAAGGAATTTTTGCTGTCAGCGCCCTTTTTCAGAGGGCAGCGGCTGGATTTCAGAAAAATCGAAGAAAAATCTTTCACAAAGTTATGGGCGCTGGATTGTTGGTTTTCACGAACCAAGTCCAGTGCCCTTTTTGCACCCCAAAAAGGGCACTGAGATTGGAGGTATAGGATGAACGAAGAACTCACACCGCAGAAAGAAAGATTTCTGCAAGAAGTAGAACACCTGCTCCTGAGAAAAGAGCTGGACGCAAGGCTGCTGGACGACGGTCTGATCCACATCAGATGGAATGAGAAACCGCTCTGCTCGGTTGACAGAGACGGTATCGTCCGTTTCAGACCGGCAGATATCACAGGACCGGAAGTAGACCGGCAGCTTCGAACGGTAATACAGGCGGCTGGACAGGTCAAGGAGTATATGCGGATCTTTGAACGCGCGCCTGCGCTGAAGGCTGCCGGTCTGGATGATACCTACAAGGTGCTTGCGGATTTCGGTGATGCAGTGCTGGCCGGGCGTTCCTGCAAAACGGGCGCTAAATTTGTGACGTGGGAATGGGACTTCGACCGACAGGGTGTTCATGCCGGGCATTACTTCATGGAAAACTACGAAGCTGCAAAGCAGGACTTTGCTGCCCGCGCCGGTTTGGTAAACGAGCAGCGCCTTTTTTCAGACGAGCAGCTTGCCGTGATCCGGAATGCGTGTGCGTTTGCGCTGGAGGACGACGCGACACTCTCGTATGCCGAGGAAAAGCAGCTCCACAGTGTGCAGGAGCAGATCGAGCTGCTTTTGCCGCAGCCGGAACAGGAGCAGGGTTTCACAATGGAACAGACAATGTAATATTTCGCAGAGAGCCGGGATTTCTTTTCAGAAGTCCCGGCTTTTTTGCGTTCAGGGAGGAATTTCATGAAACACAGTCAAGAAGAATATTGGCGGCCGCATTTCCACGCGCCGCCGCTGCGGTCGCACCCAGATCCGCCGCCGACTATCCAGTGCAGCTGGTACCCATACGAGGGACAGTGCCCGTATATGCGGTTGGCACTCATCTGCTGGCGCGGAAACGGTGAGTGCACATTTACGGATATGCAGAAAATTGAAAAGCGAGGTGAAAAACGTGTTTGAAGCAACGCTCAAAAACAGAAGCAGCGCACATTTTGCGCCGGTCACGATCACATTCCCAATTCCGGAAGATCAATATGAACAGGCAATTCTGGCGCTGAAAAAAAGCCAGATCGGCGATGCCAGAGTGCAGGACTGCCTGATTGACAATGTTCACGCACCAAACTGCCCTGCTCTGCTCAGAATGACAAACACGATGGCAAACGTGGATGAGCTGGATTGGCTCGGAAAGCAGTTGGAGAGCTTCGACCGGTATGAGTTGCTGCAATTCAATGCAGCGGTGGAGCGATTCGGATTATCCGCAGCGGACGAGCTGATCGATCTTTCTTTCTGCGCCAGAGAGGTGACGATCATTTCGGATTTCAAGGATTTGGAGCTGGTTGGCAAACGGCACTATCTGACTGTCCACGGCGCCTGTGATCCGAAAGAACTGGAAAATCTGGATGGAGAGGAGACGGCTTTGGCGCTGATCTCCGGCCAGCCCGGCTATGTAACGAGATACGGTGTTGTGTACGACAACGGCATCAAGCTGGAGCAGGCGTATGACCGCAAGCATCTGCCTCCGATCTGGATGCCAGAAAGCTGTATTATGGAGCTGAAGCTCCGAGCCACAGGTGAAGATGATCCAAAGAAGCAGGAGTGGGTGCAGCTCCCGGCAAGCCGGATGAAGCTGGAGCGCACGATGCTTCGCGTCGGGATCGCCTCTTGCGGCGAAATGCAGATGCTGGTCACAGATAGCCGATTCCCGGATGAGGTCAACTGCACATTGGATTTTGAACGCGAATCGCTCTTTGAACTGAACCGGCTGTGCCATGCGTGTTCAAATTTCAAGGAACAGGATTTCGTGAAGCTCGGCGCAGTCTGCCAGATGGCGAAACCGACGTGTGCAGCAAATATCCGCCAGCTGGCAGAAAATCTGGATCAATTCGATTTCGCACCAAATGTCCACACGCCGGAGGAACTCGGAAAATACATGATCCAGCGGTCAGGGCACTACGAATATGACGAGAACCTTGAAGATTTCTATAACTATGGCGACTACGGTGTCAAGCGAATACTTCAGGATGACGGTGTATTTGTGGATCGCGGCTATGTTTCCTATCATGGCACACTGACGCTGGAGGAACTGATGCGGGATGATCCGGCAGAAAACTATCATCAGGAGCAGGAAGCAAACATGGAGAGCATGACATGGTGACGCTGTTTTTAAGGCAGGGTGAAAACGGGAAGCAGGTACTTCTCTCCTTTCCTGCAACGACACCGGCAGAAAAAGCGGACGTGGCTGCAACGATGGAAAGCTTGAAATCTATGTCCAAAACGGTCACCATTCAGGGCGCGGCAAGCAAGGTCATGAATTTAGGTCTGTATCTGAGCGGCGTAGATCTTGCCGCAGAGGGCGAGCTGGAACGCATCAATCAGCTTGCCGACCGGCTGGAGCATATGTCGGAGGTGGACTGCGACAAATTCGCGGGAATGCTCGACGCGAACAGCATTTCCGGCACGAAGGACATCCTGAACCTGACGGAGCGTCTGGACGATTACGCGATTCTTCCAAATTGCAGCAGTCCACAATCCATTGGCCGGTATCTGGCGGGCTGTGGAGCCTTCCCGGTGCCGGAGGAATTGACTGGCTATATCGACTGCGGCGCGGTCGGAAGCGAATTTCAAAGCAAGCACGGCGGCGCGGTCTGCTGCCGCGGCTATGTTGTCCGGAAGGAAGGCTTGCCGCAGGCAGTCCTTGAAGATCTGCATTCAGATGTGAAACCAGCCATACAGGAAATGACATTTTGAAGGAGGGACAATTTTGAAAAAAGCAATCGTGATTACGCTTGCCGTGTTGATCGGCGTGACCGGAATTCTTGCCATTGGCGCACATCTGGCAGATGCCGCAAGGCTGGCACTGTATGTGCCGGAGGATGAAGATGATGATGACATCTACTGAGAAACCCATCATTGGGCGCGTCAGTTTTATCAGTGGCGAAACGCAGGAATTTACGGATGCAGAAGAATATCTGACCTGCATCCGCGAGGAACTGCCGCATGAGGCGACAACCGGTTTCCGGTTTCGTACAATTACGCAAGACCCAGCGATCCGCAAGGCGGTGGATGATATTGTTTACGACCTCTACGGAGAAGAAAATCCCTGCACAGAAGAAGATTATAAATTAGACCCATCCTGCGATATGCGGATGGGAATGTGAACGGAGGAATTAGTATGAAGGAAACGAAAAACAAACATGTCTTGGAACTGCCGCGGGAAGTTCTGAAGGCTTCCGGTCTGGCAAATGGGCAGGAACTTGGGGCGCTGTCGCTGGATGGCGTGGTGCTGCTGACACGCGACAGTATGCCGATCGTGGATCTGCTGCAAATGCTGGACACCCTGCACCGGTATGCAGCAGCGATGCTGACACAGATCGCGGTGGAATGCGGCCCGTGTGAAAAAACGGACGAATCGCTCACAGCGGAGGATGTGCTGGAGGAATGTGAGGTCACAATCCCGTCCTGGGTGCGTGAGCAGGCAGGGATTCCGGAGAACGCGAAACTGGCGTGTTATGTGCACGATGGTGTGATCTATGTCGGAGAGGATGACGAAGACGTGCCGGATATGCGCGACGTGCCGTATTATGTGCTGGAATTTTTCGCAGAAAACAACCTCAGTCTGCGGGCGCTGGAAGGAATGCTGGATGTGTACGTTTCCCCGATGCCTGCGTTGGAGGACGACGATGCAGAATGATCTGCCGCTCTATCCCTACTCCGCGAAAGAGGCCAGAGAGCGCAGCGAGCTTCCCGCATGGCGTGAAAGCTTCCGGGAAAACTGCGCCTGTGCAGGCGCGATTGAAATCTCCATCCGGGAACACTTCGATGGAATGCACCTGAAGGACGGCGCGGTTGAGTGGGTAGTGAAGCAGTACGGATACAAGCGAGTGGAACACGTTCTGGCAAATACGGTGCAGGAGCTCTCCTATGACGGCCGCTTCCATCCAGACAATAAAGAATGGGCAAACCGGCACTATGTTCCGGAAGATTCCGAACATAATGCCTGTTTTGTTGTTCGCAGCCACCCGGCTGTTCTGGATGGATTTATTACGGAATACAGAAAACTCGTGATGGGTCTTGACCTTTTCGACCAGAAACACTGCGAACCGGATTCGCGCGAACAGGATTACACCGGAAAAGTCCTCGTCCTCTCGACGGACACGCTGAGAGAAGCCTGCTGGTCGCCGCAGAATCAGCTCTGGCTGGCGCAGAGCGGCTTTGGGTGCAGCCCGACTGCACGCGGGCGCTCCATCCTTTGTATCTGCCTTGGCGACGGCGAACAGACGCGCTGGAACCGGAATGATTTTATTGGCGTTCTGAAAGATGAGTTCCTGCCGGATTGGGCGAAAGAGAGCCTCAAGCAGTATCAGCGACCAGAGCAGGCAGAAAAACAGGAAATGCAGCTTGGAGGGATATAATATGCCATTTATGAAACCCTATATGGTAAAGCTTCTGCGTGAGCAGTTTCCACCGGGAACGCGCATCCGGCTGGATTCCATGATGAACGATCCGCAGCCAATCCCGAAAGGCATGACCGGAACGGTGCAGGGCATTGACGATGCTGGTCAGCTTTTAATGGAATGGGATAATGGGCGCGGGCTTTCTCTCGTCCCCGGTGAGGATGACTTTACTGTGGTAAAGCCGCAGAAATTAAAGCTTTACATGCCGTTGGCGCTCGGTTATTATGAAAAAAATGACTGGGGCGACTACGACAGTGAGGAACTTACGCTCCCCGACAACGACGCTGTTGGCTACGCAGATACCATCACCGGCGCCTTGGAACGTGAATCAAAGTTTTTGAACACGCCGCGCGGATTCATGGAATACTACAACCGAAGCGACGGCATTGACGCAAAGGTGCGGTCGCTCTTTTTCAAAGCCGAAGCAAGGAACAGCAAGCTTTGGGGCGTGGCCGAATGTATGGTTTCCGGTGAATTGAACGGCGAGGAATTGGCAAAGCTCAAAGACTATATAGCCGGACAGGCCAGTGATGGGTTCGGAGAGAGCGTGGAGCAGCATGAGATCCGTGTTGGCAGTATGGAGCTGTATGCCCATCTCTGGCAGGCGGCTGGTTGGAGCATTCAGACCGAGCAGGAATGCTTCGCTCCAAAGTTGGCAAAAGGTCTGCCAGAGCTCTGTTTTTCCACGCTGCCCAGTACCGGCGTACTGATCTGCATCAAACGCGGCGAAAGCGGCTATTATCCCAGCGACTGGAACACACCCGACCGGACACAGAACCGTCAGATCGCAGACGAGCAGAATCAGCGCCTCGGCGTAACGCCGGCGCAGGAGGAAGCTATGGTGTGCGGAAGTATGCACGGCTGGAACGTTCCCGGCGCTGACCCGGCTTTCGTAGAAGAAATGCAGAAGAAACAGGAGCAGACAGGAGGAATGACCCTTGCGCAAAGTATGTGAGGTCTATCTGGTAAGCAGTAGCGCGTCCGACGAACGCGGCGTGGAGCTGACGTTTCCTGTCAGCCAGTACGAGATGATGGACGCTTTCGAACAGATTCACACGAAGTCGCCGGGTGATGTCTACTGGCAGGTGGATGAATTCTACTGCTTTGACTATCTCGCCCCGCATCTGGACGAGAGTATGTCCATCTTCGAGTTCAATTCTCTGACGGAACAGCTTTCCAAGCTGGATGAGCGTCAGGAAACAGCGCTGGAAGGACTCTTGCAGATGCAGGTCAACAAGCATATGCAGGAAAACAGCGGCCCCATCACAGCGCAGGAGCTGATGATGCTGGCTGCCAACGTGAATCGTTGTCAGGTGCTTGCAGATATCCATACGGACGAAGATCTCGGAAAATTCTATGTGAAAAACGGCTTTCGGGAGGATCTGGATGCCCTGCCGGACAGCACATATGCCCTTCTGGATTACGCAAAAATCGGCAAACAGATGCGCGAGAGCGAAGCCGGTGCGTTCACCCCGCACGGCTACGTTGTCCGCACGGAGGAATTGCAGCCGCTGCCAGACTACGAGCCGCAGCGGGACATCAATTACATGATCCGCCTGACGCTTATGAACCACGAAAACGAGCAGAAAACAGCCGTTCTGGACTTGCCTGCGACGGAAGAACGCTTGTTGGAAGTGCAGAAGGAACTCGACGCACCGGAATGGTATGACGCGCAGTTCACCGGCTGCGATACCATCGCGCCGCAGCTGAACACCCTGCTGACCGACGTGGAGGATCTTCCGCGGATCAACGAACTGGCGCAGGCTCTTCAGGAACTGAAAGCCAGCGGGCAGCTTACAAAATTCAAGGCGGTGGTCGGTGCGACGCAGTGTGAAACGCTGGACGATGTCTTCGACCGGCTTGAAAAGCTGCCGCAATACTGCTTCGAGACAAAGATCTGCGATAAGGACGCGCTGGTGCGTGACGAGCTGGAATTCGTTCTCGGCGGCAGGGATGCAGACCTGATCTACAAGCACCTGAACCGCGAAGCCTACGCAGAAGACGTCCTCAAACAGTACGGCGCTGAGATCACACCCTACGGCATGGTCAACCGTGAGGATTTCGGCCCGCTGCACGAGCCGATCTCGGAACAGCAGCAGGAGCAGACACAGGAACCGCAGATGGGGATGTAAAAAGCGCCTGCCGAAGCAGACGCTCGTCTTATTTCCGTATTTCCATCAGCCGTTCCACCGGAACGCCGAGAACCTCCGACACATCCAGCAGCAGACCGACCGTCGGCTTGCAGACGGCGGTTTCCACGCGCTGCAAATGATTGCGCGAATAGCCCGCCATCTCGGAAAGCTGATCCTGTGTCAGTCCCTGCTCCTTGCGGTACCGCATGATATTCAACCCGATCTGGATGTAATCCTTGTAGTGCTTATCCATGACGCACCTCCCTGCTGCCTCTATTTTACGAGAGATGCCTATAGTATTCGTCGATATACTTTGCGCAAATACGCGGACTATATTGTATTTTGGAGAAAATCATGCTAAAATACCACACAAGACGAGTATATACCGAAACTGTGTGGTGAAAAATCATGATGAGCAACGAATTTGAAAAGGCGCTGGACGCTTTTCTGGAGGGAGCCGAGGCGGACGAAGCGCATCAGGCGCTCTATGACATCATCCGCGCTGCGTTTCTTGCCGGATGGCACTCGGCGGGCGGCGATCCGCCGCAGGAGCAGAAGCTCTTTGAACTGATTCCGGGCGGGAAGCCGCTCGAACCACCGAAATGAATAATGAAATTGCAGAAGGGCCGTTTTCCCGGAGAGGAAAGCCGCCCTTCTTTTTTGCGCCTTTTTCCGGGAAACCGGTCCGGAAAGGACAAACATGAACGATGAAGAACTGCGCGACTATCTGAAACGCTTCTGCTTTGGGCGCGAGCATCTCATTTGCAGCCGTGACCTTGTGCGGCAGAAGAACCTCCACGAAAGCGACCTGCGGAAGAAGGTCAATCGCCTGCGCCGCAAGGCCGTCCCTATTGCCAGCAGCCGCGAGGGATATTTTTACGCCAGCAATGCGGCAGAGTTATATTCCACCATTCGGCAGCTCAAGGAAATGCGTGCCGGTCTGGATGCGGCAATTTGCGGCTTGGAGCAGGCAATGGAGAAATTCTCGGAAGCCTCGGACGGGGGTGGCCGGGATCGCTAGACCGTTTATCCCCTGGATCGGCAGCAAGGAAAAGCTGATCCCATACATCTGGCAGGTGTTCCCGCCAAGCCCGAAGCTGTACTTGGAGCCGTTCGGAGGAGGCGGCGCACTTTTGCTCGGTATGCAGCCCAAGGTCAGCCGCATGGACATTTACAATGATTTCAACTGTGATCTTGTAAACCTCTTTTTGTGTGCGCGGGAATGCACGGTTCAGCTTGTGCGGGAATTAAAATTTATCCCGTTCCATTCGAGAGCCGAGTTTGATCTCCTGAAAGAATTTATGAAGCACAAAGAGCTTTTGCAGCAGCGCATTGCAGACGAGCGAAATGCCGTGATGGAGTGCTTCAGCGGCGAGGAACGGGAAGAACTCCTGCAAATCCTGCGGGGGCGAAGCCGCCTGTTCGATGTCCAGCGGGCGGCCGCGTATTACAGGGTCTGTCGCGGCAGTTTCAGCGGCACGACCAGCTCGTTTGGAGTCCGGCCGAACAACCTGACGAACTTTCTTTATCTTTTCGACGATGCATCCAAGCGGCTGCAGGATGTCATCATCGAAAATAAAGACTGTCTGGATATCATTCGAGAACGTGACGGGCCGGACAGCCTGATCTACTGTGACCCGCCGTACTTTGACGCCGAGAGTTTATACGCCGTTGACTTTCCGAAGGAAAAGCATGAAGAGCTGCACCACATTCTCTCGCAATGTGCGGGATACATCGTCGTGTCGTACAATGACTGCCCGTTCATCCGCAGTCTGTACGGCGATTTTTTTATCCTCGCATTTCGAAGAAACAATCCCCTCTCGCAGAAGGCTGGCGCGACCTACGGCGAACTCATTATCACAAATTACGATCCGCGCCCGTACATCCAGCCGCAGGTCAGTATGTTCCCGGCCGAGATTGAGAACGGCGATCTCGTGCTGGTGCATGAACCGACCTGCGGCTCGCTGCGGGAGATCGATCCCAGAAGAAGGAGGTGGGAATATGGACGATCACAATGAAATGTATGAGATCGGGCTGACCGCCCCGATGGAGATGGCGGAGGAATATCGGCTGGATGAAATGCTCCCAATGATGGGATTGAAGATTGGAAAACGCTGCATCATCCTGATCAGCAGGTCTGTGAACGCGGCGGAGGTTCTGGATGCGCTGGAAACGCTGCGCTGCGCAGAAGAAAAGCTGATGATGGTTTTAGAGGATGCCTGTGGACGCTGTGATTCTGTCTGCGAGGCGCAAGCCCTTCCAACGGACAACACTGAAAAAGAAATGCTGCAAAAAATCCCGGATGTGCTAATGTTCGGTTTGCGTGGGCGCGGTCTGTGCCTGCGGCAGCTTGCACGGCATCTGGTGAAGGGTGATACCATCTATGAGAAGTAAAATGGAGGACAGAAATCATGTATGTAAAAGCACCGATCCCGTCTGAGGTCTACCACCTGACAAAGAAAGCGAATCTGGAAAGCATTCTGGATGACGGCGCAATCCGGCGCTTTGATGATACGGAATGCTGGTTCTGTGAAAGCCTTGCAAAAATGAAAGCCTACATGGAGCAAACAGTCCTTTGCGAGGGCAAGCCGTATTACGGCGCTGGCGGTCAGCTCTGCCGCTATCCGAAATTCGAGCCGGATGAGCACATCATCCTGAAGCTGACACCGTGCCGCCGCGAAGGAAACTGGTACCGCTGGAATCAGGAGATCCCACTGAACAGCCCTCCGGAGCTGGTGCAGGCCGCAGCGGAGTTTTCCAAGCTGAAGATCGGTTTCCGCGGGGATCTGCCGTTCCGAAACGCGGAGGCAATCGATGTCGCTGAATTTCTGCATGGCAGCATTGTTTGCCGAAACGTGCAGACCACATCCGAGCTTTGGAAGCGGCTTTCGGAGAAAGTTGAACAGAACTGGCAGACATATCAGAGAAATCTGTATGACCGAAGCCCCGGCGTGCTGATTGGCATAGCAGATGAGATTGCGGCAACCGCAACTTGCTATTCGGAATTTCTGTGCAGCGGCAGTGATCTTTCCCGCAGGGATCTTTCATATCTGCTGCAATTTGAAAATCCATTGGATGTGCTGCGAGATCGCTGGGTACTGGATCAGAGCACGGAACAGGGAACACGGTTTCTCGGTATGTTGGAGAGCTTGCGCAGCGAAGGTCATGCCGAGCAGGATTATCCGCTGGATGAAGCGTATGCGCAAACCCAGAAAAATGAAATGACAATGCAGCTATAGGAGGAATCAACCATATGGACTTTTCTAACATGGAAGTTACAATCGACCACATCGCGGACGCAGGCGCGAAAATCAAAGCCTACGCGACCGTCACCTTTGACGGGATGTTCAAGGTACACGGCGTCCGGCTGGCAGAATCCAAACAGGGGCTGAATAGCTGGTATTACAATATCAGCGGCGACAGCTACTTTAACTTTGGCTACAAAACCACAGACAATGCGTATCATGATTGCCGGACGGACGGCAACAAGCTGAAGAGCAGCACCAACTACATTCTCATTGGTGAAAAGGACGGCGAAAACGCCAGACTGTACGTCAACGGTATTCTCAGCAAGATGTCCGGCTCGGCAGACAATGTTATGAACAATGACGCGGTCTATGTCGGCGCCGGCACAAGATCGGAAAGCCTGAAGGGCGAGATCTGCGAAATCATTGCTTACGACAAAGCGCTGAGCGCGGAGGAACTGGCGCAGGCACAGACCTATCTTGCGCAGAAGTACCAGATCCAGACCACGCAGATCATTGACGACGAAATGGTCGTGGAGCTGGCTCTTTATGTGGATGGCGAGCAGATCCGCGAATTCAGCAGCAATTGCACAAACTACAGACGCGTGCTGGAAAGCGGCACAACGGCTGCGCCGGAGGTCACAGCGACTGCGGTTGTCAATGGCGAGAATGTCGCGGTTCAGGTGACGCAGGCGAGAGGTGTGCCCGGAACAGCAACGGTTTCGGTCCCGTCGCTCAATAAGACCTATACCGTCAGCTTCTCTGCAATGGAGAAGGAGCTTGCAAATCTCAAGGAGCTGGAGCTCACCGATGTGACGCTTCTCAATGGCTTCTGGAAGAACAACTACGACACCTATTATCAGAAGACGCTCGAGCTCACGTTTGATCTTCTGGTTCGGCAAGGCGCGATTGACAACTATGAAAAGGTGATCGCAGGCGCGACCAGCGGCGCCAGACAGCATCCCTGGAATGATGGTCTTCTGCTTGAGACCATTCGTGCGGCCGGTGATTTCATGCTGGTTGCAGACAAAAACAGCGAGCAGTACAAGAGCCTGCAGGAGAGAATTGACGGCTATGTCGATGTGATTTACCGCGCGAGCCTCAGCTCGGAAAACGGCTATCTCAGCACGTTCACGATGATCCAGACGCCCGGCAAATATTTTGACGCGACCGGAAACGCACGGTGGTATCACGATGCGTACAACTTCGGCTGCATGGCCGAGGCTGCGGTACACTACTATGAAGCAACGGGCGACCTGAAGCTTCTCTACGCGGCCTGCCGTTTTGCAACCTTCATTTCCGACAACTATGGCTACGGCACGAAGGCAGACGGCTCTAAGAAGATCAACATGGTCCCGTCTCATGCGCTGCCGGAAGAGGCGCTGTTGACGCTTTACAAGCTGCTGGAGGAAAATCCTGCGCTTGTTTCGCGGCTCAATACTCTCGACAGTAAATATACGCTCGACATCCGGCCGGAAAACTACGCCGACCTTGTGAAATTCTGGGTCGAAAACCACGGCAACTATGACAACCGTGTCAATGGCGCAAACTATGGCGACTATGCGCAGGATTCTCAGTACTACTTCGATCAGGAGCGTGGCACAGGTCACGCCGTGCGTGCAAATCTCTATTACACTGGTATTGCCGCTGCGGGTCTGGAATTCCAGGACTACACGTATCTGGACTCGGTCGATCGAATCTGGACGAATATTGCGGAAAAGCAGATGTATGTGACAGGTGCGGTCGGTGCGATCGGTGCGGACGAGGCCTATGGCGCAGACTATGAACTGCCGAATGACGGCTATGCAGAGACCTGTGCGGCGGCGGCCTATGGCTTTGTCAGCCAGTATCTGCAGCGGGCCTTTGGCGAAAGCACCTACGCGGACGTTCTGGAAACGGAGCTCTATAACGGCGTTCTCGGCTCGATCGGCTTGGAGGGCACCAGCTTCACTTACCAGAACCCTCTGAACACCGGAAGCACGTCACGCTGGACCGAGCATGGCTGCCCGTGCTGCCCGCCGATGCTGCTGAAATTCTATGCACAGCTGCAGAAATACATCTATACCTATAATGACAACGCAGTCTATGTCAACCAGTTCATCTCCAGTGAAGCGGTGCTGGATAATGGGGTAACCATCCGCCAGGAAACGAATATGCCCTGGGAGGGCACGGCAACCTTTACAGTCAGCGGCAAGGCAGCGACGCTGTATCTGCGTGTTCCCTCGTGGGCCGAGGGCGCGGGCGTCTCGGTTCAGGTAAACGGCGAGACGTATTCTTACGCGATGAAAGATGGCTACGCAGTAGTTCCGGTCAATGCCGGCGATACGGTGCGCTACACGATGGAGCTTCAGGCGCGCCGTGTTTATGCAGACAGCAACGTGGAAGCAGATAAGGGTAAGGTTTCGCTGGCCTATGGCCCGGTTGTGTACTGCCTGGAAACTGTGGACAACGCGCTGGAAACGGCAGATTCTGAAATTCTCTGTGCGCTTCCGAAGGACGCAGAGCTGCGCGCGTCCTATGAAAAGAATCTTCTGGGTGGTGTGGTCGTAATATCGACGAACGGCCAGAACAGCGCGGGCGAAACGCTTTCTTTGAAGGCAGTCCCGTATTACACAAGAGGCAACCGCGGCGCGTCCGGCGCGTATGTCTGGATTGGCGAGGAAATCGAAGCATCGCCTATCCGCTGCAAGAACTATCTTGCAACGGCAACCAGCACCTCGCACATTGAAAACAGCCCGAGCGCAGCGTTCGACGGCAACGGCACGACGAAGTGGACGGCAAGCAATGCAAGCGATGTGCAGTATCTGGCTGTGGATCTCGGCCAGGCGCAGGATATCGGAAAGGTTACGCTGGCATTTGACAGCGACCAGGCCTGGCACTTTAATGTGCTCTATTCGCTTGACGGCATCACCTGGGAAACCTACACAGATCTGAGCGGAAATACCACGCCGCAGGCAGACTACAGCTTTGAGAATACGGTGAACGCCAGATATGTGGCGGCCGAATTCATTGATACGCCGGTCGGCTATGTTTCGATCTATGAGATGCAGGTCTTCGCACCCAACAGTGAGACGAACCTTGCCCTCAATAAGCTGTGCGGCGCTTCGGGCTGCATGAATAACGGCAAATCGGCCTTCGCCCTTTTCGATGGCCAGACGAAGACAAGATACTGCCCGAACGGCGAAAGCAAGCCGCAGTCTGTCACGATGGATCTGGGTGAAACCGCGCAGATCACAGCGATGGATATCCTCTTCGAAAAGCCCACCAACTGGACCTACAACATTCAGGTTTCCGAAGACGGCGTCAACTGGACCGAGTATGTCAACGAGACATTCCAGATGACTGAAGACGGCACGTGGCACACCGTCAGCAAGACCGCGAGCGGACGATATGTGAAGTTTGAAATCACAGGTACGACGGGCGGCGTCTGGGGCTCTGCGTGGGAGCTGGACATCAAGACCACCAACCAGCCGCAAACGGTGATCGACCGGCTGAAGCTGAGAGGCACGCAGCCCGCAGCGCCGGATAAGAGCGCATTGCAGGCGGCCTATAACAAGGGCAGCGAAAAGGTCGAGGCGAACTATACGGCAGAGTCGTGGAATGCTTATCAGAAGGCACTGGAAAACGCAAAGCGCGTGCTGGATGATGCAGATGCAACGCAGGCGCAGATTGACGCTGCAAAGGAAGCGCTTGACGCGGCAGAGCAGGGACTTGCTGCAATCTGCCAGCATGTGCATACCGAGCTTCGCAACGCAAGTGAAGTGACAACGGAGAAAGAGGGTTATACCGGCGACCTGTGGTGCCTGGACTGCAACACGATGATTCAAAAGGGTACGGTAATTCCGAAGCTGGAGAAACCGGAAAAGCCCGGAAAGCCGTCCAGACCCAGCCATTCGGGTTCCATCATTTCACCGAACAAGCCTGCTGCGAGCCTTCCGTTTACGGACGTTGCAGTGAGCGACTGGTATTATGCAAGCGTCAGGAGCGCTTGGGAAAACCGTCTGATTGACGGCGTGACAGAAACAAAGTATGCGCCGGACCAGACGCTGACGGTTGCACAGGCAGTGAAGCTGGCTGCCGCACTGCACCAGCTGGAAATGAACGGGAAAGTGGCGCTTTCCAACGGAAGCCCCTGGTACAGTACGTATGTGACCTATGCGGTGAACAATGATATTATCGAAAAAGAGTATCTCAGCTATACAGCAGAACAGATGAACGCGCCGATCAGCCGTGCGGAATTTGTCCATATTTTCTATGGTGCAACGAATAGCTACAAGGTGCTGAATCAGGTGGCAGACAATGCGGTACCGGACGTGAAGACAACCGACCGGTATGGCAGCGAAATCTATACGTTCTATCGCGCAGGCATTCTGACCGGCTCGGATGAAAACGGAACATTCCATCCGACAAGCAGCATCAAGCGCAGTGAGGTTGCAACCATCCTTACGCGTATGTATGACGCATCGCAGAGGCAGATTATCTCGCTCTCGTAAGCGCTGACCAGGCAAGTCATTCAAGAAATCAGATTCCCGGTGCGCAGAAAGCTCTGTGCATCGGGAATCGGCGTTAGAAAGGAAGTTTGAACGATGAAATCAATTATGGACCGCGCTTTTGCGGAATTTGGCCGTGTACTTTGCGGTGTAAATACAGAAGAAATCTGCGCATATATGCAAAAATATGAAAACAAGACCGGCGTGACGTATATTGCATCTGACCGTGAGATGGAGCGTATGGCGATTTCCGAATACTTCACGGAAGAAGCATTCGGCGAGATGCCGCTGCAGATCGGCGCGTGCTTCGGTGCAAACCGCCGCATGGATGCAATGGAGTATCATAACTGCTCGGAAGTGAACGTTGCAGCGACGGATCTCATTTTGTTCCTTGGCAGGCGGCAGGATGTTGCGGCAGACGGCAGCTATGACACGGCGAAGGCAGAGCAATTTCTCGTTCCTGCGGGCACAGTGTTTGAAATGTACGCGACCACACTTCATTACGCGCCCTGCGGTGTGGATGGTGCGCAGTTCCGCGCAGTGATTGTTCTGCCGCGCGGCACAAATACGGAGCTGGAAAAGAGACACGAAGACAAAATGCTCGTGGCAAAGAATAAGTGGCTGATTGGTCATCCGGATGCAGGACTGCCAGAGGGCACATGGCTCGGTCTGCGCGGAGAAAACCGCTGCGTGTAAAGGAGATTCGTATGAAAACAATTCTGGTATTAGGCGGCGCCGGGTACATCGGCAGCCACACCGTATATGAACTCATTGACAACGGTTATGATGTGGTCGTAGCGGACAATCTGGAGACAGGCTTCCACAAGGCCGTCCATCCGAAGGCGCGGTTCTATCAGGGCGACATTCGCAATAAAGAGTTCTGCGACCACGTCTTTTCCAGCGAAAAGATCGACGCGGTCATCCATTTCGCGGCGAACTCGCAGGTCGGCGAGAGCATGGTCAATCCGCTCAAGTATTACGACAACAACCTCGGCGGCACGCGGACGATGCTGCAGAACATGATCGAGCACGGCGTGAAGTACATCGTCTTTTCGTCCACGGCGGCGACCTACGGCGAGCCGGAGCGTGTGCCGATCCTCGAGACTGACCCGACGAGGCCTACCAACTGCTACGGCGACACGAAGCTGGCGATGGAGCGGATGTTCTATTGGGCGTCCGTCGCGCACGGCATCCACTTTGTAGCGCTGCGCTACTTTAACGCCTGCGGTGCGCACATGAGCGGCAAAATTGGTGAAGCCCACAATCCGGAAACACACCTCATCCCCATCGTCCTGCAGGTCCCGAACGGCCAGCGCGACCATGTGAGCATTTTTGGCGACGACTATCCCACGCGCGACGGCACCTGCGTCCGCGACTATATCCACGTCACCGATCTGGCCTCTGCGCACATTCTGGCGGCGGAATACCTGATGAACGGCGGCGAGAACAACGTGTTCAACCTCGGCAACGGCGTCGGTTTTACGGTCAAGGAGATCATCGACACCGCGGAAAAGGTAGTCGGCAAGCCGATTAAGTGCGAGATGGCGGCAAGACGTGCGGGCGACCCGGCGCAGCTCGTCGCGTCCTCGGAAAAGGCGAAGACCGTCCTCGGCTGGAAGCCGAAGTATGACGATATTGAGACGATCATCGGTTCCGCGTGGAACTGGCACAAGGAGCATCCGCATGGCTATGAAGATTGAGACGGTATATGCCGCGCTGGATTCGCTGCTCGATTACGCGAAGGACTGCGAGCTGCTGCATCCGCTGGACGAAACCTTCGCCAGAAACGCACTTTTGGCGGAATTAAAACTCGAAAGCTATGAAAAGCAGACCAAACACTATGAGTTTCCGGAATGTCTGAATGTTCTGTGTGATTATGCGGCAGAACAGGGACAGATCCACGACACCATTGCGGAGCGCGATCTGTTCGACACGCGGCTCATGGGCTGCGTGACACCGCGGCCGTCGGAGGTTGTGCGGAAGTTCTGGTCGCTCTACGCGAAAAGTCCGAAAGCGGCGACCGACTACTTCTATAAGCTGAGTCAGGACTGCAACTATATTCGCCGCGACCGCATTGCGAAGGATGAGCACTGGGTTTCCGACACGAAGTACGGCGAGCTTGAGATCTCTATCAATCTGTCCAAACCCGAAAAAGACCCGCGCGACATTGCGGCGGCGAAGCTGAAAAAGGCGTCCGGTTATCCGAAGTGCCTGCTGTGCGTGGAGAATGTCGGCTACGCGGGCACGATTTCGCACCCGGCGCGGCAGAATCTGCGCGTCATGCCCGTGACGGTCGACGGCCAGCCATGGGGCTTCCAGTATTCGCCGTATGTCTATTACAATGAGCACGCCATCGTGATGAACACGGAGCACACGCCGATGGTCATCGACCGCTCGGCGTTCGACAAGCTGTTTTCGTTCGTCGAGCAGTTCCCGCACTATTTCCTTGGCTCGAATGCTGACCTTCCCATCGTCGGAGGCAGCATCCTCGCGCATGAGCACTTCCAGGGCGGCCACCACACCTTCCCGATGGAGAAGGCCGAAAAAGAGTTCGGCTTTGAAGTGCCGGGATTTGAAGATGTGGACTGCTGCGTCGTGAAATATCCGATGACGGTGCTGCGCCTGAACTCTGCGAACAAGCAGCAGCTCTGTGACCTCGCGGGCAAGATTCTGGCGAAGTGGCGCGGCTATTCTGACCCCGACGCGATGATCTTTGCGGAAACCGACGGCGAGCCACACAACACCATTACGCCGATCGCGCGGATGCGGAACGGCAAGTACGAACTGGATCTGGTCTTGCGCAACAACCTGACCACGAAAGAGCATCCGATGGGCCTCTATCATCCGCATGAGGAGCTGCACCACATCAAGAAGGAAAACATCGGCCTGATCGAGGTCATGGGTCTGGCAATTCTGCCCGGCAGACTGAAAAAAGAGATGGCCGACCTCAAAACTGCGCTGTTGAATGGCGAAAATCTGCGGGAAAATGATGAGCTTGCCAAGCACGCGGACTGGGCGGACGGCTTCATGAAGCGGCACCCGAAGTTCAGCGCAGACAATGCTGAGGAGATCATCCAATTTGAGATTGGGCAGGTGTTTGCCAAGGTGCTCGAATGTGCGGGCGTCTACAAATGCACGGCAGAGGGCCGTGAACACCTCAAAAAGTTCCTGACGGAGGTTCAGAATGGATAAGATCTATCATTTTTCCGCGCCGGGGCGCACGGAGATCGGCGGCAACCACACCGACCACCAGCACGGGTGCGTGATCGCGGCGGCAGTCGATATGGAGACGATGGCGGAGGTGACGCTCAACGGCACGAACGTCATCCGTGTGGGTTCTGAGGGATATAGGCCGGTTGAGATTGAACTCAGTGACCTGAAAATCCGGGAAGAAGAAAAGAATACCACCGCTGCATTGATTCGCGGCATGGCGGCGGCGTTTGCCCAGCGCGGCTACAAGCTGGCGGGTTTTGACGCAAAGGTCAAGTCTACGGTGCTGCCCGGCTCGGGTCTTTCCAGCTCGGCGGCGTTCGAAGTCCTGATCGGCCGCATCCTGAACGGCCTGTTTGCGGACAATGCCGTGCCGGCCATTGAGATCGCGCAGATCGGGCAGTATGCGGAGAACGTGTACTACGGCAAGCCTTCAGGTCTGATGGATCAGATGGCGTCGAGCGTTGGCGGTCTGGTGTTCATCGACTTCCATGACCCGAAAACGCCGGTCGTGGAGAAGGTCGACTACGATTTTGCGCACAGTGGTTATACGCTCTGCACGATCGATTCGGGCGCGGATCATGCCGATCTGACCGATGAATATGCGGCGATGCCCATTGAAATGAAAAAAGTCGCAGCGTTCTTCGGAAAAGAAGTCCTCCGTGAGGTCGATGAGCAGGAGTTTTACGCAAAGATTGCGGAAATCCGCAAGGAAACCGGCGACCGCGCGGTGCTGCGCGCCATCCATTTCTTCAACGAAAACCGCCGTGTGCAGATGCAGGTACGAGCACTGAAGAACGACAATTTTGACGCGTTTTTACACTATGTCAATGAGTCCGGCATGGCGTCGTGGACGCTGCTTCAAAACGTGATCCCGGCGGGGTGCATCGAGAAGCAGGACATGGCGTTCACAATCGCGCTGTGCCAGCAGCTGCTGGCGGGTGAGGGCGCGGTGCGTATCCATGGCGGCGGCTTCGCAGGAACGGCGCTCGCGTTCGTGCCGAATGATAAGTTCGACAGCTTCAAAACCAGCATCGAATGCGCCCTTGGCAAAGCTCATTGCCACAAGCTCCGTATTATGGAGTAAAATACGGAGATTTTGACGTATAAATACGTCACTGCCGATGTTTACAAAAAGGGGAAAATATGACAAACTAATGGTAACAGATGACGAAATACAAAGAAGAATACGTACACTCAGATCATTTGTTATATGTTCAACTTGGAGAAAATGTCCGGAAGCTGCGAAAGCGGTGTCACCTTACGCAGGATGAATTGGCAGCGTGTATTGGGATCGATCAAAAACGAGTATCCAAGATCGAACGCGGAGAGGCACGACCAAATCTGACGCTATGCCTGAAGATGGCAAACGCATTTCAGGTATCCGTGGATGCCCTGCTTGATGGTGTTGTTGAATATGAAATGGTGCAAACCTTGCTGAACGACACTTCCGAACAGCTTCTTGCACAAGAATTGTTACAAGTTGTAAAACGATATATCAGAGAAGCAGAAAAATAGCGGTGTTCCGGCGAACACCGCTATTTTTAATCCCCGTAGTTTTCGTCCTGAAGCATACGGATGAATCTAACGACCATCCTCTTTTGCTGCTCTGTGCAGGACGCGGCCAGATGCGTAAGCTGCACCAACGTCGGATCAGCTTCGGTCAGCTCCGGATAAAATATCTGGTCGGCGGAAAGGCCGAGGCTGCGCAAGAGCAGCTCCAGCGAGTTCATGCTCGGCCCCTTTTCGCCCAGCTCGATCGCGGAGATCTGTCGGTCACTGACTGTACTTTTTTCAGAAAGCTGCTGCCGTGTCAGTCCCTGCGCTTCGCGGTTTTCCCGCAAGATCCTGCCGATCCGCTCAGAAACCGGCTCATGTAATTCTACCACCGATAGATCACCTCCGTCGACGATATTTTACATGAAATAGCCCAACCAGAAAATGCTCTACAGGTGGCGAAATACAGCCACTAATAGAGAACATAAGGGATACTCCCGATTCCGCCATATAAAAAAACGGCGGAGTTGGGAGTCTACCTGTATGGCCCTAGGCACTCCATTTCCGCTGGGAATGGAGTATTTTATGCGTTCTGTGGGGATATGGAAGTGGCAACGCCGCTTCTTGCGGTGACCAGCTAACCAGCATACTGTAGCATGGCATTTGACCCCCAAAACTGCTGCAGGATGCAACAAGAACCCCGCATACGCACGACATACACTACCGGATGCAAAAACTAACAGCCATCAGTGCATATCTGCCAAAAATGGAAGATGTACGCCGATAGCTGCTTTTTGTTTCCAACCCCGCGCTCCTCCGCTTTTGAAATTTTGGTTTTCTCAAAATTTCAAAAGAACGGAGGAAACGCCATGTCAAGGCGCAGAACAAAAGCAGAGGAAATCCGCAATCCGGAACATTATTTCAATCGCTATATTGCCTGTGAGCGTAAAAAAGAACAGGAGGAAGATGCTGAATACTACGATTTGCACGAGTCACTGGATTCAATGGTGGAACGTGCATCCACTGGATACGACCGTAGTGCTTATCGGCTTTTCTCTGTGAATCTGGAAAACGAAGAAATTGAGGATGCGTTGGCTAAGCGCAATCTTTTTGGCTGGATTGACCAGATTGAAAATCCGCAGTTGCACAAAGCGGTCTCCAGCTTATCCACGGAAAAGAAAATCCTGCTGACGCTGCGGTATCAGTGTCAAAAGACACAGCAGGAGGTCTCAAAAATTATGCATATCAGACAGCAGGCTGTCAGCAAGAGCGAACGAGGAATTTTGAAAGAAATTAAAAAATTTTTTAAATGAGGTTGTAAAAAGTCGTGATTTTATCCCTATCAGTAATGAGGGGACATTTTCAGTCCGCCTCGTGCAGCTTGAAAAGTACATATCCAGCGACTGAATGACATCAAGCGGACAAGCCTGAAAAGGAACAGCGATGCGGAGGATGCGCGAAGACCACCTGTGCGGAAGACATTGCTTCTGCATAAAGACGGCCCAAGAAGGTGACGAGCGGTACCCATCCATCCAAAAGCAGCTTTGGCAAGCTGCCTCGCAATGATCTTGTCCGCAGATAATGGTACTCCTGCCCAGCCACAGCTTCACGCAATGGGGGCAGCTCGGAGAGATCCTCGGAGGGGTGCAGACCCGTGAGCAGCGCCAGCTGCCGTTCAGTAGCTGCCTTGGCTCCGGGAAGAAGCGTCGAACAGGAGCAAGCATCAAAATTTCAAAAGCAGGGGCGGCTCTGCGGTTTGCAGAGCTGCCCCGTGGCTAAAGGAGAATCTTATGAATCCAAACATTGATTTTTTAGGCATCTGCCAGCTCTTGAAGGCACTCCGGACGGTTGGTTTTTCTGAGAATGACATCAAGAAGATCGCGCGGCGGATCGCTGTCGAGCTTGGTGCAAATTTCACACTTTACGCTTGATTTTTCTCCGTTTTGTTCATAGCTATTCTGAAAATATTGTAGTAGTGTGTGTTGCTACAGAGGGAGGTGAACAGCATGGCAAAGAAGCAGACCGACGGAAATCTTGCGCTGGAACAGCAGCGTGTCATTGTAATCCCGGCGCACGACGAAATTGTCGCGCGGAAGCTGCGCGTTGCAGCCTATGCCCGCGTCAGTTCCTCCAGCGAGGATCAGCTAAATTCCTATCGCGTCCAGAATCAATACTATTCTGAACTGATCTCCAGCAATCCGGATTGGGAAATGGTCGATATTTACGCCGATGAGGGCATCACCGGCACGTCGGTTGAAAAGCGCGAAGACTTTCAGCGCATGATGCAGGATTGCCGCAAAGGCAAGATCGACCGCATTCTGGTCAAGAGTATTTCCCGATTTGCCAGAAATACAAAGGATTGCCTTGCGGCTGTCCGGGAACTGAAGGAACTCGGCGTCAGCGTCCTGTTTGAAGAACAGGGCATCGACACCAGCAAGGTGTCCAGTGAGATGGTCACGGCGATCATGGCGTCGCTGGCGCAGAAAGGCAGCGAGTCCATTTCAGGAAATGTCCAGTGGGGCTACCAAAAACGTATGGAGAGCGGTAAGTTCAATACTTGCAAAGCGCCGTATGGTTTCAGATTACAAAACGGGCAACTGGTCATTGAGGAAAATGAAGCCGTTATTGTACGGCAAATCTTCAATATGTTTCTGAATGGAAACAGCAGAGAAGAAATCGCAAGCGCCCTGCGCACGGCGAATGCGCCAACGAGAAAAGACGTAGAGGTATGGGCGGGCTCAACGGTGTATCATATTTTGCGGAACGAACGATATGCGGGCAATGCACTTCTTGGGAAGTTCTATACAACAGATACATTTCCGCACAGGAAAATGCAAAACCGCGGGGAACGCGAACAGAGGTTCATTTATGATATTAACCCAGCGATTGTTACGCCCGATGTATTTGAACGCACACAGGCGCTTCTAAAACGGCGCGACACAAGAGCAACCGCATCAAGCAAAGAACGTACATATGAGAAACTGCTGCATTGTCACAGATGTGGATGCTCCCTAAAGCGGAAAACATCCAGCGGAAAGGAATACTGGGTCTGCCAAAGGCACTTTGAAGACAGTCAAAATTGTGATTTGCAACCAGTTCCAGCAGATGAAATTGAGCAGGCTTTTTGCCGTCTGTACTACAAGCTCAAGCACCACGGCGGCCCCATCTTCACGCAGATGCTTTCGAACCTCCAGAAAATCCGCTATAGCCGGATGCTTTGGAGCGAGAATGTCATCTCCCTCAACAAGAAAATATCGGACACACTCAGTCAGGCTCAATTCCTCGCCCAGCTTCAGCAGGCAGGCGGCGTTGATCCTGATACTTTTATCTCATCAAACAACAAACTCAGCGAACAGCTCCGCAGGATGAAACAGGAAAAAGCAAGGCTTCTCGATACCGACAGCGACGATCTGGCGGATCGCACCCGCGATCTTATGGACGTACTGGAGGACGGGCCGGATTTTCTCGACGGCTTTGATGCGGAGCTGTTCGATGCGCTTGTGGAAAAGATCATCGTAGACAGCAATGAGCGCCTGCGGTTCCGCCTGAAAAACGGGCTGGAGCTGACAGAACAGATTGAAAGGACAAAGCGGTAATGGGAAATCGGAAGCTGCCGTTTGGCTACCAGATGCGCATGGGCGAGATCGTCCGGAACGAGCCGGAAGCCAAAGCAGTGCAGGACATCTTCCTGCAATACACGCTCGGCGCGTCGCTGAAGGAAATCGCAGAACAGATGAGTAAAACCGACCCCAGCTATGACGAGGGCAAGTCGTGGAATAAAAACATGATTGCCCGAATCTTAGAAAATGCTAAGTACACCGGCGTTGACAGCTATCCGAAACTGGTTGACATAAGTTTATTTGAAGCAGCCGCTGAGAAGCGGCAGAGCAAGCAGCGCCTGCCGGAGCGAACACTTGCACAGAAAGCGCTCAAGCGTGTATGCTCCAAGCCGTCTACGCCGGAGATCGAGCAGCAGGTCACGCACCTGCTTGGCAGGCTGGCAGAGCAGCCGGAGCACATCATGCAGCCAGAGCAAAAATCCAAGCCGACGCATACGAATACGCAAGCTGAGCTAGATGACATGTTGAACACCCAGCCGCTTGACGAGGACGCTGCCAGAAGCCTGATCTGCAAGCTGGCGCAGGAGCAATACGATGCCATTGGCAACGAAGAATATGAAACAGAGCGCCTGCGGCGGCTGTTCACCGCATTTGAATGCACGGTAGAACTCAATGCGGAGCTGCTGCAGAGTGCCGTCTCTGCCGTGCTGGTGACACGCCAGACGGTGCGGTTGCAGCTCAAAAATGGACAGATCATCGGAAAGGACGATTTGGTATGACAGATGAAAAACCGCGTGTCATTATCATTCCACCCAAGCCAGAATTGCAGCAAACGGCTGCGGTCACAAAGCAGCTTCGCGTCGCGGCGTACTGCCGCGTTTCCACCAAGGAGGAAGAACAGGCCAGCAGCTACGAAGCACAATGCGAGTATTACACCGACAAGATCATGTCCAACAAAGAATGGACGATGGCGGGCATCTTCGCGGACGAAGGCATTACCGGCACGTCCACAAAAAAGCGCACGGAATTCCTCCGCATGATCCGTCAATGCAAGCAGAAAAAGATCGACCTCATTCTGACAAAGTCCATTCAGCGGTTTGCCAGAAACACGCTCGATTGCATCAACTATACGCGCATTCTCCGGCAGCTTGGGATTGGGGTTCTCTTCGAGAAGGAGAATATCAACTCGCTTCCAGCGGACAGCGAGTTCATGATCACCATGTACGGCGCGATGGCACAATCCGAGAGCGAGTCCATTTCCGGTAACATCCGGCGCGGCCGGCAGATGCACGCAAAAGTCGGAACGCTCAAGGTTCCATGTTACCGGCTTTATGGATACGAAAAAGACGCAGATGGGAAATTCTGCATCATACCAAAACAAGCAGAGATCGTGCGCGAACTCTACAAGCGATATGAGAGCGGCGCCAGCCTGCGCAATCTGCAAGACTGGCTGGAGGAAAAACAGATCAAAACGGTTCTCGGAGAATCGAAATGGACAACGACATCCATCAAGAGCATCCTGACGAATGAAAAATACTGTGGAGACGTTCTGCTTCAGAAAACATTCCGCACAGATGTGATCAGCAAGAAGGTCATCAAGAACATTGGTCAGATGGCGCAATATTATATGCCAGACCACCATGAGGGCATCGTCAGTCGGGAGCAGTACAATGCAGTGAAAGCAGAAATGGCACGGCGGAGCGCCCTGCGCAGCCCATCTAAAACGGCTGTGACAGGACGTTCCTGCTACACCAGCAAATACGCGCTGTCCGACCGTCTGATCTGCGGCGAGTGCGGGACGCTCTACCGCAGATGCACATGGACTTCCCTCGGCCGGAAATACTCCGTCTGGCGCTGCACCAGCCGCCTGAACTATGGCACAAAATATTGCCGTGATTCCCCAACGATCAAGGAAGAACCGCTGCAAAACGCGATTCTGGCAGCCATCAACTCTGTCATGAGCGACAAGCCTGCGCTACTTGACCGCATCAAGAATGCGGTATCTCTTGAACTCCTGCCGGTGCAGGGTCAGACGATGAGCCTTGCCGACATCGAACAGCGGCTGGCGCAGTTAGATGAGCAATTCCATCGGCTACTGGCGGAAGCCATTGATGCCGAAGATAAAGAATCCTGCAACGCACAATTCGCAGAAATCCTTGCTGAGCAGACCTCCCTCAAAAAGCAGAAAGAAACTATTCTGCAAAGCAGCATGGACACTGACCGCGTCTGCACCCGCATGAAGCAGGCAGAAGAAACTATAGAGAACGCCGCGCCGACAATCACAGAATGGAACGAAAACGCCGTCCGTCAGATCGTAGAGCGCGTGACAGTCCTTTCCGCTGATGAGGTGCTGGTACGGATCAAGAGCGGCGCGGAGATCAAACAGCGATTGGAGCGATGAAAATGATCTATGCAGCCGGCGACCTTCACGGAAATCCACTTCGGTTTCAGTCGCAATACTTTCCAGAACAAGCATAGATGACCAAAGACGATTACATGATTACATGATTACGTGAGAACATAAGGCACTACATAGATGTTGCAAGTATTATGCTTGCGTACCAGCAGGTCTGCATTTATAATGAAAACAAACGAAACGGAGGGCTTGCAGTATGGAGCGCGCCACAAATTCCAGCCTGATTTTATACACGACAGAGGACGGCTTGACGAAAATTGAAGCTACGTTTGACCGAGATACGGTCTGGCTTTCAATCGACCAGATGGCGGACCTGTTTCAAAGAAATAAGTCCACCATTTCGCGCCACATCGGTAATATTTACAAAGAGGGCGAATTGGACAAAGCTGCAACTGTTGCAAAATTTGCAACAGTTCAGATGGAAGGCGAACGGCAGGTGGAACGGCAGATTGAATACTACAACCTGGACGTTATCATATCGGTTGGGTATCGTGTGAAGTCTCAGCGCGGTGTTCAGTTCCGCATGTGGGCGACCGCGATCCTCAAGGAGTTCATGAAAAAGGGCTTTGTGCTGGATGATGACCGCTTGAAAAATCTCGGCGGCGGCAACTACTTTGATGAGCTGCTTTCCAGAATCCGGGATATCCGGTCTTCTGAAAAGGTATTCTGGCGGAAGGTACTGGAGATTTATGCGACCAGCATTGATTATGACCCCAAGGCTGAAAGTACCGTTTTGTTTTTCAAGCAGGTTCAAAACAAAATGCATTGGGCAGCACACCAGCATACAGCGGCAGAGGTTATCTACCAAAGAGCGGATGCCGAAAAGGAGCATATGGGACTGACCTCGTGGCGTGGAGAACAGATCCATCGTGCAGACGTTGAGGTGGCGAAAAACTATCTCAGTCAGCCAGAACTGGACGCGCTCAACAAAATCGTAACTGCATATCTGGACATTGCAGAAGTCCGGGCATTAAATCACGAGCCGATGTATATGAAGGATTGGCTGGAAACCATAGACGATTATCTGAAAATGACCCGCAGAGAGATTTTAACAACCAGCGGTCATGTGTCGAACCAGCAGGCATTACAGAAAGCCCATGCCGAATACGATAAATACAAAAAGCAGCAGGACCTGCGGCTTTCGCCGGTTGAGCAGAGCTTTCTGGACAGCGTAGAACAGTTGGAAAGACTAGAAGATCAAGCGCACTGAACGTAAAACAGGGCAAAGAGAAGCACGGTCACTGAACCGTGTTTTTCTTTGCCCTGCAAAATATGTGAGATTATCGGCGCGATGTATTCAGCAGAGCTGTTGTCCGTGCGTTGATTCCCATAAGCTCCCGCTGGGTCTGCCGGTTGGCCTGACACATAGGCATCAGAAAATTCACGGCCTTTCGGATTTGCTGAAGATCAGAGGAAGTGAGGGCGTTTTGATGCAGATGCTCCAAAACACGGCTATAAGCGTCCTTCAAGGATGCGGACACGGCAGGCTGAAAGAAATAAGTTGAGATCAGGCCGCCGATCAGGGCGGCTTCGTTGTCGGTGTACTGCATAGTTGCTCCCCTCTTCGCAAGAATCAAACGAACGGAGCAATCATACCACAAAATATTGTAGCAGACTATTCGCAAAACGACGAAATATACGATGCGCGGCAGCGCGGAAAGGAGAAGTCATGAACGTCAGAAAACCTGTGGATTACGGTACAATGTACCGGGAATTGACCGCAATTATCTCGCAAAATCTTCCGCAAATGCGTGAGATCTACGCCATCGGCAAAGCCATCAGCCAGCGCCCGGAGAAGGGCGCAGCCGTCGCTGCCGCAGAATTTTTGCAGGCGAATTTCCCTGACCGCACAGGCTTTTCCCCGCGCAATGTGCGCCAGATACGCGATTTTTACAAGACTTATGAAAATGACCAAAAACTCTTACGGCAGAAGTAGTTAGATGTGCCGTATATTCCGTAAAAGCATGCGCTATACTGTTTCGCTCCGAAGATAGTGCGTAAGAATCCGCAAGAACTGCGCAGAGGTTGGAGCGGTCGTCAGCGGACGGTAAGTAAGACTGCGCAGAAGTGCCGCGTTTTCACGCCAAGAGGCGCAGGCAAACCCGTCAATGTTTCGGACGACCTGAAGCGGATTGGTGTTGTATTGGTCTGCCACTTCGGGATATAGCCGCTGCGATGGCTTTACCAGCCAATGCGGGTTGAGCGCGGCAAGATAGACCGAGTAGGAAAGATGGAAAAATGCGGTGTTGGTTGCAGAGAAACCGAGTCGGTACAACAGATCATATACTTCGACAATGTCTGTTACGGCGTTCATGCTGCATCCGTCCCCTCCAATGCTTGAACCTGCTTCATAAACTGCTGAACCAGCGCGCTCTGTGCATCCGCTTCCAACATGGAAAAGAGAAACAGCAAGGTCGGGGCTGAGGCGGCATATCTCCCGCGCTCCAAATCACTGTATGCGCGGCTGGAAATACGAAGCTGCTCCGCCATGGCCTCCTGAGTCAATGCCTTCTGCTGCCGCAGAGAAGACAATTCTTCGGAAAGAAGCTCTGCGAGCAGCGCCGGGTATGGTTTCATTCTGAAGACCTCCATAGTTTATAATAGATCGACTATGGAGATTTTATGTCGAAACGAAGTCCGCTTCCACGAAGCGCGCTTCGTGATCACCGTTCAAATCTTGTGAAAAAACCGAGATAAAGCACGCAAAACAGTATTTATTCGGTGAAACAACAAAATATCCAATGCGCGTTAGCGCAGAAAGGAGAAGCTATGAACGTCAGAAAACCTGTGGATTACAGCACGATGTACCGGGAATTGACCGCAATTCTTACGCAAAATCTTTCGCAGATGGAAGAAGTGTATGCCATCGGCAAGGCCATCAGTCAGCGCCCGGAGAAGGGCGCGGCGGTCGCAGCCGCAGAGTTTTTGCAGGCGAAGTTCCCTGACCGCACAGGCTTTTCCCCACGCAACGTGCGCCGGATGCGCGACTTTTACAAGACCTATGAAAATGACCAAGCGCTCCTCCAGCTGGCAATGAAAATCGGCTGGACATTGAACGTTTTAATCATGGAGGCGAAGCTATCAAGACTCCAAAAGAGATTTTACATATATAAAGCCATGACAGAAAAACTTTCGAAAAAGTTATTGGAAATGGAAATCACTGATAAAAAAAGAACTGTCGACGATTCTGGCGCCATGTGTTATAATCATTATGTATCATTACAAAACTACCATGAGAGGATTGAGCATGTAATGCCAATGACTGTTAATATTGCCGGACAGGTCAGACAAATACGACTGTCAACAGCCAAAGCCTTATGGCCCTTATTTGAAACAGTTATAAACTCAATTCAATCGCTTGAGGATACTAACATAGACGAGAAGAAGATTGTTATTGAGGCGCTGCGCTCTGAAGATATTCAGCTTAAAACAGACGGATCTGGTGGCACAGTAGAGGAACTGACACATTATATTTCTTTCAATGTAACCGACAACGGAAATGGCTTCAATACAGAAAATTATCACTCTTTTACCGAAGCATACTCCCAACTAAAGGAAAAGAAAGGCTGCAAAGGCATCGGGCGCTTCTTGTGGCTAAAGGCATTTGAGGAATCTGATGTTGACAGCGTATATTATGAGAATGGACAATGGTGGCATAGGGCATTCAAGTTTACACTTAATGGCGTGAATCCAGAACAAAATTGCACGCTAATTGACGCAAAAGATGTTACGCAAAAGACGACCGTAAGTTTAAAAGCATTCAAATACGAATATAGAAACGCTGTGCCATATGCACTGGAGAGTTTAGCGAGGAAATTGATTGAACATTGCTTGCCTTACTTTATAACAGGCACAGCACCCCAGATTATTTTGAAAGATAATCGTGGGAGTGAATATCATCTTAACGAATACTATGAAATAACATATAAGGATTCATTAAACCAAGACCATCTGGAAATTAGGGGAGAGAAATACATACTATACCATATGCTTTTATCAGAGGGGGCAGACAAGCACGAACTGCATCTTTGCGCGAATAATCGTGAAGTAAAGTCATATGCGCTTTCGACCTATATCCCAGACATGAAAAAGAAACTTTCCGATGGTGAAAACTCGTTTTATTACATCGGTTATTTGGCTGGTGACTATTTAGATAAAGCAGTCAATATGGAACGCTCTGACTTTGATTTTGCTGATGGACCGTTATTGGGCGAAGCAACAGAAGCAGAAGTTGTTGATTCTGCTGTTGGGCATGTTAGGCTATATTTGCAAAAAGATCTGCAGAAAGTAGCCGACGAAAAAAGAAAGCAGATAGATATGCTTGTCAAAACGAGAAAGCCGCAGTATCGCCTGCTACTGAATCGGAAACCAGAAGTCTATGATAAAATTCCTGCGGGTATGTCCGACGAAAAGCTAGATCTGGAACTCTATAGGCATCAACAGCAATGGGAATTCGATACGGCAAAAAAGGGACACGACATTGAAGAACGGGCCAAGAAAGCAGCGACTGACGATCCTGACTTTCAAAAGCTCTTTGATGATTACTGTGAAAGTATTACAGAACTCAGTAGAGCGAGCTTGGCAGAATATGTAGTACATAGGAAAGCTGTCATTGATCTATTTGAGCGTGCTCTCGAAACGGGTACAGATGGAAAATATAGCTTGGAGTCACGAATTCATAGTATTATATGCCCTATGCAGGCAACGTCTGATGATACAGCGCTGGATAATTTGAATTTGTGGCTGATCGATGATAGACTGGCGTACCATCATTATTTGGCCTCGGATAAGAAAATCGAATCCATTCCGCTACTGGAAAATAACACAAAGAAACGTATGGACTTGGCAGTTTTCGATGCTGCTCTATCTTATACGGCTGATCCTGAAAACATTAGTTCTATCACTATTGTGGAATTGAAACGACCGCAAAGAGATGATGGAGACAATGATCCGATACTTCAGGTTTTGAAATATGTCAAAGATATTAAGGACGGAAAAATTAGAAAAACAAATGGGCGCGGGTTGGGAGATGTGAGGCGTGTATCATTTTATTGCTATGTTATTGGCGATATGACACAATCTATGAGGGAATCTGCCGAAAGCCGCTCATTAACGGCAACGCAGGACAATGAAGGGTATTTTGGCTATAACCCGACGTATGGTGCCTATATTGAAGTGATTTCATATGATAAACTTCTCAAAAATGCGAAGCAACGCAACAGGGCATTGTTTGATAAGCTATTTGCACCAAAGGCTTCAGATTTAAAGCACCCTGAAAATTTGCAAAACAGCTAGACCTGATATATGGCTGGTTAAGAGAGGAATGCCGACAAAATAGAAAATGTGTATTATATTTTTGTCAAATACATTGCCGAGAAAGTGAAGGTACAGAGCATGAAAAATGATGCCTTTGAACTGCCTGAATCGCTCTATGAGTTTGCCCAAATTACAGATTTCCCCAAAGTAATAGAAAATCTCAGCGACTTAGCTGAAAAAGAAGATTGGACTTATCAGTACTCGCCAGATACTGACAAGACAGGATATCCGATTTTAGCCAATTATATACGGAATACATATCGTCGCTTAGCAACAGAAAAGAAAATCGCTTTTTCTAAAGATGGAAAATTTTCATGTTTTGACACTGGATTAATTTCCAGGTCACAAAATGAACCCATTTACATGATGTTTGAAGAAAATATCAACCCTAACATACCCTGCTATTGGTATTTCAAGAGATTTTTTAGATCTGGTGAGTATGATGTATCTAAGTTTCCTAAATTACCGGAGATGGCATTTTACTGTGACGATCCATCAAAACTTATCTATGATATCCGCAAAGAACTTGTTGTTAATATAGAACATATGATTGTGGATAATAAGCCCCGTTTCCCTGAGCCGTTTAACACTATGCCCGATTATCAGCTTAAACTTTATATTGATGGCTGTGTAAAAGCTGCCATTGAGAGGGTTAAGCGTAACTACAAGGTGGCAATTCCACAATACTTCTTGACAACTGGAACCATCCAATTACTCATACCTTTATGTTTGTCAAATCCCAATGTGGCTGATTTAGCCATCGTTGTTGAGGATTACGGTTCCATGTATAGAGCATCTACATGTCTTACATTAGACATGGCAATGAATAATGCACGATTATTAGCTCGCCCGGATCGTGATTGGTTGAATCCGTAAGGATTAATATAATTGATGCATTGCGGAACATAACCTTTATCGCTGCATCTTTTCCGCCAACGCAAGGCAAAAAGAAAGACAAGCGTAAGCGTGTCTTTCTTTTTGGTACGCAATCTGCATAGCAGACTGCGTTGCCTGCGGGCGGAAATTGACCGCGAAAGAAAGCCATGATGGGTTTCTTTCACGCTATCTTCTTCCCCGAAAACGTGGATTTCTGCGTTCATCTATAGTGTAGTGATCACACATAAAAAGCTCTGAAATCGCTTGATTTCGGAGCTTTTTCTTGCATTTCGCAGTCAAAAAGTTCAACCATATTTTTGAAGTCACGTTTTGACCCAAACCGTGACCCAAACCGCGATTAAACTGCTCCCCAAGTCAAGGACAAAATAAGGTGACCCATTCCGCTAGCATGGATATCTGCCGGTTGTCAGGTAGCGGTAATACTCGTTCGGCGAGAGCTTTGCCAGATCCCACTGGTATCTGTCGTTGTTATAGTAGTCCATCCAGTCGTCGATTGACCGCTGCACATCCGCAAAGCACGTCCAATTGGGAAGCATCTCCGCCAACTCGTCCTTCATATGTCCGAAAAAGCTCTCCTGCGGCGCGTTGTCCCAGCAATTTCCCTTCCGCGACATTGACTGCCGCAGGCTACTGTTTTTCACGAGCTGAATGAACTTGATGCAGGTGTAATGGCAGCCCTGGTCGCTGTGCAGGATTGTCTCTTTTTTCAGCGAAATTCCATGCTGATGTACCATTTTCTGTACTGTTTCCAGCACAAAATCCACCTCCAGAGACTCGCTCAGCACATAGGAAAGGACCTGCTTCGTGCATCCGTCCAGGATCGTGGAGAGATAGCAGAACGCGCCGTTCAGCGGAATATAGGTGATATCCGTCAGCAGGACGCTTCGCGGTCCGTGCATCTCAAACTCCCGCTTCACAAGGTTTTCCGCCGTGTTGTTCGTCCGGATCGCCTTCTGCATCCGCCGGTATGGATTTGCCTTGCGGATCGGACAGACAAGGCCGAATTTCTTCATCAGCCGCCGGATCTTCTTTCCGTTCATCCGGATGCCGGTATGCAGCAGCCGCATATGAATGCCGCGCACGCCTTTGGCGTAACCACGAAACCGGTAAGCCTCCAGAATCTGCTGGAAATCCGCCGCATCCTGTGCCTCACGCGCGGCTCGCTTCTGCTCGGAGCTAAGCCACGCATAATAGCCGGAACGGGAAACGCCCGCAATCTCACACAGCTCGGATATTGTGAGAATATTCGATTTTTCCATGCTTGTGTCCCGGATGATGCCGAATTTGAAGCTGCTATCTTCCATACTCAGGTATCCGAATCCGCGCTTTCCGGCTGCCGCATAAGTTTTTTTAAGAACGCCATCTGCTGCTGAAGATACACGATTTCCTGCTGCATCCGACGCTCACTCTCCCGGCGGGACATTCTTTCCAGCTCTGCCGCGCCGAACTGCTCCCTGCTGATCCGCATCCGGGATTTTGGCGCAGGCTGGATGCCCTCCGGTGATTTTCCCGCGCGGCGGATGCGCTTTGTGATGTTGTGGACGCGCTCAAAGCCGAGCAGCTCCGGATCGTAGCCCAGCTTCCGCAGCGCCATGTTCCCTGTGCATCCCTCCACACTCAGCCGCCAGAAGGCTTCCTTGAACGCCAGCGTGAACGAAATCTGATTTTCCGTGACCTTCTCCGTGTACGGATTTGCACGCAGAAGCTCCTGTTCCACCGCGCTGAATTTCTTCCTTGTTCCCATAGCCGTCTCCTTCTTCCTGCCGTCAGTATACCATAGTTCATGCCGCTATGGGTCATTTCCTTGTCCACTTCCTGGGGTATAGTTTAGATGTACGTCGGTGTACAAAATAGTACGAAATAGCACGAAAAGACCATTCCGCAGCGCATAAGACGTACATAAAATCGGTATTTTTTCACGAGAAAAGGGGCGCGCTGCCGTTTTGACAGTGCGCCCTCTATGCTTTGCGTCACACGACTTCCCGGCCGATCATTTGACCGATGGTGTCCGCAGCCTGCACGCGCATGCTGGGCGTGGAGTGGACGTAGGTGCTGAGCGTGAACCCCGCGCTGTAATGTCCGAGCATTTCGGAGAGTGTTCGCACGTCAACGCCGTTTTTGAGTGCCAAGGTCGCGAATGTGTGTCTCATGTCATGAAATCTCACATGTTCTGCGCCGATGGCTTCCAGAATCCGGTCATGCATGGCGCGGAAGGATGCCGGGTCGAGCATTTCTCCGGTTTTCGGGGACGGGAACATATAGGGATTATCCGGGTGCTTTTCGTGTTCTTCCACCAGAATTTGCACGGTGCTCTCCGGAAGTGTCAGCAGGCGCAGGGAGTTTTTCGTTTTTGGCTGGCTGACAACAAGCTGATGGTCGATGCGGCAGACGCTTTTGGTAACGGAAAGCGTTCGGTCCTTCACGTTCAGATCTTTCCAGAGCAGGGCCAGCAGTTCTCCCCGGCGCAGGCCGCTGGTCAGTTCCAGATAGAGCGGCGCAAACACACCGCGCTGCTTCGCTTCGTGCAGATATGGCCCGATCAGTTCTTCCGGCAGCACTTTCATCTCTTTCCGTACCGTTTTTGGAGCTTTGCAGTTTGCTGCCGGATTGCTCAGAATGAGCCTTTCTGCGACGGCCTGATCGAGACTTTTCCGCAGGATGCCGAGGATGCCTTGCACAATGCGTGGGCTGAGCGTCGTTTCTTTCAGCGGAATGTGGCTGTAGTAGTGATTTCTGCCGTGCTCGCTCATCTCGTTGATCGCGCGCTGAATTTGAATGGTACTCAGCTTTTCCAGCGGGCAGTCACCCAGCGCGGGAAAGAGATGGTTTTCCATGCAGTTGCGGTAGAACTGCTTCGTATTCGGGCGGATCTGCGGCTTGATAAACACCTCGTACCACAACGTCACCCATGTCTGAACGGTGTACTGCCCCGTGCGGGTCGGGTCAAGCTTCTGGCTTTCTTCGATCGCTGTTTTCAGCTTTTCTTTGACTTCTGCCTGCGTTTTCCCGAGAACATTTTTCGTGATGACCTTTCCGTCCTTGTCATACCCGGCGGTATATCGGCCCTCCCAGCGTCCGTCCTTCCGTTTGCGGATGCTGCCTTCGCCGTTGGCTCGCTTTTTGCTCATGTAAATTCCTCCTTTTCCGGTAGCTCACACAACTACCACAAGCACAGTGAAATAGCGAGTACTTTTTGCGCTCAGGCACATTTTTGTTCTGTGGACTGCCGGTCCAGCCAGCCGAGGAAGTTTTCCCGCGAGACAACGATGCGCCTGCCGATCTGGAACGCCGGGAAATCTGCACTGTGGGCGAGCTTGTACGCTCCGGCTCTGGAAATGCCAAGGACGGCAGCAACGTCCGTCATGTTCATCATCAGGGGCAATTCTTCCAGCGAGTGATATTGTTTCTGGTTCATATGGCTTCCTTTCTCCCATTCAGGGAATCAAAATTTGTTTTTGAATGGCCGAGAAGAATTGCCCGATCAGAAATCTATGTACTTGTAAAATTACAGCAAGAGAGTTAACATCCGACAAACCGTTTGAGGAGGACTGTTCATGTTAACTGCCTGTTTTTTCACGCTGCTTCACTTGCTGTTTTTGCTGATTCGTATTGCGATGAAACTGAGATTGTCCATCCCTCTGGTGTACCTGGTGCTGATGCTCACTGTATTTCAACCGTGGTATCGTACGCACACGGCACTGGCGGATGGGATTTTTCTGGTGATGCTGGGCTGCACAGTTTTGTCATGGATCATCTCCTGCGTTCGATTTGTCAGGCGAGGGCTGGCTTGATGCCAGCCCTCGTTTTTTTGCGCCGCACGGAGGGCGGACGCGGCGTTTGTGTGGCGCAGACCTGCACGGATGCGCGGTCGGCCCGTAAAACCGCACACGGCGGCACGACGTGCCTTACCGCTGGCGCGTGTCAGACCCACGCTGCGGCTGCTGTTCAACGCGGTCGATGTCCCGTTGCATGATGGCTGCCGTCTCCGAGATTTCCTTGCATTGCTTGAGCTTCCAGCGCTCTTGCCGGATCTGCTGATTGACCTGCGCAAGCTGTTCATAGAGATCCGCTTTTTCTGCCAGCAAGGCTTCGCGTGGAATGCCGCAAGTATCCAGGACCTCTTTTGCATCGTCATATTCTGCTTTTCTCGGTTCAAATCCGGCGAAGGCAGCTTCTGCTGCCAGCGCGTCAAAGAGCTTCTTGTGTTTTTTCTTGCGGACGTTCAGAATCGTGCGATGCTTGGCAAGCTGTGTGACCTCATTCTCTGCCTGCTGCAAGCAGGCGGTCAGATCATCTGCCGTGGTGATATTGTTCTCTTGCAGGAACTTCAGACGCGCTTTGTAAACATCAGCCTTCATGATCTCTTTTCGTAAGTGCGGCGTCATGCGCGGCGGGTACTGCCGTTTTTCGATCCGACCGAGCAAATAGCAGTAATGAAAGTACAGCGCAAGGAATCCTGTGTGCTTTGGATGTGGGCGGTATGACGGCGGCTTTGGCCTTGGCGTGAAGGCAGGTTTCCTTCCGGCTTCAATTTGCCCCAGATTGCCCAGAATGGTCTGCTCGATACGTTCTTCCGAGAAATCAGGATTTCTGCGTTCCGGACACATGAAATGTTCCTGCCCGCGTAACCGAAATCCAAGCCGTTTGCCGTGGTGGATCTCGTAGCCCTTATGCTCCATGAGCAGGAAGAAGTGACCGAGATCGTTGGCGTCCTCAATGGCGTCACGCAGATCCGCTTCCAGCATGGAACGGAACGTCGGCTGGCTCTTTTTCTGACGCAGCCACTCTGCATAGCTGACGGCTTTCTTTTCATCATTTTCCAAAACGATGTTCAGACCATGCGCTTTGCACAGCCGATCTGAAACGCCGCGAATCTGCCTGTAATAATTCTCGCAGGTGCTGTGATACATTTTCCCGGTGACGGCATTGACCGAGTTGAACACAATATGCGAGTGAATATGTGCTTTGTCCACATGGGTCGCAATGACAGCTTCATATCCCGGCAAATGCTTGGCTGCGAATTGCCTGGCAATCTCATGCGCCAGCTCCGGCGTGATCTCGTCCGGCTTGAAAGACTGGATGATGTGATAGCACTGCCGTCCAGCGGTTTTGCCAAGGGCGTGCTTTGTGTCCATCATCTGCTGTGCGGCGTAGCCGGGATCGCAGCGGACATAATCGGTCAGCAGGTTTTCATCTGTTTTAACAGGATTTGTGATGTAATCAATCGCCTGCCGCAAGCCGCCGTTCCGATACAGAATCTTCGTAACTGCCATTACTGTTTTGCAACCTCATACAGTAGACCATAGACCTCGCCCAGCATCCGCAGCGCTCGTGTGGTTTCTTCCCGGCTGGCAAATCCGGCATTTGCTTTGCGGGCGATCTGGTTGATGTTGTTGCCGATCTGATGAATTTCGATCCGCAGCGCTTCCAGCTCCGCGGACGGTCGGGGTTTGAGATCATATCCGTTCAGCAGCCTGCGCAGGTATGCGGTTCGTGTCAGGCCGCAGGCTTTGGCATTCGTGATCAGCTTTTGGGCTTCATTGGTGCTCAGCCGCAGACAGATTTTGTATGGTTCTTCGTTCATCGAGTCTCCTTTCTTCCGCCCGGAGGCGGCATTGGGGTCTGGGTTCTCCCTGCAGGCTGCGTTTTGGTACCAAAACGCGATGCTTGCGCTTTTCTTGCAAGGCAAGAAAAGCCTAAAACGCAGCCTGCGTCTCCTGCTGCCAAGAAAGAATTTTCAATTATTCGTTCCGCGCAGCACATGAAACCTAGAATTTCTGCACCTCAGAT
>ERZ791753.259-NODE-259-length-58440-cov-18.070823_pt1 | contig 58440 bp, 59 predicted proteins | sample MGYA00509951_ERZ791753 | MGnify/ENA primary metagenome ERZ791753 (study PRJEB30046, sample SAMN00792026) | human gut metagenome | study: EMG produced TPA metagenomics assembly of the A metagenome-wide association study of gut microbiota in type 2... | reverse complement strand
TTTTTAATCAGACGAAATATGGGGACGAGGAATATCTCGAGCGTAACAAAGAGGTTTTTCGTGCTACGTTGGCGCAGTACCCTCTATGGAAGTTTGTGGGCTTCTATATTGATAATGGGTCGACCGCACCTTATATGGAGAAGTCATCGGCATGGACTGAGCTTCTGTCTGACTGTGATGAGGGAAAAGTCAATCTCATAATCACACAAAAGGTCAGCAATGTATCCAGAGATGTCCGGGAAGTAACGATTTGCGCAAGAATGCTCGCTGCGCGAAAGCCTCCCGTTGGCATTTACTTCATATCAGAAGATCTATACACTTTGGCATCGTATTATCGCGACGACCTTCGAGAACCTTGTTTTCTCCCAGCTCCCGACTGGAAGCTCCTTCCTGATGATGAGCTGGACGTGAGAGGTGCACCCCATGAGTAAATCAGCCAAAAAAGCAGCCGATCAAGCAGAACGCGAGAAAGTACATAAGCGATACTCCAATCGACGAGAACCAGATGTCATCTATCCTGCAAGGAAACAGGTTGATTTCTATGATGCCGACGTTCATCAGCGTGTTGCAGTCTATGTCCGAGTTTCCACAGATAATCTGGGGCAGGAAACGTCTTATGAACTTCAGAAAAACTATTATGAGGAGTTTGTTTTGAAGCATCCCAATTGGTCGCTTGTGAAGATCTACGCCGACAAAGGTATCTCAGGCACTTCGACAAAACACCGCGTTGCGCTGAACCAAATGCTCGCTGACAGCAGAGCCGGAAAAATCGACTTGATTATCACCAAATCGGTTTCGCGTCTTGCCAGAAATACAGTCGACTGCATTACTATGGTGCGGAACCTTACGGAACTTCGCAATCCGGTCGGTGTTTTCTTTGAGAGCGAATGTATCTTCTCATTGAATGAAGACACATCCATGCCGCTTTCCTTTTTGGCGTCCATTGCAGAAAACGAGTCCCGTATCCGAAGTCGCAGCATGGAGGTTTCTCTTGCCCAGCGTCTAAATGGCGGTCTTCCGCTGACACCCAAGCTGCTGGGTTATTCTCACGATACGGACGGCAAGCTGGTAATCAATCCGGATGAGGCCCCAACCGTTAAGCTCATATTCTATATGTACCTCTCCGGATATTCCTCAGCTTATATTGCCAAGACCCTTGAGGAACTCGGCAAGACAACGTTTCTCGGCAACACCAAGTGGACATCCAACACAGTTATCCAGATTTTGAGAAACGAGCGGCATTGCGGCGATGTTCTCACAAGAAAGACATGGACTCCCGATGTGATCAGTCATAAGTCCAAGAAAAACAGAGGAGAACGCCAGCAGAGTCTGTACAGAGGAGAACACGAGGCTATCGTATCAAGGGATGACTATATCGCCGTCCAACACATGATCAACAATGCAAAATACGGCGGAAAATCCATCTTGCCTGAACTGCGGGTGATTGAATCCGGTATTCTGAAAGGCTTTGTCACGATCAGTCCCAAGTGGGCAGGATTCAAGGCAGCCGATTATTTGCAGGCTTCTATGAGTGTCTACACGGACGATACATATTACGGCCAGCCTGCGGAGGGCGACGCTACATTCGAGGTGGCGGCTGGAGATTTTGATTTGCGCGGTTTTGAAGTTACGAATGCATCTCTCTTTGACGCGAACAAAAGACCGTATGTCTTATTCCAGAGCAAACAAATCAAATTCAGCACAGATTGTGTTAGGCAGTTCGGGAAGGACAACAAAGTTGAGCTGCTGATCCATCCAGGATTGCGGAAGCTCGCTGTTCGTCGCGTCTCCAAGGATTCTCGCCAGTTCGTACAGTGGTCAAGACCTGACGATGGAAAATACTACGTCAAAGAGATCCCGTGTTCTGCTTTTGGTGAAACGCTGTTTGAATTGCTTGGCTGGGAAACAGCTTATAAGTTTAAGGCTTATGGCAGTCTCCTTGAAAGCGATGGAGATTCGGTATTCTTATTTGATTTAAGCGAACCTGCGATTTTCATCCAGTCCTATCTTATGACGGGGACAGACGCTCCCGGCAGTGGCAACAGCGGTCTTTCTCCTCTTTCCGTATCGGGAAAACGCATTCGGGCAGTTCCCAAGAAATTGGCTGACAGATTCGGCAGCGACTTTTATTCTCACAGGCTTACCGCATCTTCATTGGAATTGCAAAGCGAAGACGCATGGAAACTTTGGCTGGAAGGGCAGCTTTTTGAAACCAGCGAGAAGCTGCATGTCACCAAATTTGATGAGATGCAGCGCTTCATCAATGAGCAATTAGGCTCTGCAAAACAGTTGGAAGGAGCGGACTACAATGCATGAACAATCCAACATTCCGACAGTTTGGAATCTTGATGGTGTATATTACCGTGTAGTTCGTGATGGCAATCACGTCAGCCGATGCTTTTCTGACCTATCGGAATCAGAACAGGCTGTGATTATGGAAAAGTATGACGCAGAGCAGCTCAGGCGGCTTTGCCGCTGCCTCTGCATCAGCCTGCGCCAAATCGGAGATGCACTGGATCTTGTCGGAGATGAATGAAAGGAGAACAGAATGGAAACAGAAAATCAGAGTTCTTTTATCCTCCCAATGCCGCAGGATTTCCCGTCTGGCATTGCCGATGAGGATACCGTTATTCCCTTCATAGAGGACACGGTCACGCCAATGACCATTGATTCATCAGCCCCGGGCGATGTGCTTGAGCTTCGTGATGACTTTGATTTTGACGGATACCAAGTGGTCAGAAGGGAGTTTTTTGCACACACGTTCGAACCGTCTATTACGTTCAACAACTACAAGGTCTATGTCAACGCCGCGTGCCTGAACAAGTTCCCTCATGCAGACTGTGTTCAGCTCCTGATCAACCGGGAGTCTCGCATCCTTGCGCTGAGGCCATGCACCGAATTTGAGCGGGATGCATTTGCATGGTGCAACACATCTGGTGGAAAACGGAAACCTCGACAGGTAACGGGCAAGTTCTTTTTTGCAAAGCTTTTTGAGCTGATGGACTGGAATATCGATTACCGGTACAAGCTGCTTGGGAAAGTCATCCATGCCAATGACGAGTATCTGATTGCTTTCGATTTGAATGCTTCAGAGATCTATCAACGTATCGCAAAGGACGGAGGCAAGCCCAAGACGGCTCGTACACCGGTTTTCCCTGCCGGGTGGAAGGATCAGTTCGGTTTGCCCTATCATGAACACCAGAAGTCTCTGCAAATCAATATCTTTGATGGATACGCGATTTATGGAATCAAGGATAACACAGCATCCTCCATAGCATCTGGGGAGGCTGCTACACCGATTCCGGGCACACATCGACCAGAAGTACCTGTACAGGAGGAGATCAAAAATGGATAGTACAGATAATAGCGCAATCATGACCATCGATCTGAGACGGAGTCGCTTTCGCGTACACAAATCCACTCTAAATAAGATGGGGATGCCACAATATGTTCAATTTCTCGTCAATCCAGAAGAAATGTTTATTGCAATACTTGGCTCAGACCGACCACTTTCCGGCGGCACAGCCAACAATGTACAGCAGTTTCAGCTAACAAAGCATTCCGTTGAGTTTTACAGTAATACGCTTATGTCCGCCTTAGCCGATATGATTGGTACTCTTGACTTTCGATATAGCTATCGCGTAAGCGGTGAGGTGGATATTGCAAACAGAGTGGCCTATTTCTCCATGAAAACCTTAAAGAAAAATGAGAGGAGATCGCCCATCAATGGACAAAGGGTTCGCAGTATTGAAGATTGATCCGGAATTCAAGACACTCATCTGGCCTCTACGGAAAGAGGAGTATCTTCAACTTGAAGTGAATCTTACAATCGACGGCTGCCGGGATCCAATCATCACATGGAATAACATCATCATAGACGGTCACAACCGTTACGAGATATGCAACCGGCTTCACATCCCCTATGCCGTGCGGGAGATGCCGTTCGAGAATCGGGAACAGGCCATTGTTTGGATTTGCAACAATCAGCTCGGCCGCCGAAATATCACAGAAGAAACCAGACGCTACCTGATTGGTAAACAATACGAACTTGAGAAAGTTGCGCGCAAGCATCCACACAATATCAACGGTTTCAATCAATATAAGCGCAGCGACAAGAGTGCGCGAGGAGAGACGTTTCGGCGTACAGCTCAGAAATTCAGCGCCCAATACAATGTCTCCACTGGGGCAGTACAAAAATATGCGGTTTTCAGTAAGGCGTTAGATGCTGTTGGACAGTCAGATCCAAAACTTCCCGGCAGGGTGCTCTCCGGGACTTTCAAGATATCTCACAAAAACCTCGTGGCACTTTCTAAAATGCCACCGGAAGAAATCAGGCGAATCGGGGCAAGCTCGGAAGATCTGCAGCACCCTTTCACCAGTTACAGCGATACTCGAAAAGAATTTGTCAACATAGAGGATGAACCACCTACACCTATGCCAGAGACTTTACCACCTATTAAAGTTACACCAAAGCATGACCCGGATGCTGAAATCACCGGCTTGACTCTAACGGTTCCATCGTGGGTCAGCTCCATCGAGCGGGCCAGGAATCATGCAAATATGAATGCCGTTTCCATGGATGCAAAATACAGGCTTGAGGCGGTACTGCTTTCACTACAAGAAAAAGTGTCTGAGATGCTCTCAGACATCCGGGAGGTACATAAATGCAAGACCTGAGCAGATTTGTGCCGAATGTTCACTTCGAGCAGATCCCGATAAAAAACCTTGTTTCCAATCAGGAGTATCAGCGACCACTATCACAGGCGCAGGTTGAAAAGGCCATTGAGGATTTCGACCTGAACCAAATCAATCCAGTAAAGGTAAGCCGCCGCGATGGAATCAACTATGTCTTTAACGGTCAGCACACTATTGAGATTGTTGCCACCGTATCTGGTTCACGAGAGACACCCGTTTGGTGCATGATATACGATAGTCTGGATTATCAAAACGAAGCAGATATTTTTGCAAATCAGATGAAGCACGTGCGCCCCCTAAAGCCTTATGAAATATTCATAGCCAATATCGAAGCGGGAAATGAACAGCAGCTTGTGATTAAGCGGTTGGTGGAATCCTATTCTCTTTCTATCGGACCGACCAAAGCATATGGCGTGATCTGCGCTGTTGCCACGCTGGAGAGGATCTACACCAAATATGGTTACCATGTGCTTGACCGAACTTTGCGGCTCTGCGTTGGAACATGGGAGGGAGATATCGACTCTCTTGGTGGAAATATATTGGCGGGTGTTGCAAAAATGGTGGTGGCATTCGGTGATCAGCTTCGCGATGAGACCTTCAAGGAAAAGGTTGGATTCATGTCTGTTCGTCAGTTATCTCGTATTGCGAAAGAGCGTGGAGCAGGCTCTCTCGGCTATGCCGAAGCCATGCTCGTTGCCTATAACCGCAAATGCAGATACACCTTGCGCATGACAAAGCTGCATTCCGGGGCAATTACAGCAGAAGATGATTTCATAGAGGAAAACGAAGATCCGCTGGCAGATGCCCCTGTTTTTGAGAAATGATTCTCGCCTGCTGGTTATGCATCTAACTTCATCGCATAATAGGAGGGCTTTTTATCGAAGTAATTGTGTATTTTCCGCACTCTTTGCAAGGGAAAGCAGAACTTTCCAGACGTGTTGCAGATGTCCATGCGCAGATAATTTATACATACATTTCGAGATTGGACTGTCCAGTGGATCAGAAAATCGCCATTCTCGATGCGATTCAAAGCGGCATCTGCGATGACATAAAGAATACGAAAACTGGATAACCCCGCAACTTTCTGCGTTTGGGATGTTCTTTCGCAGGGGAACCTCCGCTAAAGGTGATTTTTCGGTTTACCACCGAGGTAAACTTTGATGCAACCCATCAATTTCAATTGACATACAATCCTCTCCAGGAGGTTGGTATCACATTTTAACACCAAGCTTCCATAGGAAACGTTTGCAAAAGTGTGCGCATACCTCCAGTTTTTTCTGTGTCTTGCGATCTGGCTTTCTATAGTGTTTCCTCGATCTCATACCCGCCGCCGAAAATGATCGTCAGCTTTCCATCATTATGTACCTTGATGCACTCGATCATCTGGCGCACGATGCTGTCATCGTACTGCGTTTCATTCGCATTGCGCTCGGCGATGATGTTCTGAATTTCCTCCAGCCGCGCCTGGCGGGAGCCGTCCTTGTGGATGCTCTCCTGAATTGCGGCAATGCGGCGGTTAAGCTGCTCGATTTGATCGGAGATGCCTTTGAATTCATCCTCGCTGCTCTCCACATCCTTTCCGGCTGCGACGGTTTCGTTGACCAGATCCAGCATCCGTTTGTTCAGCGTGTCGATGCGGCGTGTCAGCAGGTCGATTTCCTCTGAACCGCCATTTATGCCGATAGCTTCTCCAATGGTGGCTTTCATGAGCGCCAGGTATGTGGACTCATCCTCCGCGTGAAAGCGGTTTAACGCGCGAACAACCGCTCCGTGCAGGGCTTCTTCCTCTACGGTAATAGAGTCCTTGCAGTGTTTCGTTCCATAATCCAGACGACTGATGCACCGCCAGACGATTTTCTTTCTTCCGTGTGCGGTCCATGTGACGCGGCGATATCGGCTACCGCATTCCGCACATTGCAGCACCTCGGTCAGTGCGTATTTGGAGTATTTTCCGGTTGCGGTGATGGTTGTCTTATCTGACTTTGCCCGGAGTGCCTGCCTCCGGATCAATTCTTCCTGTGCGCGGTTGAACACCTCACGGCTGATAATCGCCGGATGATTGTTTTCGACAATGTACATGGGTGCTTCACCCTGATTCACTTTCCGTGTTTTGGAGATGCAGTCGACCGTAACGGTTTTCTGGAGGATACAGTCACCACAGTATTTTTCATTCCGCAGGATGTTCATAATCATGTTCTTGCTGAAGCTGAGATCCTTTCCGGGAATCTCAATGTTCTCGGATTGGAGCATCTGCGCGATAAGTCCCACTGGCTGCCCAGCGAGAAACATTTCAAAAATCCGTTCTACAATGGCCGCTTCCTCCGGCACGATCTCCGGTTTGCCATCCTCGCCTTTCCTGTAGCCCAGCAGCCGCTTGTACTGAAAGCTCACTTTCCCATCCTCGAAGTTTTTGCGGTAGGTCCATGTGATGTGCTTGCTGATGCTCTCGGATTCGGACTGCGCAAAGCCTGCGTAAATGACAAGGTATAATTCGCTCTCGTTTTTCAGCGTGTCAATGTTCTGTTCTTCAAAGAAGATGCCAATGCCCTGCGCTTTTAAGGAGCGCACATATTCCAGACACTCCACCGTGTTTCTGGCGAAGCGGGATACGGATTTCGTGATGATATAGTCGATTTTCCCGTTCTGGCAGTCGCGGATCATGCGCTGGAATTCCGGGCGTTTGTCCGCCCTTGTGCCGGAGATGCCCTCATCGGCATAAAGGCCGGCAAACTCCCACTCTTTCCTGGCGGCGATCATTTCTGTATAAACGCGCATCTGGTTCTGATAGGATGTAAGCTGTTCTTCGGAGTCTGTGGAGACGCGGCAGTAGGCCGCCACCCGCTTTTGGTGATATTTCTCCTTGTCTACAAGGATGGACTTTTGGGGTTCAATTACGGAAACTATCCGTTTCGGGATTCTCTGGACTTCCATTCGGTTTATCCTCGCTTTCGCAAATATCGGTTTCTGTTTTTGTATGCAGAACGATGCTGCCTCCCACATGAAGGAAGACGGCATCGATCAGTTCGGAGGAATATGCGGCGTTGAACACATCCTGCGGTTTCATCAGAGAGACGCGCTTTCTGGCGATCTGTGCGGCGATCTGCGTTTTGGCGTTTGTCTCCTTGTAAAGCTGACTTGCGATTTCGCAGAGCAGGGCAACGATCCGTTCCTCACTGGGACGCTCCTGCTCCATTTCATCGGAGATCTGCTGCTGCAATTCAAGCACCACTGCGGAATCCCTGTGCTTCACTTTCGGATGAGGAAGCATGAGATCGGCATTTGCGATGACGCGGTTCATAAGGAGCGTGATTTTCTGGAGCAGCTCTCCGTCGCTGATCCGCACCCGAATGCCGCAGTCTGCGTTGCTGCATGTCCAGCTTTCCCGGATTGCACGGTTGGAATTGATGTGCCGGAGCATTGGCGCGCCGCATTGTCCGCAGCGGACACGGTCGCGGATCTGCCGGATGCCCTCGCTTTCCTGGACCGCCTGATTCCAACGCCGTGCGTTTTTAACCGCAGCGGCTTCTTCGTAGGTGCTTTCTTCAATGATCGTCCCGAATTCTTCATCGCCGGTGTACTTCGCATTCTCCAGTATCCGTGAAATCCGCGCCTTATCCCATACACAGGTCCGCTCTGTGTATGGGATCTTCTTTGCTGTCAAATCTTCCGCGATTTCCTTGAGCGACGCGCCTTGAATGTACGCTTTGAAAATATTGCGGACAATGTCAGCTTCCTGCTGTTCAATCACGGTGTGTCCGTTACGGATCGTGTAGCCAAACGGTAAATATCGAATCTTTTTCATACCTGTCCCTCTTAAATCTGTTCTGTAAATTTGAGCCCGCCAAGCAGGGTGGCTGTCATCTCGTCGCGGTTATTGATGCAAATGTCTGTGACGATCTCATGGAACAGCTTTTCGTCGAACGTCTCCAGCGGCTGTTCCAGCTCATCGATCAGCGATTTCAGCTTCCGCACATCCTCCAACATCGTTGTGATCCGCGATTCAAAGCTGCTGTAGCGCTCTGTTTTCAGCTTACCGAGTTGCTGACGGATCTCCCGCGCCTGTGTATGATAAATGTCGGCGGCGAGGTATCCCTTTGATCGCAACCGCTCCAGCGCGAGCAGCTTTGCGTTCAGTTCAGCGATACTTTGGCTGAGTTGGCTGGCCGCTCTGTTATTCCGCTTATAGGCTGCGGCGGCAAATTCCAGCTTCTGAATCGTCTGACCGAGGATATCTTCTTCACAAAAGCGCAGCTTGTTGATCATGGTGATGATGCCGTCATAAATGCGTTCCTCGCTGTAATAGCTGGAATTGCAGGCGTTGGTGTCTGCCGCGTGTTTTGCGCAGACCCACTTGATTACGCCACTTCGCACCTTCCGGTGATAGAAAGAGCCGCACTCGGAACACCGAATGCGGCTTGTAAGTGGGTACCTATTCTTACTTTTTTCTTGTTTGAACGTAGCTTGTCTGTTTTTCAGTAAAGATTGAACTGCATAGAAAATGGTTTTCTCAACAATCGGTTCATGTGTATCTTTTGCGTAGTACTGATCCATTTCTCCATAATTACGATGTTTTTTAAATGGAACCGTCATTTCTCCATAATATTTTTGAAACAACGTATCACCAATGTACTTCTCATTCGTAAGAATATATGTAATTGTATTTGCTTTCCACTGTTCTTGACCGCTTCTAGTGGGAACTCCCTGTGCCGTCAGTGTGTCTGCGATTGTTTTTATGGATAGTCCATTCAGGTATGCCTGAAAAATCCAACATACCACTTCTGCCTCTGGCTTAAATATTTTGAGTTTTTTATTAACTAGGCGGTATCCATACGGTGCTTTACTTGCAACATATTCACCTTTTTCCATCCGTTTGGCAATGGATAGCCGCTGGTTCTGCGAGATGGACTTGGATTCCTCCTGTGCAATAGCTGCAAACGTATTGAGCAGCATCTCGTCGGCCATCGCCAGTGTGTTGATTCCATCTTCTTCGAACTGCACCCCAATGCCGAGCAGCTTCAGCTTGCGCGTATAATTCAGTGCCTCTTTCACGTTGCGGGCAAATCGTGAGACTGATTTTGTAAGAATGAGGTCGATCTGGTGCAGCTCGCACATGCGGATCATCCGCTGAAATTCCGGACGGTTATCCGCTTTCATGCCGCTGAGACCCTCGTCGGCAAAAATGTCGACCAGCTCCCATTCCTGCTTCTCTGCAATGTATTTCGTATAAACACGTTCCTGCGTTGCAAAGGAATTTCGCTGATCTGCGGAGTTTGAGGACACGCGGCAATATGCTGCCACGCGCAGTTTGGGGATTTCCTGCTTCGTCATTGGTGCAATCAGTTTTGCAACTGGCATTTTTCTCACCTCCCGTGCCGTTTGTCAACGACAAGTATATTCGGAAAAAGGTTCAAGTCTACTGATATCTTTCGATTGACCTTGAATTCTACCAAACGCTGAACCGGCTGCGGTCATTTTTGTGAAACCCGTGCAAATGACACAGCGGCCTGTTCAGTCTGCAAGGATAATGTCCGCGCCGGTCAGGTGCAGATAGTATTTTTTCGCTCTGCGATACTCCGTTTCCGTAATGGTTCCGCGCTGCCGTAAGGCGCGCAGCGTCAAAAGAATCCGGAGGAAATTTGCGCTTTTGCTTTGCGTTTCAGATAACATGGGTGTGCTGCGCCTCCTTATGCTTTTTGTACTTCGTCCCACGCGCTCCAACGCGCGGTTTTTGTAGTTTCTGGTGCAGCGTCCCCGCCGGGACGCAGAAAAGCCGACACGCGGGCGCGTGTCGGCTGACAGCTTGCAACAAAGGCTTACCCCCGCAGGCATGACCTGCGGGGGCTTGATTTGGGTTCAGGTTTCGTCCGCTTCCGGCTGTTCCTCCAGCTCGTCCTGGGGCGATGCTTCTGTAACCGGTTCGGCGGCTTCGGCTTCTTCCAGCGCGCGGGTGATGATGTCGACCAAGAAATCCTTCTTCTTGATGCCGCGCTCCTTGAGGTAGCGGTCAAGCCGGTCAAAGAGCTCTGCGGGGATCTGCGCGGCTAAGGTTCTCATTTCTCCGGTCATGATTTTTCCGTCCTTCCAGTCGTAATATTCCGTGATCATGGCTTCCACATACTCACCGAGGGTCATCCCGGCTTTTTCCTGCTCCTGCCGGACTCTGGCATGGAGTGCGACCGGCAGCATGGCGCATAGGTTTTTTCTTGCTTCCATTGCAATCTCCTTTCGATTTGGTACGCCAAGTATCGCAGGAAACGAGAAAGAAAGCTATTCACCAGAGCCAACAAAGAATGCCGCACAAATGAAGCAAAGTCGACTAATCTGTAAACAAATCCGGTCTTGCAGCCATCGCAAAGCCCTCGCGCCCGGTCACGACCACGCCATTCTGCCCGCCGGAGCAGTGGATGACGAGGAGATTCCCTACGCTGTCGTAGCCGCAGACGATTCCAACGTGACTGTCATCCGCATAAAAGACGAGATCGCCGGGCAGCGCGTCTGCCCATGCAATGTTGGTGCAGTAGCCATGCTGCGAAGCTGCGCCACCCCCTCGTCCGGGCAGGTATGTACCGCTCGTGGCGTTATAGAATGTCCAGTCTACGAAACCGGAGCAATCCAATCCGAACGGCAGCACCTTGCCGGTCGAGCCGCTGCCCGGTGCGGTAACCGTCGTCGGTGTTCCCCAACGGCTGTCCCAGCCGAGAACAAGACTTTTGCCGCCCCAGAAATACGTCACCTTTCCGAGCAGCTGATAAGCCGTCAGGACAATGGATTCTCGCAGCGGGTCAAGATCATCCGGCAGCGTGCCCTGAATGTCCGAAATGTCGACGGGGCCGATGGGCGTACCGCCCGGTTGATAATTACCGATCAGGGAAAGGAAAATGTCGTCGTAGTCCGGCTTCAGCAATTCTTCGAGCATCTCCCGCTGCTGGGCAGTGAAGCTGTATTCATCTGCCATCTGCATGGCATCCTTGATCTGTGCGGAGATGTGCAGTGTTGTGATCTGCTCGCCGTCTACGGTTCTGGTCGTCAGTTCGTATTCGAGTTTGTTGGCGTCGAAGAAAATTTCCCGCAGAAGCTGGAGCTTTTCCTCATCCATCGTCATAACGTCCAACCCATGTTCTTCGTCGGTCGAGACCTTGACCGCGTACACAGCCAGCACATTTCGCCAGTTTTGCAGCATAGCCGCTTCCATGCCATCCTGCAGATCCAACTCGTCGTATGGATGATCCTCCATGATGCGGTAGATTTCGTCGGTAAACTCGCCGTTCAGCGTCGCAACCGCGTCCGGGATTTTAATTTCCGTGCCGGTGTCCTCACCGGCGAACAGGATTCCGAGCGGCGAAGCGAACAGCATCCCCACGAGCAAGATCACCACGACAACGGAAACTGCCGCCGCACCGCCTGCATCAATCGCTGCGGCCAGCTTTTCTGCCGCTGCCACGATTGCCCGCAGAACCTTCTTTCCGGCTTCCTTTGCAGCTTTCGCCGTTTTGATTGCCGTATCCCGAAGCGCCTGTCCTTTGCGAATGGCGGTCACAGCCTGCTTGGGAGCAGCCGCCGACGCTTTGCTGGGCAAGGCTTTTGCGGCAGGTGTGGTGAACTTGATTTTCGCTTTCGGGGCCGTTTTGATCTTCTGCTTTTTTACGAAAGCTGGTCGCGCCTGTTTCTGGACACGCGCAGGCTTTGCCAGAGCGACATTCCTGCTCATTGGTACGGGGACTGTTTCATTCGTCAATGCCGGTTGACATAATTTCTGCTTGCCATGCATAGCTTTCCGCCCAGTTTGCCGCACCACCTGTTGTGGGTTTGCCTGCACGGGCGTTACCTGTGTTGGCTGCTGCGCCGCAATGTATTTCCGCTTGCTCTTGATGTCTGGCAGCGACGGTTGCGGGGCATCCGGTGTTACGGGTTCTGTATTGGCAGGCAGGGACACCGACTGCGGCTGCCGTGTTCGGATCTGCGGCAGAGCTGGCTGCTCCTGCTCCGCACTATGGGAAACGTGGAGTTTTTGCTGTTCACGAACAGTTTCTCGTGTACGAATGACCGGTGAGAATGTTTTGGAATCTGCGGCTGTATTTCCGATACTGCTTGTTTCTTCTTTGAAAAGCTTCTGCTTTTTCCGTTTCTTTCGGATGTACTCTTTCGTCTTGATTTCAGGAAGCGCGAACTGTGTGATATCCTGTTTAGGGACAGTGGAAATTTCTCGCAGAGATGAAGCAGGCGTTTTTTCTTTTGGCAGAGTCCGTGCTGATGGCTGCAACGTCGGCGTTGTCGCAGGTGCAGACAATTCCGTGCTGGCAGGGGCTTGTCCAAGCGACCGTTGCTCTGCCGGTTTTGCTTTCCCAGCAGGCTTTTCTCTTACTGATACTTCCAGTTCACGTACAGATCGATTTTTTTGCGATTGGTGAACAGTCTGCGGCTTTTCATGAATCTGCGGAGCTGTATGCTGGGACTGGTGCATAGGTGCATCAGCGGTCGTTGTATGCTCTCGCATTTTTGACTGCTTGTCGCTTGCCGGAGGAGCCGGCTTCTCCCTGATTGGTGAAGCTGGTTTGCGCACAGGTGGATTTCCTTGCGCTTGGCTTGAGGGATGATAGACCGACTGCGCAGAAACAGGCGGATATTTTTTCGATGCCGCAGTAGGTTGCCGGGGCTGCTCGTGTTGTGGAACAGATTCTGTCCTGGCTTCCCGCTGCGGTTCGGATTTTGTTTTCGGCAGCCTGTGGGCTGCCTTTTCTGCCAGATGGCGGACTTCCTGCACGGCATGGTCGGCGGTGTCTGTGATCTTGCCGCTCTCGTAGCGATCTTCCGGCTGACCGTCCTGCGCTGCGTCGCGCAGCTCCTGCCGAAGCTGCTGAAAGGCAGCATCTGTGCCGCGGCGGAACGCTGCCTGCGGCGCGGATTTGAGGGTTTCGACGGCTCTCGCTTTCAGCGGTGATTTTTCTTTGACCTCCCGCATTACGACGCCTGCCCCACCCGTTCAGACATCTTTGTCGTCATCAGCTGATACAGCCTGCCGTTTTTCGGGAAATGATCCACAAATGGCACGATGGTGCTGCCGCACTTGAGAAGCCCATGTCCAAAATCCACACCAGAAATGTACGAGAGCTGATTATCTGAAATATTGAGCAGCCGCGCCAGCTCGATTCGGTCCGTACTCGCCTGATTGAGCATCAGAAGAAATTCGCTGTTCGCCAGCATCGTTCGGGCAGTATGGGATTGCAACAGATCATCGACGTTCTGCGTCAGCCCCGTGCCGCAGGCCCCGTATTTGCGCATCCGCTTCCAGAGCGTGAACAGGAAATTCGCGCTGTACTCGTGCTGAAACAGCAGGTAAATTTCGTCAATATATAACCATGTATTTTTACCGAGTTTTCGGTTGCGGATGATGCGGTTGAATACGCTGTCCAGCACAACCAGCATGCCGACCGGCAGGAGCTGCTTACCGAGGTCACGGATGTCATAGCAGAGGATTCTGGAGTTGGTGTCCACATTCGTGTACTTGGCGAACGTGTTGAGACTGCCCTCCGTGAACAGTTCCAGAGCCAGCGCAACGTCCCGCGCTTCGGGTTCCGGCTGCTCCAAGAGCGCGGCATGGAAGTCTTGTAATGTCGGCACAACGCCAAGATAACCGTTTCGGATGAATTCCCGGTAGACCTGCGCGGTACACCTGTCAATGATGGATTTCTCCTTGGCGGACAGCTTACCCGCGCCCACGAGCTGCTCGCAGAGAGACAATAAGAATTCGGATTTCAGCACAACTGGATTGTCACCGTCGTTGTAGCCGGACTCCATATCAAGAGCATTGATATGATTGGGCGAGGTCGCGGAGATCTCAATGACCTCGCCGCCCAAGCCTTCGACCAGCGGGCGGTATTCCGCTTCGGGGTCAATGATGATAATGTCGTCGTTCGTGGACAGTGCGATTTCCGTGATCTCGCGCTTGGCGGCAAAGGACTTGCCGGAGCCGGAGACACCGAGGATAAAGCCGTTACCATTCAAAAGCTCCTTGCGGTCGGCAAGGATGAGATTCTTGGAGATGGCGTTCTGCCCGTAGTAGATGCCGTGCCGGTGGCGGATCTCCTGTGCCTTGAACGGCATGAGCACAGCGAGGGCTTCTGTCGTGAGTGTCCGCAGCGCGTCGATGCGCCGCAAACCGAGCGGCAGTGCGGTAATTAAGCCATCCTGCTGCTGAAAGCTCAGTTTCGCCAGTTGGCACAGGTGCTTGCGCGCAATGGATTGGAGCGTTTCGGTGTCGCTGTCCAGTTCCTCTTTGCTGTCTGCCAGATGCACGAGCGTGACCACGGCAAACAGCATCCGCTGGTCGCGGGTCGTGAGGTCGTCCAGCATCTCGCGGGTTTCCTTACGCTGCTGCTCCAGATCGTAAGGAACGACAGCGGAGAAGTTCTGATTGCTGTTCTGCCGCCGCTGCCAGTTGGTGACGTTGGTTTCCACGCCGAGCAGTTTGTTCTCCACCTCGCGCACAGCTTCGTCGGTCGGTACGGGGATCATATCGATGGAGAGCATCATGCGCCGGTTGAGATCGGTCAGCTCCAGAATCATGCTGTCCTTGATGTAGCTGGCGTAGTCCTTGAGGAACAGCACACGACCGTATTGACTGCCCATTTTGAAATAATCCCGATGAAATTCCAGACTGTCCGGGCAGATCGTGTCCTTGAGGTTATGCCCGCGCTTCATGGCGGATTGCAGGTCGAACGGCAATGCCGCTTCGTCCGGACGGAAAAAGCCGCGCAGCACATCCAGCCGCTCGGCAGCGTCCAGCTCGTTGGAGGAAGAGTTGAGCCGCGAGAGCTTGGAAGATACCTCGCCCGTCACGCGGGAGAAGAATGTGCGCGCTTCGTCTACATTCTTTTTGTGAACGGAAACCGTGAGAAACCGCTCCTGTTCCACGCTGGCGAAGCTGCCGGAGATTTTGCCTTCCAGCATCCCGTTGAACTCGTTCACAAATCCGTCGAGGCTGTCGCCGCGCTGCGGAAGCAGGACGGTATCTTCAAACGCCTGCCGGTTGACCTGCTTGTTGCAGATCGTGAGCTTCGTGGTCGAGCCGCTGTCCAATGCGTTCAGCAGTTCGCTGTAACCAAGGAACATCGCAGTCTTGTCCTCTTTGGACGCGATGGCATAGTTGATGTCCGAAAAGCGCAGCGTTCTGGAATACTTCGTGCCGAACTGAAAAATCCCATCCGCGAAGATCCGCTGGATGGGAATGACGTCCTGCACACTGCGCGGGATTTTATATGCCGTTCGGTCCTGCTTGATGGTGTTGTTGAGCGTTTTAATCAAGTGTCAGCACCTCCCGCATTGTACTGCTGTCCAATAAAAGCTCCGCGTACAGATTCTGTGGATGATATGCAAGCGTTCGCGGGCAGAGGATCTCCGATCGGATGACCGCCAGTAGGAAGCGTTCGGCGGGCATGCCGTTGTAGGTAAAAAAGCCGCACATGGCAAACGGGAACGCCGTCAGCATGCACACCCAACCGACCTCCGCTGCGCCGATAAGCGGCTTCAAGCCAAAATACGCGCCAACGGCCACGCCGATGGCAAGCAGCGCGAACACCATCTGCCGCAGGGATAAGCCGAACAGGATGCTCTCCTGATACCGCTGGATTTCTTTGTTGATTTTCACTTCGATGATGAATCCCTCCAATTTTTCTGTTTTTCTTGGATTGACCCTTGAACTTTTCTTCGTTCCAAGCTAACATGGCACAAACTCTCTAAAGGAGGTCGTGCCATGTTGATGATCGTATTTGGGGCTGGCTGCCTGCTCCTATCTGTACTGTTTCACGCCGCGTCGCTGCTGCACCTCGGTCTGCCGCTTTTGTATGCGCTGATTGTGCCGACGCTGTTTTCCGGCTGGTATTACAGCCACTACGCGCTGGCGAATGGGATCTGGTATGCGCTCATTGTCCTGGGGCTGATTTCGTGGGCCGTGTCGCTGGTGCGGAAGATTGCAGGTCGCTAGTATAAAGCCTACACAAAATTCATTTGACACCATATATGACATCATGCTATAATGGGACTGAACAGAGAGATAGAGGTGATGTGCCGTGTCAAAATGGGATAAACTATTGGCAAGGATCTGCGGATTATCGCGCGATCTTCGTTTTGACGAGCTGCGCAAGGTGCTGGAAAGCTACGGCTATGAAATGCGTCAGCCAAACGGCGGCAGCAGCCATTGCACGTTTCGCAAACCCGGCTGCGCGCCAATTACGATCCCTATGCACGAACCGATCAAGAAAGTCTACGTTATGATGGTAAAAGAAGTTGTAGAAAGCGAGGTGTCAAATCGTGAAGACGATTGAGTATTATATGAATCTTCCGTATCGTCTGGAGCTTGTTCCGGACACGGAGGAAGGCGGTTTTGTAGCCTCGTATCCGGAGCTGCGCGGCTGCCTGACCAGCGGCGAGACGGCAGAAGCGGCGCTGAAAAACGCGCTGGACTGCAAACGCGAATGGCTGGCCGCCGCGGTGGAAGATGGCTATGAAATTCCGGAGCCCGCGTCTGATGACGAGTATTCCGGTCAGTTCAAGCTGCGGCTTCCGAAGTCGCTGCACCGCGCACTTGCGGAAAACTCCAAACGCGAGGGTATCAGCATGAACCAGTATTGTCTGTACCTGCTGACAAAAAACAACGCTGAATTTCGTCACGGCGCATAATAAATAAATCATAAGATGCAGAACCCTCCATCCAACTGCGGATGGAGGGTTTCTTATCCAAGTCCCATCAATTCCCGGATGATCCGGTCAGACATTTTGATGGAGCCGACGAGTACCAGCATATTGAATACCAGCTCGCCAATATAGTTCCAGACGACCGTTGCCGGGGCAAGTCCTTCCGCTACGACAGGCGGACTGGATGCGAATTGCGAGAAAATAATACAGGCCAGCAAAATGACACAGCCCTCCAAGCAGATGGCGGCGTAGCTTTTGATGAACGCCATGCCAATGCTGCTGGAGGGCTGTCCTGCGAAGCTCGACAGCGGGATCGGCGCAATCGCCGTCGCCATATAGAGCTTAAAAAAGCGGCCGTAAACTGTGAGAATCATAACAAGCGACAGCACCCAGATGAACAGAGAGCCTAAGAGCGTCACCGCCCAGAGCGGAATGCTCTCCAACAGTCCGACATCTTCAATCGTCGTTGCGATCTCAGCTGGCAGTGTGGATGCTTCCATTGCCGAAAGACCGGACGCGCCCATGATCGTCTGGATCGTGCCCTGCGCAATCGAGAACAGCGCCGTCATCAGCTCCATGCCGTAGGTGACCGCCGCCTGTGCCAGTACAAAACGGATGAAGCATTTGAATGCCACCTCCGGGCGTTTTAGCTCCGTAAAGCTGCCGCAGGTTTTCATGACGCCGATCACAAAGAACAGCACCAACAGCGCATACGCGATTGCTTTTAAGGCATCGTTGATTCCGACAATCACATTCCAGATCCCGCCGCCCTTGAAATTCTCCGGACTGGTGGTCAGCAGCGTCCAGATTTCTAGCAGCTTGCCGTTCCACGTTTCCAGCGAGGAATTGAGGTTATCTATGATCCAGTTTCCACTTGAGATGGTATCACCTCCAGTTGTATCGGGGAGAGCTTTTTCGCTCTCCCCATATTTTTATCAGCCGGTGATCAGCGTCAGGATCTCCTTGGTGAACGTAATGACGATACCGCCAGCAACAGTCAGGATGCCGTTTGCGCGCTGGGACGGATCGTGCGACTTGAGAGACAGGCCAACCTGCAAAATGCCGAAGCCGAGCAGGATCAAGCCGACTGCGCGAATCAGGGAAAAGATAAAATCACTCAGATTGTTGACGACCGCCAGCGGATCGCCGTCCGCCGCGAACGCCGGGACAACAAAAACCGCCAGCATGAAAAACATGCTGGCGAAGATGGAATAGAGCCGCTTGGCTTTGGATTCAAACGTTTTCTTCAATGAAATTCCTCCTTCAATGGATGGATTGCTTCGGTACCGCCCACTCGAAGCAGCGGACGGCCAGTGTAAACAGCCGGTTTGGTGCCATGATGAATGTACGGTGCTGCGCCGCCGAGCGAGCTGTGTGAGATCGCCGGATGATGCATGAGATCATATTTTTCGTCCATGACCGGACTTGCGCCGCGAAGGAACAGCAGCGCATAGCGATTATCCAGCTTTCGCACTTCGTCCGGTGTCAGCAGCTCGCGTCCGGACATCTGGAAGTTGGTCGAGTAGGAGCCGGATTTGCCTTTCGTCTGACCGTGCGTTTTCGTATCAATCGTGGCTTTGCCGAGCATCTCAGAAACGTATTTGTGTGTTGACGATTCGTTGCCGCCGAGATACAAAATGGTATCACAGTTGCCTGGAATTGTCTCCCAGCTATCCTTATACAATTCTTTGATCTGTGCCATATTCTGAATGATCACACTTGCGGAAATGGAACGCGAGCGCATCGTCGCAAGCTCGCGCGTAAAGCCTGGCAGCGGCATGGCTGCAAACTCATCCAGTACAAAGCGAACGTGACGCGGCAGCGGGCCGTGGTGGATCTGGTCTGCGCTGTAATACAGGGCTTGGAACGCCTGTGCGTAAAGCAGGCTCACAAGGAAGTTGAACGTGTTATCATTGTCGGGAATGACAGCGTAAAGAGCCACTTTCTTCTCGCCCAGCGTGTAAAGGTCCATGTCGTCATGGTCGGTCAGGGCTTGGATCTGCGGTAGATTAAAGGGCGCGAGACGGACAGCCGTACTCACCAAGATCGACTTTGCTGTCTTGCCAGCGGCCAATTTGAAAACCTTATATTGTCGGACAGCGACGCTGTCCGGTTTTCTGCGTTCAATGGATTCAAAAAGCAAATCGAGCGGAGACACATGCCCTTCATCTTCCTCGCGCACCTCGGCATATTCCAGCACGCGCATGACCATAGAGAAGTTCTGCTCGTATTCCGGGGCTTCCTGAAACAGCATGAGGATGATGGCCTGCAGGAGCGCGGTTTCGGCCTTGGTCCAGAACGGATCGGACTCGTGGCTGCCCTTCGGCGTGGTGGACTGGATCAGGTTGTTGACCAGCTTCAGCACGTCCTTTTCGTCGCGCAGGTAGCAGAACGGATTGTAGCCGTCCGATTGTTCCAGATTCACAAGGTTCAAAACGCGCACGTCATAGCCCTGCTCTTTGAGGTAGCCGCCCGTGGCAAGCAGCACTTCAGATTTGGGGTCTGTTATGACATAATTGGTGTTTGCGGTCAGAATATTGGGAAGAACAAAGCTGCGTGTTTTTGCTGCACCGCTGCCGCCGATGACCAGCACGTTGAGCGAGCGGCGGTGTTTGCGCGTATCCAGACCGAGCCGGACGTGCTGGGTCAGCGGGATGCTGTCTTTCTGCGCGAACTGCGCATTGACGGATGCGGGTGTGGCCCACGCCGCAGAGCCGTGTTCCTCGCCGTCGCGGGTTCTGCCCTGATTCGTCCAATAAAGCAAAACTGCCATGCCATAAGCGGCAAGGCAGATGAGAATTGTGGGCAGGCTTTTGTCTGTCCATATGATATTCGTCGGCTGCTCCAACGCGCTCGTCAGATTCCGCAGCAGCTCCGGCAGTCCGCCGCCAAGAGACTGCGCCAACAGCAGGGCAAGCCAAACAACGGGGATTGTGCCAATGAGATAAAACAGGGTGTCGTTTGATTTTCGGATAGGCATCACCTCTCAATACTCAGGCAAATAATTATTACCGTTTTACAGTCTGACCAGGAATGTTCTTACTTCCAGTTTGTATCTTCTTCACTTTTCCCTTTTATGTGGTACTCTCGATTTGGGTTTTTCTTCTTTCCAATCCAATAATCCTTCCTTGTAAAATTACCTATGCATAGGGTCATGCCGCCTGCATCGTTTGGTTCGTGATACATATCATAAACTACAATGGAATTGTAAATAAGCGTGTAGATTCCATATAACGTTGCAGGTATTCCTATAATCGTCCCAACAATTGCAATCTTGTTAAGTATATCCCAGATTCTATTCCAGTCCATCTGCAAACGACCTTTCACTATAATGCTTCCAGTTTTATAAATAGCATATCGAACACACATAAAATTGTCAATTTTCTTTCCGCAAAATTTGCAAATTAGTGCTTTTGTTTTAAGGATATTCCTATTTTTCTAGTGTTTTTTCCTTGGCCGGGACGCGCGGTTCGACACCGGACAGCTTTTCGCGGAAGGACTGAAGCTGCTCGCCAATGGACGGGCGGTCATTCTTCGAGTTCTTCCTGCTCGTAGGCGAGCTGCTGGCGATATCGTCCGAGGAGAGTTCCGACCGAGACTCTTTTTTTGGCGAGCGTTCCTCCTGTGACTTTTCCAGCGAACCAAAGAGACGCTCGAAAATGACATTTGCCAGTTCCAGATCGGTCGTTGGAATGACGAGATCAATGGGTGCGTCCGGCTGCTCCTTGTCCTGGATACCCGCAAACAGCACCTTGTCTTTCGCCTGACGGCTGAATTCCCGGTACTGCTCCGGTGTCAGAGAAAACGTGCGGATGTCGCGCGTCTGCTGGAGAATTTTCTTGAGACTGGTCCTACCGTAGACCTTTTTATGATTGCGCGCCAACGCCAGCAGCATCGCCGCGGCATTCTTTGCCGCAGAGCCTGCCAGCTTGACTGCAACCTCGCCGCCGGAGAGCATCATGTGAACGACCTGCTCGGCGGCTTCGCTGTTTCCTACGTTGATGGGAAATCACCTCCTATTCATGATCGCGTATTTGCGACGCTTCTTTCTCATGGTGGGATTTTTCCTGCGCAGCGACATCCCGCTGCATGACCGCGGCCGAATCCGCGATCTCGCGGCACAGCTTGATTTTCTGCCGCTCGGTGCGGATCTGCTTGTTGATCTGCGCAAGCTGCTCATAAATCTCCGCTTTTTCCTCTGTGAGCGTCTGCCGTGAAACGCCGCAGGCGTCCAGCGTGGCTTTTGCGTCTGCATACTGCGCGTACTCATTCTCCATGCCGGAGATGCCCTCCTCGTAGAGCGCTTTGCTTGCGGCAAGGGATTCTTCCGCCGCCAGCGCGTCAAAGAGCTTCTTGCGCTTTTTCTTACGGACGTTCAAAATTGTGCGCTGCTTGGCAAGCTGCGTGACCGTGCTTTCTGCCTGATGCATGCAGGCGGTCAGGTCATCCGCCGTGGAGATGCTATTCTCTTGCAGGAATTTCAGCCGCGCCTTATAGGTTTCGGCTTTCATGATCTCCCGTCGAAGATGCGGCGTCATGCGCGGCGGGTACTGCCGCTTTTCGATGCGGCCAAGCAGATAGCAGTAGTGATAGTAAAGCGCAAGGAATCCCTTGTACTTTGGATGTGGTCGATACGGCTGGGGCTTCGGACGCGGGATGAATGCCGGTCTGATACCGGCTTCAATCTCTGCGAGATTGCCCGCGATGGTGCGCTCGATGTTTTCTTCCGAAAATGCTGCGTTTTTGCGTTCCGGATACATGAAACGCTCTTGACCGCGCAATCGGAAACCGAGACGGTTGCCGTGGTGGATCTCGTAGCCCTTATGCTCCATGAGCAGGAAAAAGTGACCGAGATCGTTGGCATCCGTAATTGCGTCACGCAGGTCCGCTTCCAGCATGGAACGGAACGTCGGCTGACCTTTGGACTGACGGAGCCATTCAATGTAGCTGACCGTTTTTGTACGCTCTCCTTGAAGAATTACGGATAGACCATTTTCTGCGCAGAGCCGGTCTGAGATCCCGCGGATTTGTTGGTAATAGTTTTGAAGCGTGCTGTGGTATTTGATGCCGGTATCCGCATTGACCGAATTGAAAACGATATGCGAATGGATGTGCCCTTTATCGACGTGCGTTCCGATTACGGCTTCATATCCTCGCAGATGCTCTGCTGCAAAGCGTTTCGCAATTTCATGCGCCAGTTCCGGCGTGATCTCATCCGGCTTAAATGACTGGATAATATGATAGCATTGGCGTCCATCCGTTTTATGAAACCGCCGTTTTGTATTCATCATCTGCTGATACGCAAAACCGGGATCGCAGTTAAAATGATCGACAAGGACGCACTGATCGGTCTTATCCGGGTTTGTAATATATTGAATTGCCTGCGCAAGTCCGCCGTTGCGGTACAGGATTTTTGTGATTGCCATTTCTATTTTGAAAACCCATACATGAGTTCATAGACACGATCCAGCATCCGCAGGGCGCGAGTGACCTCGTCACGGCTGGCAAACCCGGCGTTTGCTTTCCGCGCAAGCTGGTTGATGTTGTTGCCGATCTGGTGGATTTCCGTGCGCAGCCTGCGAAGTTCTTCTGAGGGTGCAGCTTGGATGCTTTCTCCGAGGATCAGCTTGCGCAGGTAAGCAGACAGCGGCAGGCCGCTGGCTTGCAGCCCCTTTTCCAGCGCGGCGCGTTCGTCCTCATCCAGCCGGATATGCAGATTGTACTGATTCTTCCGCACGGCGCTCCTTTCTCCGCCCGCAGGCGGCATGTTGGGGTCAGGGTTCTCCCTGCAAGCTGCCTTTTGGTACCAAAAGGCGATGCTTGCGCTCTTGCCGCGAGGCGGCGAGAGCCTGACGCCCCGCCAAAAGGCGGGGCAAGAGATGAGAGAGATTTCAATTTTCTTTCCTTCATAGATGCCTTCGCGCTGCTTCGGCCATTCAAATCGGTCTATGAATAGCGTAGTCGCTACATTAGTCGCTATGGAATTTTGAAATTCAGATTTTTGCCTTTTGTAGTCGCTACAATAGTCGCTACGCAGCGTTCAATTCAGATTCCAGCCGCTTTCTGGCAAGATCTGCGTACACGTCGGTGACCTCGATGCCGGTCGCGTCATAGCCTTCCTTGACTGCAGCCAGAACTGTCGTGCCGGAGCCTGCAAAGGGGTCCAAGATATGACCGCCCGGTTCCGTGATCTTGACAAGGTCCTGCATGAGCTGCAACGGCTTTTCGGTCAGGTGGATGCGGTTCTGCGGATTGCCGTATTTGAATACACCCGGCAAACACGGCACAGGGCGGCTGACCGGCATGTCGCCGTTCGAACCCCAGACAATGTATTCTGCCTGCTGACGGAAACGTCCTTTCTGCGGACGGGAGTTTCCCTTGTCCCACACGGCAATCCCGCGCCAGATCCAGCCTGCCCATTGGAGCGCATCGCTGGCGCAGGGAAGCTGCCGCCAGTCAATGAACATACAGACCGGCGCGCCGGGCTTGGCTGCACGTCTGGCAAGGTACAGCCACTCTGCCGCCCAGCGGGTCCATGAGCGCTGATCCTTGGCATCGCCGTCAAAATCGGGCGGTGCGTTGCCGCCCATGCTGGAATATTTCTTTGCGGTGGCTTTGGATTTTTCCGCCTGCGTGCGGCCACCGGACGCATACGGCGGATCTGTGATGACGGCGTCAAATGTGCTGGGAGGAAAGCTCTCCAGCACCGTAAGGCTGTCTCCGTGGATGATCTCCCATCTGGGCTTATCGCGCATGGGCATCCGCTCCCTTCATTTGTGTTTCTATACATTAAAAAAGCAGCAGGAGGTATTTCCCTACTGCTCAATTTAAAAGGCTTATACTGCTGACAGCTTCTTTAATATAGAGGCTGCCGTACCCAAATGTTTCCGATATTGCTTGCCTTCAGTATCAGTGGCGTATAAAAGTACCTTTGCATGCGGTTTAACTTTTGATAGTGTGTATTGCAAGTCAGTTTTTGAGTATGTCTCACTTTTGATTTCAGTTGGTGTTATTATTCCGGTCCCAGTAATTTCATCACGTATTTTAATTAGCTTTTGCGTTCTGTTATGTAAAGAACTATCTTTAACTAATATCCCCAAGTACACAAGATTAGCATTTCTAAATCCCACATTTGCTGCATTTACACACAATCCAACTACTTCACTATGCACTTCTCCTGTTAATTCATTCTTTGAAAAAGCTATTGATACGAATGACGAAATTTTAATTTTCTTTTTGAAAGGCAATAGCGCGGTTCTGACAGATACAACAATTGCCGTCAAGCTTAGTAATAATCCAACCATTGACAAAATCGCCGTAAGAAACCCATTGTTCAAATTACACCATTCAATTATTTTTTCCATTTTGTATCATCCTTTCCGATATTCTAATTTGATTTATTCTATCGGATTTATTCTATCCTCGAAAATATTATAAACATGTCTTTGCAATAATACAATCATCGATTAAATCATCAAATTACTTGAATCAACCATTTTTTATAATTGTACTAAGCTCGCTCATCCTCCAGTTCCGCACAGGCCATCCGCAGTTTCTCTGTCTTGTCCGTCTGCTCCCAAGCGGCCTGCGGGTGCATAAAGTGGCAGTTGTTGCAGACTTCTGCGAAGAACGGCTTGTCCAGATCCAGCGCGCGGATCATGCCTGCCGGGGTGAAGTCAAAGACGCGGCGGACAGCTTCGGTCAGAAATGCGTCGTCATAGTATCCGCTCTCCTGCGTGTCGATCTCGACGGCAACCGGCTCTGCCTGCCCAATGGCATAGGCGAGGCTGACCGTACACACATCGGCAAGACCCGCCGCGACAATGTTCTTTGCCACATAACGCGCCATATATGCGCCGCTGCGGTCGACTTTCGTACCGTCCTTTCCGGAAAGCGCACCGCCGCCGTGGGGCGCAAGTCCGCCGTAAGTATCGACCATCAGCTTGCGTCCGGTGAGACCGGTATCTGCTTCAAAGCCGCCCAGCACAAACCTGCCGGACGGATTGATGAGAATCTTCGTCTGCTCGTCGATGCGCACATCATGGCAGGCACGGGCAATGACCAGCCTGCGGAGTTCTTCGCGCAGCTCGGTAGGGTCTTTGTCTGCATCATGCTGGCAGGAGATCACGATGGTGTCCACGCGCTCCGGCACACCGAACGCATACTGCACGGACACCTGCGCTTTTCCGTCTGGCCCAATTCCTGAAATCAGCTTTTCCTCCCGGCAGGTGGTGAGCAGGCTCGTGATACGGTTCGCCAGCACGACCGGCGCAGGCAGCAGCTCGACCGTTTCCCAGCAGGCGTAGCCGTATAGGATGCCCTGATCGCCTGCGCCGAGCGTTTCGCCATCGACCGCGCCCGCAATATCGGGGCTTTGCGTATGCAGACGCACCTCTACATGATAATTACAGTCATATCCAGCATTTTGAACGGTCTGCCGTACAATCGCTTCCACGTCGGGGCTTGCCGTTGTGCGGAGTTCCCCGGCAACAAGAATTTTGCCCGCCGTTGCCAGCACTTCACAGGCGACGCGGGCATTCGGATCTTCTTTGAGGCAGGCGTCCAGAATGCTGTCCGCAATCGTGTCGCAGAGCTTGTCCGGATGGCCTGCCGTGACGGACTCTGCCGTCAGGATGTAGTTATCTTTCATGCGTCGATTTTCCTTTCTTCGGCTGATTGATCACCTTTCCATGCTGCATGACAAACAGCTTTTCACGGGAGTACAGGCGCGTATAGGTCTGTATCTGCTTGTCTGTCAGAGAGCAGAAACTCTCACCGTTGCCTTGTGCAAGGAAAAACGTGCCGTGGATGATGTCATACGGTATGCCATTGCGATTCCGCAGGAAGCGGTTTTCCGGCAGGCCGAGGAGTTTGGCTTCTTCGTTGCACAGCAGCAGGACGTTCGGATCATCAAACGGTTCGACGGCCTGAATGAAACCACCCACAATAGCCTGCATGCTCGCCAAACTGCCGTCGATCTCCTTGACATACGGATCTTTGGTGGGTTCCACGACCAGAATGCGCATGGGATCATCGCTCATAGTTATCCTTCTCCTTTCCGCGGCGGTTGTGATTGTAGTCGCCAATGTCTGTGATCGTCACATATTCCCCAATCAGGCACAAGGCTTCGCCGTAGCTGTGGCACTCGCCGCTGAAAATGCGGTGGGTGAGTTCTTTCGCCTGATCCCGCAGACCAGCTTCGCGCAGCGTCCTCGCCGCAATGCCGACAAGGTTAAAAATATTGCCGTCCTGCCCAATGAGCGGACATGGCGGCTTTTCGACGCTTGGTTCAGATTCCTCTAAAAAACCGCCCAAACGGTTCGGCACATAATCACTGAGCCAAGTCCCGCCAATCGTTCCGTATGTGGTAAGTCTCCACATGGCAAGTTTGCCGACATCAAGATCAACACCTTCAAAGTCAAACAGCATGTTGGTGTGACCGTCGTACTCAAACAGAGATGCCCGTTCAAACCGGCTGCCATTGCGCAGGATTCCGGCATCCGTGAGCATTTCGTTGATCCCTTCCAACCATTCCTGTGGATCGCCGCCGCAGCCTTGCAGGATCAGCCCTTCCCGGTTGCTCATTTTGCGAAGATCACCGACCTGAATTCTCCGGATGGCGTTATCGCTCATGGCTGGCCTCCTTCCGCTGCGGCGGCTTGGTCTGCACCTTCTTCGGATACGGTTCCATGCCGCACTCCTTGAGACAGTTTTTGAATGCATATTTGAGGCAACCAACCGGCAGACCGTTCTGCTCGTAGCCCGCCTTGATACCGAGATAGTAGTCTCTTGGCGGCAGGGACGGTTTCAGATGCAGCTCTGGGTTCATAATATAAGCCATGACCGGGACGCGCTGTCCGTCAAACGTCCGCACTTCCAACGTCTGCTTGATATACAAACGCGGATAGCCTTCGTAGCGGTCGAGCGATGCTTCGCATTTATCAGTCAGCTCCCACAAAAGGCCGTAGACGCAAGCGCCTTCCTTGGGTTCGACCGTCGCAACGCCGCTGCCGCGAAAGCGCAGATCATAATTGTCCAGCACAGCCTGCCCGTAGACGCTCGCGTCCGGGCAGCGGTACTGCATCTGGTCCAGATTGATATTGCTGCCATAGGCAAAATACAGCGATTTCTCCATCATCATTCCTCCAGCAGCTCCAGCGCACCGATCTCACCCAGCACATGAATGAGCGCGGCTGCGCGTTCTTCCGTGCTGCCCTCCGGCAGCTCACACGGGGTTTCCGTCATGCGGCGGATCGTGTTCTGCATATAACGGATATATCCTTCCGTGCCGTCGAACGTGCCCGCATCAAAATGCATGGCACGGAGCTGGGTTAAAATTTCGATGGGCGTACCCTCGTATGTGGATTCTTCAATACAAATTCTCATTCGGTCACCTCTCCTGTTCCTGTTGAGATGTTCGGTTTTTGTGGCTGCTTGCATAGCAGTCCTTGTCATATCGCCAAGCGCGATTGCCCTCCAGATTGGCAAGCAGATGGTCGCGCGTGTTCTTGAATTCATCGCCGTTCAGCCCCATCCGCACGAGCCAGACACGGAACGTGAACAGCTCATTGTCGCTTACCGTCTTGCGCATGACGCTGGTGCGCTGGGCGATGGCCTGCACGGACATGGCAAGGCATAAATTGACGTAGGCTTTTGCGCGACCGGCGTGGAGGGTAGAATTAAAGCAGCGCCATTCAATGGTGCCGCGGTAAAAGACAGAGTGCAAATTCAGCGCGTAATAGCGCGTCCAGTTATAATGCTCATGCGCAGAAATGCAGCCTTCGTACCAGATGTTCTCCAGCTGCGTCAAATCTCTCGTCGGTTCATTGGACAGCCGCCTTGCCCGCTGCAGCATGGGTTCGCGCACCCGCTGACACCAGCGGTTGACGCGGGCTGGGTCCGTTTTCGGGGCTTTGAACAGCAAATCTTCCTTGGAATACATGATACTAAGCAGGTTCTTGAGACTCTGGCGGTTATGATTGGAGGCGTCCACATGGACGTGCATCCCGCAGGAGTCGTTGACTTTTCCGCCTGCCTGCCGGATACGGCGCACGCACTCCTGAAATTTCTCCATTTCGTCATAGGTGAGTTTCGGCGTTACCATTTCCACGCGATATTCCGGATCGGTCGTTCTGCGATAGTGCCCATCGTCGTTCCACTCTGCGCGGATACTGCCGTCGCTCATGATGCGCCACTGCTTGCCCTCCCGATCCGGCACATACCAGCTATCGTAATTATCATAGCTGCGCTGCGGCGTCGTTCCAGAATACGCGCCAAGCGCCTCTGCCGCTTCTGCTCGCGTGATGCCGGTCAGCTCGATCTCCACGCCGAAGCATTGATCTTTGATGCCAATCATCGCTCCGGTTCTTTTGGCTTATCGCCCTTTGTCTGCGGAGGAGTACGTTTCTCCGGCTCCTGATAAACGTAGGTATCTTTCTTTTCGTCGAACACCATGTTAAAATCGGCAGCTTCTGCGCCGTGAATCTGAAACGCCATCTCATAAGCCTCCCGGCTGCCGCCCTCCGGGATATTCCCGTCAATCGGCTCTCCGGCTAAAAGGACAACATGGCCGACGTTGTGGCCAATATCTTCATCCGCCCACTGCAGATCAATTTCCACCTCCGGGAACATCTGTGATAGCTTGTCTATGACCGGCATGGGTGTATCCCATGCTGTCAGGAAGTGAATGCTTTGTGATTCCTGATCGAAGTGAACGTCATAAGCATTCCACTTTGTTCCCCAGTTCCGATTGCACCATCCGTACCAATCTCCGCAGCCATATTGCAGGAAGTTGGAGATCACGACCTGCCCCATGGCAATGACATCTGAAAGGGGCGTGTATTTGCTGGCTCTGGAAATCCGCTGTGCATCCAGCGTCATAAACTGCTCGCCTTTGCTTCGACCAACAATGCCGGCCAACTTCTGATATTCCTCACTGCTCAATTTTGGAACGCCCATGTCCGGCGCGGCTGGGTTCAGCGCCATCATGCAGACATACAGAGCCTCGTCTGTGCGGGAGCCAGCTTCAATGTTGAGGCTTTCCGGCATGGGGATGATTTTATTGAAGTCAATACTGCCAAAGCCGAGTTCATCACTTTTGATTTTGTCAAGCATGGCATGAACCTGTTCACTGTCACCCTTAAACTTCAAAATGTTTGTAATATGGTTTGGCATAGGTCACCTGCTTTCTTGTGCATAGAGTTCCGCATCTGCTGCGCGGATGCGGCGGCCAATGGCTTCTATGACTGTCACAGTCACGCTGTTGCCAGCTTGCTTATACGCCTGCGCATCAGAGTTGATAGCGAGGGTTTTATCGATCTGATCCTCACTGAACCCTTGCAAGCGGAAACACTCCCGCGGCATCAGCCTGCGGACTCTGCCGCCGCGCAGGACAATGCCGTGTGTGTTCGCCGTGTCCACCGTATGGGCAACGCCCGCAAACACACGCCCGCGGCGCGTATTGCTGCCCGCGAAGCCGAGGTCAATGGAATCGCCTTCATGCGCTTCCTTGTAGCCTTTCTTGGTTGCTTCCTTGATATAGAGAACACCGGAGTTTTGCCCCTTGAAGTTGGTAAGGGAGCCGTCCTGCCGGGTATGCAAACATCTGGCGTTCGCCGTGATCTTCGGATCGCCCTTTGTCAGATCTACAAAGTAGAGTCCGGATTGTCTGCTGGTGTCCTGTGTGCAGGCGATTCCGGCAGAATCACAGACTCGTTTGCCCAGCCGTCCATGGACGATCTGTACAAGAGCTTTTGCATCTGTTCCAAAGACAGGAAGTATTTTTCCGGCGCATCGGGGATCAAGATATCCGATAAGGAACAGCCGCCGTCTTGATTGAGGGACTCCAAAATGTTTGCTGTTAAGCACAGTCCATTCGACATGATACCCCAGGTCATAAAGCGCGGAGAGGATGACACCAAATGTCCGGCCTCGGTCATGCGAAAGGAGCCCAGGCACGTTTTCAAAGAAAAGATACGGCGGTCGTTTTTCTTTAACCACTCTGGCCAGTTCAAAGAAGAGAGTGCCTCTTGCATCTTCAAATCCTTTTCTCCTGCCAGCTGTAGAAAACGCCTGGCAAGGGAATCCCCCGCACAGGAGGTCAAAGTCGGGGAGTTCTTTGGGGTCAATGGTTCTTGCGTCGGGATAGTAGACTTCCTCCTTTCCGGGCGCGTGGATGGCGCGATAGCTGGCGTCTGCATATTTGTCGATTTCGCAATGCCCAATACACTGAAATCCGCCTGCCAAGTTTAACCCTGCCCGAAAGCCGCCGACGCCCGCGAACATATCAAAATATCGGATTATACGTTCAGCTTTCTTCACCTTCTTCCTGCAGCGCGCGCAAAAAGCCGAGAACGTCATCGTCGACGCTCCCGGCTGGCTGCGGCCGCGAAATTGTTTGTGGGTAGGAGCTGTTTTGCAGCTCCGTTTGGAGAATCGTTTTTAGATCCAGCAGGAATTGCTCCTGCTGTGCCTGCTGGCACAGCGCCAGACAGAGCCAGTTTGTGCGCTGCCCGGCAGGGATCGCGGACAGAATCTCCCACGCCTGCCGGTGGAGTGGATTGTCCAGAAACAGCGTCGTACCAAAACGGGCCGTTTGCGGCTTATCCTGCATGGCCTGCTACCTGCGATGCCAGCCGCTCGTATGCCTGTGCATTCAGTTTGTCATCATCTAAAATGATGGGACGGGGAACACTTCCTTGCGGCAGGTGTCGCTTCATAAGTCCGGCCCCACCGCCGAGAAATACAACCGGCATGGCGCGGCAGTCCAGACCTGCTTCGGCAATGGCAGAGAGAATGCGTCTGGCATAAAGCCCAGCTTCGCGCTGGATGATGGCTTTCACGCGGTCGTCCATACTGTCCGGGCTGCCGCGCAGAACGTTTTCGATCTGCACACTGGTGAGCGACAAATTGAGGCTTCGGCGCACCTGCTCTGCGATCTCATCCAGACAGCGGATCATGCCCAGCTCCAAGCTGCGGCAAGAAGCTGCGTTCGGGATGCGGTTGTCCAGCCGCATGATATCCACGGTCCACCCGCCAATGTCCGCAAGGACCACGGAGGGTTCATTCAGCAGATCACTGTGCTGGAGGATAGCAGCATAACCCTGCGGGAACAGCTTCACATCCTGCACAGAAGTTTCATACGAAATTCCTTCATACGAAAAAGAGACCGGCTTGCTCTCGCGCAGCAGATATGCCCGGAATGCTTTCTTTTCCCGGCCGAAGCTCGTCAGCGGCAAGCCAGCCGCAAGGATCACCGGTGTTGTGGTCGGCGCGTTCCGGTACGCGATTTCTTTGGCAATGGCCGCCAGCGTCAGCAGATAGTAATTCTCATCCGCTGTCTTATCCTTCTGGAGCGGCTGCCGTCCGCTGCCGACGACGTAGTATTTTCCGTCATAGCAGAGGACGTTTTTTTGCGTGTATGGTTCATGCTCGTATTCTGCCAAGCCGGAAGGGAACGAGCAATGCGCGGTTTTCATGGCCGCGTAGCCATGATCCACGCCAATCGTAATGGGTTCTGTCATCGTTCTTCCACCTTTTCTTTCCGTTTGTTCATATCCTTCTGCGGTGCACGTTCCTCTGGGAGCAGTTTCTCAAAGCCCAGCTTACGCAGCGTCTTTTCATACAGCTTTTTCTCAAACGCCAGATACTCTGGAGATGTGTAATCGGTATGAAGCGAAACAGCTTCTTCATAGCACGGCGCGACGATCTCATACTCCACAGAGCCGAAACGGTCCGCGGTCAGGTATCGCAGCATCCCATAACCGTCCATTTCCTCGAATTTCCCCATATTATCTTCTGTGGCAAACTCCGTGCTGATATGAAAGCGCGTCAACTCAGCAGCGCTCCTATAAAGCACAAATCCGCCCGGATCAAGATAGGGCGCAACCGTCTTATAGAACCGCCGACAGTGTTCCCGGCTGTTCAGCCGCGGGACCAGCTTCACAAGGGCTGTTTCCAGTGCTTTGTTCTTTCGGGACAAATGCCTGTTATCGATTTGCAGATTGTTATAAGCAATGGAGAGCTGAACCGCCGTGCGCTCTTGGGACGCTTGCTGCTCGCGCATGGCCTCATATTGGATCTTCAGCGCGGGGTATTCTCGGATCGCAGTCAGCATTTCAGATAATCTCATCTGCGCTTCCTCCGATACCGCGAAAACCGCTGCAGCACCTGCAAACGATTGTCAATCTTGCACGATGCCTGATCAACCGCTTCCATGTCCTTATCCAGCTTCTTGTGGATGTGTTCCAGCGCGTCGCGGTCATTGCAGCAGTCCACCAGAACGTAGGTGCTGCCGGTGGAGAACACCTCGCGCCTGCCGTATGGGTCGCGGAGGCTGGCAATGAGCCGCTGGCCGACCTTTTTCCGGTATGCGGTCTGTAATGCTTCCGGTTCTCCGCAGACACCGTACCGCTTCAAGATCTGTGCGACCTCGTCGGAGGAGATCTGCTGGTGCGTCATCAGCTTCTCCACGATCTCTGCGGCGGCGTCCTCCGGAACGCCGGAATAGCCGGAATACCCATCTAAATATGCCGTCATGTTTGGGTCTCCTTTCTGCGCGCAAACGGCCATCCCGTTGCGGGATGGCCGTTTCGTTTGTTACGCTGCCGCAGGAAGCTCCGCAGCATCGTCCAGTTCTTTCCGGGGCGAGAGAAACTCCACCTCGGTCGCTTTGAGCAGGAAGCCGGGCTGCCGCTCCGGTTCCTCAGCAAAGGTGATCGTTTCAAAATCGCCGCTGGCCGCGATCTTGCAGCCCTTTCTGGCAAACTCCGCGCAGCGTTCTGCGAGCACGCCGCGCACCTTGATCGAGATAAAATCGGTCAGCTTTTCTCCATCCGGAGATTTGTAGCGGCGATCCGAGGCAATACGCATGATGGCGTAGGGCTTGCCGGTTTCTTCGTTGGTCTTGAGGACGGGATCTCCCGTCAGGTTGCCGATGGCAATCATTTTAAGCATATTGATGCCCTTCTTTCTTTGTAATTACGCCCATTCGACGACGAACAGGATGCAGAGGATATTGGCGTTTGTGACCGGCTGCGACAGGGCGCTGACAACTGCGTCATAGGACAGCGTCAGGCTTTCTTCCTCGGCAATCTGCCACGGGGAAGTGAGTTCAAACTGCTCCGTGCTGCCGGTCTTGCTGGTCTGTGCGCTGTTGATCTTGAAGCCGATCTGGTTGCTGTCCACCTTGGCGTGGGACATATCCGAAGCATACGGCACCAGCGTCCAGCCGTTTTCTGCCGTCAGGGTCACGGAGGACACCTGCACAGCCGCAGTGGAGTGGTTGACGATCTCCGCGTTGGAGACATAGACCTTTCCGTTCTGGTCAACTGTTACCGGCAGCACAGCCGGAACAACGACAGAGAAAACCGTCGCTTCTTCCCAATGCGCATAGTAGGTGGTAGAAGCTACCTCTTTGAATACGGTGTTGCCATCTACCTGCGTGCCGCCGGTTTCCTGCGTAAACCAGCCGAGGAACGCATAGCCCCTGCGGGTAGGCTCCTTGGGCAGGTTCAGCGTTTCACCGTAGGTCTGGTTGGTGGTTTCCGTTTTGCCGGTACCGAGATCCCATGTGATCTTGTATTCTGCCGGGGCAAACTGCGCGTAAAATGTCCGCGCGGCCGTGATTGTGACCGTGTTGTACAGTGCGCCGTTTGTCTTTTCGGTGTACCAGCCGGAGAATGTGTGACCGACCTTGACCGGTGTGTAACCGGGAGCAACGGCGGTCTGGTTGGGCGCGACGGAGGTCGTCACGCTGTTCTTGCCGCCAACCGTGCCGCCGTTGGACGCGGCATCCCATGTCACGATCAGCGCGACATTCGCGCCACAATCATCGCAGACACCATCCGCATTGGAATCCCGATGGTCGCCATACTCATAGTCCGAATCGCTGCAGGCCGAACAGGTCTTTGTTCTGCGATGCTGCGTTTCGTCGTATTTTGACCAGTTCCCGTAGGAATAACTGTGATTGGCATAGTCATAGTCTGTCGCGCCGCAGCCGGAGCAGGTTTTCGAGCGTCGGTGCTGGGCATCAGAATACTTGCTCCATGAGCCTGTGGAATAGGAATGCGAACCGTAGTCCGTGGTACTGTATCCGCAGGTGCGACAGGATGCCGTTCGACTATGTTGACTGGAAGAAGAATTGCTCCACGAGCCGTAGCTCATGCTGTGGCTGGCGTATTCGTAATCCGAATCGCCGCAGTTCCGGCAATAGGCTTCGCGCCGGTGCTGACTGCTGGAATATTCCTCCCAGCTTCCATAGGAATAGCTGTGACCGGTTGCGTAGATGGTTTCGCGCTTGCTCTGTCCGCAATCGCAGCTATATTCCCGGTAGCCGTTTCGTGTGCAAGTGGCATCATTTTCATAGTCCAGAACCCATGTATGGCTTCCGCAGTCCGGGCATGTCCAAGAACCATACGAACCGGAACCGTGGTCTTTATACACATAAGTCCCTAAATTCTGAACATAATGGCACTTGTAGCACTCATAATACTCCTGATGACCTCTGGATGTATGCGTCGTGGAAGCGTAGGTGCCCTGCAAGGAATACTGTTTGCAGCTTGGGCAGGTGCCGACAATGCCGGTGGACGCGCGGGTGGAAACTTGTGCAGGCGCTTTCTTGATGCCGCCTGCGGTGGCGGCATCTGCGTTCTGATACACACCGTAAAGATCGTAGAAATATCGGTTGCTTCGATTGGATGCCGTCCAGTCATAATCGTGGAAAGGCACAGAAGAATCCGGGTAGCCAATGATGTACGCAACATAGAGCGTATCGCCGTTGTCGGTTTCACGCCAGAATGCATCTTCTCCGATGTTGTCCAGCGTATGCTCTCCGTAATAAATGGACAGCTTCGCCAACAAGGGGCAGCTATAAAAGGCGTGCCTGCCGATGACCGGCGTGGTGCTGGGGATCTCGGCAGTCGTGAGATTGGTACAGTCCTCGAACCAGTAAGCGAGATCGGGGATCGCAAGACTCTCCATGCCGTCGAACCAAACCTGTGTGATCTGGCTGCGGTATTCTGCCCACGGTTGGTCGTCTTTGCTTGTAAAGGCGCTGCAGTCCCCGCTGCCGGAGATCGTCAACCAGCCCTTACTGTCCAATTCCCATGTGATCTTGCTGTTCGGGATCGTGCCGCTGGCGACAGCATCGTCTGCCGCAAACGCCGAGATACTGAGCGAAAGGAGCATGCAGAGGGCAAGCAGGATTGCTGTGAGTTTTCTTGTTTTCATAGCGGTTCCTCCCTCCTTTACGAATTGCCGGTCGCTGGCGTAATGGTGAAGATCAGCGTCGCGGCGTTCACTTTCTCCACCTTTTCGGTTGCTGTGACCTTCGCCGTGTACGCAATCCGTAGGTTCTTGCCTGCATCAATGACCGGGAATGCACCGTCGACCAGCGTCAGTTTGCCTTCCTTGACCGTCTTGCAGCCGTTGATGCTGAACGCGATCTTTCCGGCTTCGCTGCCGAAATTCTCATAGTCTCCAATGGCGAACGCGCCGGGCTGCACATCGACGGCAACAACCTGCACCGCACCGCTCTGTGCGCGGTTTTCAATGACGGCGTTGGATGCCGTTACAACATAGCCGTCCAAAACCGTGACCGGCAGGCAGGCGGGGACGCTGACAGAGATGGGCGAAACAGAATTCACAACCGTCAGTACCACCGGAACGCTGGCCTGCGCGGTTTCCGCTGCAAAGGCAGAAACCGACAGCGAGCAGAGCATCAGAACAGCCAACAGGAGAGAACACAGTTTTTTGTTTTCATTTTGACGTTACCTCCTTCGGCCACAGGTATGCCGCGTGCAGCGCAGTCTTGACCTCCAGCGTGCCGACCGTTTTGCCGTCACGGGTGGCCGTGATCGTCGCGGTGCAGGCGGCGTTACCGTATTCCGGCGCTTCTTTCAGCGTGATGGAACTGACCGACGCGCCCGCTGCAAGGGTGATGGGATCTGCAATGAGGCTGCCGTCAGAATCTCTGCGGATCTCGATGGTATAGGTGTCCGTCTTGCTGCCATTTTTCAGCGTGGCAGATACCGTCTGCTCGCCAACGATGGCATACAGATGCGCAGGGACTTCTGCCTGAATGAGATTTTCGTCTACCATCTTATTGAGGTCGCGCTGCGCATTCAGCAGATCGTCCATTGCGTAAAATACAATCTCTGTTTCCGGGAATTTGCCTGCGCGCTCTGTGATGCGGGTTTTGATTTTGTCGTAGACCAGCAGCGTCGATTCGCGGTCAAAGATGATCTTGACCGGGCCGTCCACACGGCAGGCGATGACTTCGGCTGCCGTTGTGCCATTGCTGCAATAGACCGCCGCTGTGCCGCCACCCCACACGACAAGGCGGCCGGAGATTTTTACGTTGGACAGCGTGACCTTGCCGTCTGCGACGCCGTTGCCGATGATGAGATCGCCGTCATTGGTCATGTCCTTCAATTCAACGTCCTTGGTGCGGACAAGCAGATTGCCCTTGTAGTCCTTCGTATAGCTGCCGTTTTTGGTGATATACGACTGAATGATGTTGAAATAGAGCTGTGCAAACTCGGCTCTTGTGATATTGGCCTGCGGGACAAGACCCTGTGTGCGGCCATGCACATAACCTGCTGCAACCATTGCCTTCATGTACGGCAGTGCCCATGCAGACACTTCCTTCGCATCCGCAAACTTGGACAGATCCGTCTTGGTGTAATCATCCAAATTAAGCTGCAAAGCTCTTGCCACAACTGCAATGGCCTCCTGACGGGTGATGGCCCGATCCGGCTGCATGCTGCTGGCGGAAACGCCGTTATACGTTCCCATCTGGACAGCCAAGGCGACATCGTTGTAGTACCACTTGCCCTTGGCAACGTCCTTGTACGCAGAAATGTCCGCAGCTTTATAACAGCCAAAAGACCGGTTTGTAATAGCCGCCATTTCTGCACGGGTCAGCAATCCGTTGGGGTCAAGCTGCGTCTTGGACTTACCGTACAAAAGCCCATTATCCACAGCGGCGGTTACCGCTTCCGCGTACCACGCTTTGGTGTCCACATCCTTGAAATCTGAAATGCTCGCCGCGGATGCGGAAATGGCAAGAGACAGGCAGGTCACGACAGCCAGAAACAGCGCAAGAATTCGTTTTGTTTTCAAAGTGAATCCCTCCTATGATAAAAGCTGCCGGGGGAAGCAGGTTCCCCCGGCGATGGATGGGTGCGGCTTAGACCGCATCCCAGCAGATCACGAACAGAACGGACGCAACGGAAGCGTTGACGACAGCTTCGGAGACCGGGCTGACGATGGCGTCATACGCGATGCCGATGGAGTTTGCGCTCTGGTCGCCGTTGCCGGACATATAGCAGCCTTCGATGGCACCGTCGATGAGGGTCTGGGAAGCCGCATTCTCCGCATTGGTGAGCTGCTCCGCGCCGCCGCCAAGCGCAAGTTTGAAGCCGATCATGTTGCTGTCCACCTTGACCTTGGCAAGGCTGTCCTTGCTGCCGAACGCGGTCAGCTTCCAGCCGGTACCGGCTTCGACCTTGACGTTGTCAACCTTGACCGCGCCAAAGGAATTGTTGGTGATGCGGATATCCGTGGCCGTCGTGACCGTGCCGTCCGTACCAACTGCGATGGGGAGGATGGTCGGGATGGTGACATTCATCTTGGTCGCAGCAGGATCACCGTCGAGGGTGCCGTCCGAGGTGGAAGACAGGCTGACGCTGGAGGTACCGGTACCGCCGGAGACGTCTACCGTGGTGGGTTCGGCAGCGGATGCGCCAATGGCGAGACTTGCCATAAGGCAGACGGCGAGGAGCAGGGATACGAGTTTCTTCATGTTCTTCATAGTGAGTTCTCCTTTTTCGTTTTGTTAGTTTTGGATGGTAATATGGATGATGGCCCCAGCAACACCCAAGGTCGCGCCGGAGTCAGGATCTAAGTTGGAAAAGTAGGCAGTACATTCGTACTCGCCCGCGGGCAGTTCCACGTCGAGCTTTGCGCGCTCGATCTTGCTGCCGACCGCAATGGCCTTGGACTCGTAGATCTTTTCACCCGTGTCATTGCGATAAAATTCCACCTTCTGTGGATAGAGATTGTTCAGCTCATTGACCAGCATGACATTGCCTTCACTCTTGCCGTCCTTGAAATAAGGCGCAGTGTTGCAGCTGATGTTGATCATGCCCGCCTGCACCTTGTCGTTGAGGCGCTGCTCGATTTCCTCCTGCGAGAGCGTCTCCCAGCCGCCTTCGACGGCAGAGTCGTCGTAGACAATGCCGCTCTGCACGGCAGGTTCTTTTGGTTCGTCGTTCCTGACGGCGAATGTGACAATTACAGCAATGACCACCAGAATGAGCAGAGCAATGAGGCTGATCTGAATGGGGCTGAGCTTTGTTTTCCGTTTATACATGGTTGATCTCCTTTTCGTTTTTACATGATGCTTTTAGGCTGCGGCTTCAAAATAGCTCTGCGGCTTGACCGCGCAGAGGAATTGTCGGATATCGGATACCTCTGTCAAGATCGGCATTTCCGGCAGCGCGTCCAATACATCCTGTCGGTAGCGGCCTCTGGCGCTGCATCGCTCATCCAAGATGGCAACCACACAGGTGTCTGTCTCCGTGCGGATGGCGCGTCCGAAACCCTGCTTGAGCTTGATCTGCATTTCCGGCACGATGACGCTCCGGATGAAGTCATGCAGGGCGGGATAGTTTCTCTTTTCATGCTCGTGGATGGCGTCCGGGAATGCAAACGGCAGCCGGGGAATGATAAGCAGCGACACACAGTCACCGGGAAAATCCATCCCCTCCCATGCCGCTCCGGTTGCCAAGAGGACGGCTCCGGGGGTGCTCTTGAATTGCCGCAGTATCTGCGGGTGGTTCCTGCGCATGACGAAGATTGGAATGCCGCTTTTGAGCCTGTAGAGACATTCACAGACAGTGGACATATCCTTGTAAGAGGTGAAAAGAACAAGGGCGTGTCCGTTCGCGGCTTGCAGCAGGTACATAATCTGCCGTGCGACGGTTTGGGGATACCGCTCGTCCTCTGAAAAACGAGGTGGCCGCTGTGGAAAAAACAGGCGGCAATTTGCGGCGTAGTCAAAGGGCGATACGGCAACCGCTTCTGTGACTCTTGGATTGCCGGACAGCCCGCATTCAACCTGAAACCGGCGAAAGCTGCTGCCAATGGAAAGCGTTCCGGAGGTGAGCAGGAGCGGGATCTGTTTGCTCCAGACCGTGTTCTGCATTCTGGATGTGATATCCGCTGGAACGCTGCACAGCATGAGCTTGCCGTCATCATCCTCTGCGGTGTAGCGGATGGCGTCTGTCTTGGGGCGAAGAAACAGCACGACTTTATCGGTGAGCTGCTCCAGCGCCCGCTTTGTGGCTGGTTCCAGAAACGTGGACAGCTTTCTTCCGATCAAAAACAGCGTAGAAAGGACGCGGCTGAGATCGTCATGGAACAGCTCAGCAGGGTACTCCGGTGACAGCTCCGCCATCTTTTGCAGAAGCATAGAAGAAGCCGAAAACAGCCGGTCTGCTGCCAGCGCGTATCCGTCCTGCTTCAGCCGGACGACCGCGCTGCGGATCTCTCCGGCCGTTAAGGTCGTGCCAAACATTTCCCGTGCCGTTTCCGGCAGCTTGTGCGCTTCGTCCACAATGACTGTGCAGGCATCCGGGAGGATGGGCTTTAAGCCGTTTTCCCGGTGCATACAGTCTGCCAGCCAGAGATTCTGGTTGCAGATCTGAAACAGGTACCGTTTCTGCCCGCATTCGGTTAGATGCCGGCGATAGCGGCAGTCCGGGTGTTTGCAGTCACAAAACGGCGGGACACAGACACGCTCGCGGTCAAAGCTGCTGAGTTTCTGTGTTTCATCCAGATCCAGAACATCCCGCAGGGAATAAAGTTCTTTCTTCTGCATGACGTTTTTCCCGTTTGGGCGCTGCTGCAGGTGCTGGCGCAGCCGCTCGTCACAGACATAGTGACTCTTGCCCTTGCGCAAGGCGGCAAGAATAGGTGTTGTGATATGCGGATCGTCCGACAGCGCATCCGACAGGAACGGCAGATATTCCCGCACAATGGCGTTCTGGAGGGCGATGCTGGAGGTCGCGATAATTACCGGCTGGAATGGGAGCCCGTCTACCAACCGGCTGTGGCTGTACACGATGGCAGCGGTTAAGTACGCATAGGTCTTTCCAATACCGGTCCCGGCGTCGCTCAGTGCAATGCGGTTTTCAAACATGGCGTCCAGCATGGTGTGGCTGAGACGGATCTGCTCCGGCCGCTCTGCCATGCCGTGCGCAGGTAGAATGGTTTTGAAGATGTGGTCGAGTTCGGTATGTGCGTTTTTTCTGGTAAGTTCGTTGATCATGATTTTTCATCCTATCTTGAAAAGTTTGTTCCGCCGTATTTGCAGCTCGCGCCCCGGCGATGGGGAACAGCGCGGACAGAGCTTGGCAGCTCTCACAGCCTGTGACTGGGGTCTTTACTGCTTTCAACCCCAGCGCATGGCAGCCTGTCTTACGTGCAGGTCAAACGTTGTGTGTCCAAACAGATTGGGCGGCATGATGCAAGCCTGCCAAGGCTGCCCACGGCGCGTTTTTCGCTCGCCGGAAGCTCGTGCCTCCGGGTCCTCGCGCACGCCGTGCGCATTTCCCAACCTGCGGTGTGATCCGCGTTGCTGGTATTCACTTTTCAAGGTCCACATGAGGGGGAACCCCCTCATGTGGTAGGCAGCAAAAACGCTTTTTTTACAACCGTTCTTGAAGAAATTTTTTAATTTTCTGAATTCTTTTTGAAATATTCTGTTGAGAGCAGGAAAGCATGACCGCAATCTGCTTCTGCGGCAGCTCGTCGATGACAAGCAGCGTCAGCAATTCCAGATCCGCCTGCGAAAGCATAGACACACGCCGAGCCAGCTCCGTATCCGACAGATCATCGATCCAGCCGTATCGGCTGACGGCGGTATAATCATCGCAGAAGCTAAGTTCTGCAAAGAATTTCTTCAGCAGCGGAGATTTATCCGTCTGCGCGGAATCCTCGCCGCCGAAATCTGTACCTTCAAGTTTTTGTGTATGTAACTGATAGATCCGCTCCTTTTTGAACAGTGACCAATCAAAGTCGTGCATTTCCTGAATGGCTTCCTCGTTTATACCTGCAGCGCGGTATGTCTGCTGCGTTTTTTCCCATTCCCGGTCAAATCTGGCTTTTTCGTGCGCATAGTTGAATCCCATTTGGATTCCTCCGATCTTTAGAAATTTTGAGAAAATCAAAATTTCCAAAGCGGAGGCGCGCGGGGTTGAGCCCCGATTATTCTTCGGCAGACTGCGATGCAGTCAAGCTGGATGTGCTCATCTTACGAGCACCGCACAGAGCATTTGAAATGCTCCGATTTTTCACATGAATATAGCAAAAGCACTCCATTTCCAGCAGAAATGGAGTGCTTGCGCGCAGCTATGTTCCCCCAAAACTGCCGTTTTTTTATTGCAGTGCTGGGGGGTACTATAGATTTGCAATTTATTCGTTGATCATTTTATCAAAGCTTTTCTTTATTCATCCACAGCCCCAGCGCGGGGTTCGAGATGAAATAGATTTCTTCGTTGTCCACGATGTTATAGCCGTAGCGCAGCTTTTCGGGATCGTACTTTTTCGCCAATTCGTCATAGCTTGCGCTTTGGAAACCGACGCCTTCGATCTCTGCCTGTGAAATCTCTTTCACAGCGTAGATAATAGAGAATCGTCCGTCGCTGGAGCCGTGGATGAGATGCGCGGCTGCGCCCATGTTGTCGCGCAGGTCGGTATTTTCCGGCTTGTTGAACTCGTCCAGCGTGTGCAGCCTACCCTTATAGCCGTATTTGCGGATCAGCTTGTCGCACTGCGCATCCTCGCCGAATTTTGTGACGCCGGGGGCCAGAATGATCAGCTCGCCGCCGTCCGCAATCGCCACGCGGGTGCGGTAAACCGCCTTATTGCCGAGCCATGTGGACTTGAACTCGCTGGGATCAAGGTAGACCACACATTTTTTGATACCATGCTCGACGAAGTCAATATTCTTCTCCTGCGCCAGCTTGACCGCTTCCGTCAGACAGCTTCTTCCCTCGCCGATGAACAGACCGTGCATGACGCTCTCGCCCTCCGGCGCGGTGCAGACGGTCAGGACAAACAGAATAGGACGCTTGTTCAGGAAGTGTTCCATGCCGTAGTCGAAAATCTTGCGTACCGGCGTATGGTCTTTCCCCATCATGCGCTCCATGCCGTAAACTGCGCCGACCATGTGGCTCTTGTTGATCATATCGCTGCCGCCGACGCCGACGAACAGGTTCTTGGAGTGATTCGCCATGCCGATCACTTCATGCGGCACGACCTGACCGGGCGAGATGATGAGATCATAGCTCTCGTCCATCACGCGGCGGTTGATCTCCACGCTGACCGGCTCGTGCCAGAGCCCCTCTGTGATTTTTTCCAGATAGCTTGCAGGGACTTCGCCGATCTTCACCACGTCATGCCGCCAGTCGTGGACGATCATGTTTTCATACGGAACGCCCTTGAACATAGCCTCCCACTGCGCTTTGGAAACCGGCTCATGCGTGCCGAGTGCGGGCATGATATCGACCTGTGCGCCGCGCTCGGTCAGCAGATGATAATAGATGCTTGTGATCTTGCCCGCCTGCGAGTGAAAGCGCGTGAAATCAGGCGGGATGATGAGCACCTTTTGGAGCGTTCGTCCTTCCAGAGACGCTTTTAATGCGTCTTTCAGCTCTGCGTCCGAAATGCCGCCGTTTGCGGCAATTTTATAGATATCTTCCATGTCAGACACCGCTGTAGGCCGAGAAGCCGCCGTCCACGGGGATGACCACGCCGGTCACGAACGACGCAGCCTCGTTGTTGAGCAGGAACAAGAGTGCGCCCAGCAATTCTTCTGCCTGTCCGAAGCGGCCCATCGGGGTCGCCGCCAGAATTTTCTTCGTTCGCGCGGTCGGCGTGCCATCCGGATTCCACAGGAGCGACGCATTCTGCTTGCCGGAGAAGAAGCCGGGGGCAATCGCGTTCACGCGGATGCCGACCTTGGAAAAATGCACCGCCAGCCACTGCGTAAAATTCGACACGGCGGATTTCGCGCCCGAATACGCCGGAATTTTGGTGAGCGGCGTGTAGGCGTTCATCGACGAAATGTTGATAATATTGCAGCCCTCGCGCGCGACCATATCGCGGGCGAACGCCTGCGTGGGGATGAGAATCCCCATGAAGTTGAGATTGAAAACGGAAGCAACACCTGTCTCGTCCAGATCGAAAAAGCTCTTGGTGTCGGCGTCCAGATCACCCGGCTCGTAGTATTCCTTGTCGGTCGTCGCGCTGGGATGATTGCCGCCCGCGCCGTTGATGAGAATATCACAGGGACCAAAGTCGTCCAGCACCTGTTCGTGGCACGCCATGACAGCGGCTTTGTCCAGCACATTGCATTCATACGCTTTCGCAGTGCCACCCTCGGCGGCGATCTCCTCCGCGAGCTTCTGCACGTTTGCATACGTTCGCCCCAGCAGCGCAACCTTTGCGCCGCGCGCAGCGAGCGCCTTGGAAAAGACACTGCAAAGCGTCCCCGCCGCGCCGGTCACGACCGCGACCTTTCCAGTCAGGTTCGTATTCAAAGGAAGATTCATTGCATTGACCTCCTTATGCATTATAGGTGCTCGCACCAGTATTCCCGCCGTGACCCGTCCAGTTGGTGTGGAAGAACTGACCGCGCGGCGCGTCCAGACGTTCATAGGTGTGCGCACCGAAATAGTCGCGCTGTGCCTGCAAGAGATTCGCGGGCAGGCGGTCGGTGGTGTAGCCATCAAAATAGCTCAGCGCTGCCGTCATCGCGGGCGCGGGAACGCCGTAAGAAACAGCGCTAGATGCGACCTTGCGCCATGCGGGGATGAGCTTCTGCATGGTTTCCTTGAAATACGGGTCGAGCAGGAGGTTACTAAGCTCTGGATTGCTGTCGTAAGCTTCCTTGATCTTGCCGAGGAACACGGAACGGATGATGCAGCCACCGCGCCACATGAGGGCGATACCGCCGTAGTTGAGGTTCCAACCATAGGTCTTCGCGGCTGTGCGCATGAGAGTGTAGCCTTGGGCGTAGGAGATGATCTTGGAGGCGTAAAGCGCCTGCCGGATGGCCTCGACCATTTCCGCCTTGTCGCCAGTGAACGCCGGGATGGTGCGGGCATATTCCTTGGATGCCTCGACGCGCTCGTCTTTCATGGCGGACAGGCAGCGCGCAAACACGGCTTCGCCGATGAGCGTCAGCGGAACGCCCTCGTCCAGCGCTGCAATGCCCGTCCACTTGCCGGTGCCTTTCTGACCGGCGGTGTCGAGGATTTTCTCGACGATGGGCTGCCCGTCGGTATCCTTGTAGGCCAGAATGTCGCGGGTGATCTCAATTAAGTAGGAATCCAGCTCGGTTTTATTCCACGCGGCGAAAACCTCGTGCATCTCATCGTCGGACATCCCAAGAAGATCGCGCATGAGCTGGTACGCTTCGCAGATGAGCTGCATATCGCCGTACTCAATGCCATTGTGCACCATTTTCACGAAATGTCCTGCACCGTTTTCGCCGACCCAGTCGCAGCACGGCGAGCCGTCCTCGACCTTTGCGCAGATGGACTGAAAAATGGGCTTCACATACTGCCACGCGGCGGGCGAGCCGCCCGGCATCATGCTGGGTCCTTTCAGCGCGCCCTCCTCGCCGCCGGATACACCGGTGCCGATATAGAGCTTGCCCTTGGATTCGACATACACGGTTCTGCGGATGGTGTCAGGGAAGTGCGAGTTACCGCCGTCAATTAAAATATCGCCGTCGTCGAGGAGCGGAAGAAGCAGCTCTATCATATCATCCACAGCCTGCCCGGCTTTCACCATCATGAACACCTTGCGCGGTTTTTCGAGACTCGCAACCAGTTCTTTGAGGCTGTGGCAGCCGATGATGTTCTTGCCCGCGGCTCTGCCGGTTACAAATTTATCTACTTTTTCCGTCGTGCGGTTGAAAACCGCCACTGTGAAGCCCTTCGACTCCATGTTCATGACGAGATTCTCGCCCATCACGGCAAGGCCGATCAAACCGATGTCTGCTTTTTTCATCTCTGCACCCTCGCGTTTCCTTTATAAATGTCCCAGACCTGCTTTTCATCCGCGGGCTCGGCGTAATCGTTGAGGCTCGAAGCCGCCAGAACGCCGCTTGCCCAACCAAATTGCAGGCACTTTTCCGGCTCCCAACCGTTCAGAACGCCGTAAAGAAGTCCTCCCGAGAAGCCGTCGCCGCCGCCGATGCGGTCGAGCACCTGAATTTCCCGCGGCTGCTCGACGTACCATTTTCCGTCCGCCAGCAAAATCGCGCCCCATAGGTGCTCGTTGGCCGAGATGACCTGCCGCAGCGTGGTGGCAAACATCTTTGCGTTCGGGTATTTTTCCTGCACCTGCGTGATCATGGCTTTGAACGATTCGATTTTCGAGCCGAGGTCTTTGCCGCCCGCCTCGGGGCCTTTGAAGCCGAGGCAGAGCTGGAAGTCCTCCTCGTTGCCGATGAGCACATCGGCCAGAGATGCAAGTTCGCTGAATGCCTTGGAGAGTTCTTCCTCACGTCCCTTCCAGAAGGTCGCGCGGTAATTGAGGTCGAAGGAGACGAGCGTGCCGTACTGCTTCGCGGCCTTTGCCAGCGCAAGGCAGCATTCGGTCGTCTCATGGCTCATGGCGGCGATCAGGCCGGACAGGTGGAGAATGCCGACGCCCTCCTGCCCGAAAATACGCTCGATGTCAAAATCTTCGACAGACAACGTCCTGCCGACCTCGCCGGCGCGGTCATTCCAGACACGCGGCGCGCGCAGTCCGAAGCCGGAGTCGGCGATGTTGAACTGATGGCGATAGCCCCACGGACCGCCCTGTTCGACGTCAAGGCCTTCAAAACGGATATTCCGTGCGCGAAGCTGGCGTTTGATAAAGTCCGCCATCGGACTTCCCTTGACGAATTTGGTCAGGACAAGGCATTCCTGCCCAAGGCTCGACGCGACATTCAGCACGTTTGATTCCGCGCTAGTCGCCTGCATATAAAAGGTATTGCTGTTTTGCACCGCCATCCGGTCGGGCGGCGTGATGCGCACGCCCATGCTCGTCGGGCACGCAATGGCATATTTGTAAATTTTCTTCACTTTTTACTACCTCTGCACCCGTCCCGTGCCGTCGCCGCCCATGAGCTTTGTCACGTTGGAGACGCCCACACGGTTAAAATCGCCGATAACGCTGTGCTTGAGGCAGCTTGCCGCAACTGCAAATTCCAGTGCCTGCTGCTTGTCCTCGTAATGATTCAGACCGTAGATCAGGCCACCTGCAAAGCTGTCACCGCCGCCCACGCGGTCGATGATATCGCGGATCTCGTATTTCTTCGAGACGTAGAAGTCCTTGCTGTCGTTCAGGCACGCCGCCCAGCTATTCCAGTCTGCAGAGTGGCTCTCGCGCAGTGTGATGGCGATGCACTGCATATTCGGATACGCTTCCAGCACCTTATTGCCGAGCGCGCGGTATTTTTCGCGGTCGAGTTCGCCGGATTCCACATTCACGTCGACCGTGATTTCAAGCGACTTCTGCACATCTTCCTCGTTGGCAATCGCAACATCGACGTACTTCGCCATCTCGCGCATGATCTCGCTGGCCTTTTTGCCGTATTTCCAGAGGTTTTTGCGGTAATTCAGGTCACAAGAGACGGTGATGTTCCGTTTTTTTGCTTCCTTTACGGATTCCAGACTCAGCGCCATCGCGGATTCAGAGATTGCGGGGGTGATACCCGTAATGTGGAACCAGTCCACGCCATCAAAGGCCTTGTCCCAGTCGATATCGCCGGGCTTTGCCAACGCGATGGAGGAATATGCGCGGTCATAGACAACTTTGCTCGGAAGCTGGTTTGCGCCTGCTTCCAGATAGTAGATTCCCATTCGTCCGTCCCCGCGGACGATTTTTTTCGTGTCCACGCCAAAATAGCGCAGTTCACGGATGCAGGCGTCGGCAATGTCGTTCTTCGGCAGGACGGTCAGGAATTCCACGTCCATGCCATAGTTGGCAAGGCTGACGGCTACGTTTGCCTCACCGCCGCCGAATGTCGCTTCCAGCATCGGACTCTGGAAAAAGCGCTCATGTCCGGGTGCTTTCAGGCGGAGCATGATTTCTCCGAATGTCAAAACTTTCAACCGCGCACCTCCTTGACGATCTCGCTTGCCTCGCGGCAGAGTGCCGTCACCGCGTCAAAATTGCCTGCGGCAATTTCTTTTTTCGGGCACAGCCAGCTTCCGCCGACGGCGTGGACAAACGGCGCTTCCAGATACTCTTTCAGGCTCTTCGCGTCCACGCCGCCGGTCGGAATAAATTTCACGCCGCCGAACGGCGCTGCCAACGCTTTCATCGCCTTGAGGCCGCCGTAAACGCCCGCCGGGAAGAATTTGACCACATTCAGACTGAGCTTCATCGCGGTCATAATTTCTGTCGGGGTCACGCAGCCGGGCGTGATGGGAATGTTCCGCTCCACGCACCAGCTGACCACCTCCGGGTCAAAGCCCGGAGAGACAATGAATTTTGCACCGCATTCCAGCGCCTGCTTGCACTGGTCGAGCGTCACGACCGTGCCCGCGCCGACCAGCATCTCCGGGCAGTTTTCACTGACTGCCTTGATGGAGTCCGCCGCTGCTGCGGTGCGGAACGTGATTTCCATCACGCTCACACCACCAGCCAACAGCGCATTTGCAGTTGGCAAAGCTTTCGCTGTATCATCTAATACGACGACCGGAATAACACCAGATTTCTTCATTAATTGCAAAACTACCAACAATAGCAGCACGTCCTTTCCCATTTATAGATTTTATGAAAAACATTATAGTCACGCATATAGACGTAGCCACCCGGCAAAGAGTATTACACTCTCGCGAGTCAAAGTGTGTGCTGCATTTTCCAAAAAAGTATATTGCTTTGTACAATTTAGGTTTGCAAAAAGTTTCTCAACCGATTTTGCTGGGCAAATTTCATCTTTTCCCCCCGCCGATAGCATGACGGGAACATGTATCCTGTGTACATGTGAAAGTGTGTCAACATATCCTAGCCGATTCCAAAACAGTTGATGATTCACCTCTGCATATGCTGTTTTTAAAACGCCATAAGCAGAGCCGCTAAATAAATTTTCTTTGAAATCCGTCAAAAATGGAAGATCTGCACATACGCACCGAACTTCATCTCCTAGAATTGATGCCAGCAAAAGTGCGCCACCCCCACCTTGACTTGTCCCAAATATGGACACCTGTGGCAACACCCCGGGTTGCTTCATAGCCCAACGTATTGCCAAAAGGCATTCTGTTAGCCATTCTGTATATCCGCCTGATGCTCCTCGCGCTGTGTAGTCGAGAACGGGCCAATTTCCATCCGCTAATTTTAACTCTGTGTGAACCGCTGTTGGTTCAACATATCCCATGGGAGAAATATGTAAGATATGGAACCCTTGATCAGCTAATTGGGGGTACATACTAATTGATGATCCATACCCCGGAAGATTAATTAGCAGCGGCGCTGGGTTACAGATTGCCGGTTGCCAATATCCCCAAAAATTTCTTTGAACACCAGTAGTATTAAACTTAATATATCTATTCTCTAATGCATTTGGGAAATTTCCAAATTGTATGCTCGACGGACAATAGTTCATAGGTTCTCCGAAAACATCAATCGTTTCAGCCCGTCTTAACAGTTCCGCCGCCCACCTGTCAATTTCACAGTGGTTTGGGTAATACTTATTAGCTTCTCTAACCATTTCCTCTTGGTTGTTCATACAAAGCCCCTCGTATATTAAATCGTTTTTCATTAAAACTCAAAGGATTCCAAACGTTGAAAAAGCTTCCGTCGCCGACATACCGTTTTCGATCGCTTTTCGAACCTGTTTTTCTCCGGCAGCCTTTTCAAGTGCCTTTGTTATAACCTCCTCGGCTATTTCCTTCGGAATGATCACCACGCCATCAATATCGCCAAAAACGATATCGCCGTCCTGCACCGTCACCTGTCCAATTTCAATCTGGCAGCGATATTGTACCACCTGGGTTCTGACGCTCGAGTCCTGCGCATAGCATCCGCAGCTGAACACCGGCCAGTTCTGCTCAAGAACCTGCGGCGTATCTCTGTGCCATCCATTCAGGACAGCGCCTGCGGCGCCTCTCTTCTTTGCTGTCGCCGTCAGCAGTTCGCCCCAGTACGCACAGCGTTTTGTGCCGCCTGTCGCCAAGTAGATCTCATTCTTTTCCAGTTGATCCAGTGCCTCAGTCAAATATCCAAACGGTTTGTTTTGTTCGCCATATACATCAATCATAAGAACAGTCATCGCCTTTCCAGCGATTTTCATATTTCCACTGAGCGGACGAATATCAGGCGGCAAAAACTGATGTACAAAGCCATTCTGATCCAGAATATCGCCAATAACAGGTGTATACAGCTTCTCGCGCATCAGCGCGAACATTTCGTCTTCATTTTTCCACATTACCATGCGTTCCTCCCTCTTTGCCCCTTCAAAAACCGATCGAAAAACCACCGTCGACGACGAGTGTACTGCCATTCACAAAGCCTGCCGCCTCAGACGACAGATATGTCGCCGCCCAACCAATATCTTCAGGTTTCCCATAGCAGCACTGCGGCGTATGTCCCAGAATTTTTTGCTGTCTGGGCAAGTCCTGATCGACAGCCTGATGGAACATCGGCGTATCGATGAAGCCCGGCACAATCGCGTTGACGCGGATTCCATCCTTTGAAATATCGCCTGCAAGACATTTTGTGAGTCCCAGAAGTGCGCCTTTTGCGGAACCATATACACAAACATTCGTCAGCGCAACCAGCGCAGATTCCGAAGAAATAAAAATAATGCTCCCATGCTTCTTCTTTTTCATGTAGGGGATCGCCGCCTGTGTCAGTGCAAATCCGCCATAAAGATGCACATCCATAAGGTTCTTAAAATCCTGAATGCAGATCTCCTCGACTGGCTTCTTGCAGTGTCGTCCCGCGTTGTTGACTATAATATCGATAGAACCATAATCGCGGACGATCCTATCGATCACCGTCTGGGCCGCACTCACATCTGTAATATCATGTACGATATAATGTACAGTGTCGCCCAACTCTGCACAAGCTTTCTGAAGCACATCCTCCCTTCTTCCCATGATCACGACCATGGCTCCGGCCGCCGCCATGCACTTTGCGGTTGCATAACCAAGCCCGCTTCCTCCGCCTGTAATCAGGGCAACCTGTCCAGAAAGCTGAAATGCCCGCTCAAAATTCTGATTCATTTTCTCTTCCTCCATTTTTTCAGTCTTCTTCGTTTACCGCCTGTATTGCCGCCCGCATATATCCGAGCGCATAGGCCATTCCCGCGTGCCACGATGAAGCGCAATTCATAAGCGGTGTGTGATCCGGGATCAGAACGCCCTCAAACCGGTGCGCTTTTAATTGGCGGATCACGCGCAGCATATCAATATCGCCCTCGTCCACGAATACCTCATCATAGCAGGGAACCTTTCCCTTTACGTTCCGAAAGTGGATATAACTCACCCGATTCTGTGCAAGATATGTATCCAGATATTCATAAATCGGACGCTCGGACTGCATTTCCTGAAGACTTCCCAGACATAATTCCAGCTTGTTCGAGCTGCTTTTATTCCAGTCGATCAATTTCTGATAGAGCTCCGGTTTATAGACAAGCCTTGCTGTCCGACGGAGCTCCGGCATCGGAGGATCATCTGGATGCAGTGCCATCTCCACGCCGCTTTCTTCAGCGGCGGGCAGAATCCGCTCCAGAAAATAAAATAGACGCTCCCACAACTCTTCCTGTGAGACAGGTGCGACAAAGCCTCCGTCTGACGCAGCATACGTCATGTTCCATACTTCGCCATTGGGGATCGGTGCATTAATATCTAGCAGAGACGCATCAAAACAGGTGCTGATAGCCCCGCCCCTCGCCGCCTTCTTTTTCTGATGTCCCCAAACGCCTGCTATACTGAAATTATATCCAAATGCCCGAATACCGGCTTTGCCCGCATTCCGGATCATTCTCTTGCAGCGCTCAATTTGCTGATCGCGCTCTGGCCCCGCAAGTAAAACATCATACCAGTCTGCCGGGCTAAAATTCTCTATTCCGTATATTTCAAGCCCGTATTCACTTGCCTGTTTTTTTATTGCCAGTAAATTTTCCAGATCCCATATCGGATCGTCCTTCACAGAAGCACCGTAGTTCGATTTTTCATCTGTTGCTGTAACGATTCCTCTTTCTTTTGAGTAGTAATTTGCGAGGTGAATGATCAGGTGCGTGCACCCGCACTGTCTTGCAAACTGGAAATAATCTGGTGTAAGCATATGACGATAAAGTCCGATACCTAATTTCATAGCTGATACCCTTTCTTTTTCTGCACCGTTTCGCTTCAGACCCTGAGGCTCAGTCTTCATCTGGTTTTTTTCTTCGCTTATAACGAAACTCATGCGGCGACATTCCGGCTTCCTTTCGAAATACGCTGCTGAAATATTTCGGATTGTTGGAATAGCCCACTTCTTCCGCAATTTCATTGACGTTATGATTTGTATGCTGAAGCAGAAACATCGCCTTCGAGATCCGCAGTTCCGTCAGATACTGCGTAAAGCGCACGCCGTATTCCTGTTTGAATTGGCGCCCGAGATAATCTACGTTCATATACAGTACGTTTTCAGCGATCTGTTTCAATGAAATATCCGGATCCTGATAGTTTAATTCAACATAATGGAGAACCTGCCGGATACACTCGCTGTATATCCGTTCCGCCGCAGTCTCCTTTACATGAGCGTTCCGCAGCTCGCGCTGCTTCTGCTCAACGCTTTTGCAGGCCTGCTTCATCGCATCGATCAGGCGGTTTTCATCGATCGGCTTCACAAGATAATGATGCACGCCATTTTCGATCGCGGCCAGCGCAAAGTCAAACTCCTCATAGCCCGTTAAAAACAAGAATTCTATCGGATGACCCGCGCGTTTGGAAAAATGCGAAGCAAGCTCTATGCCGGTCATTCCGGGCATTTTGATGTCCGTCAAGACAAGATCGGGCTCGCCTTCCGATATGACCTTGAACGCTTCCAGCCCATTTTTGCAGACCGCGAGTATTTCAATATTCAGCGCGCTCCAGTCGATCAAATGGCTGATGCTCTCGCGGATCAGCTTCTCATCGTCTGCGATCACAAGCTTCAGCATTTGTCTCCGCCTCCCTCTTTCACAGGCTCATAGGGAATGACCATTTCCGCCACAGCATATTTCCCATCATTATAAAAACGTATCCGGTATTGATCCTTGAAATACAGCTTCAGACGGCTGTCAATATTCATAAGACCGATTCCATTATGCCTGGGCCGGATCGCCTTCGTGCGAAGCTTTTCAAGCAGATCATCGCAGAAAGCTGTCCCCGTGTTGGATACACGGATCCGGATGTACTGTCCGTCCGATTCTACCGAAAGCACAATATCACATGAATCCAGACAGTTCTCCGTTCCGTGGACTACCGCATTTTCTACGAGCGGCATCACAGTCAGCTTCGGGATCCGTGCAGCTTCGCATCCGTGGTCGACCTGCATGGAAAAGTTCAGCACATCCTCAAATCTGATTCTTTGAATGGCAATATAGTCCTCGACAAGATCGATCTCCTGTCCCAGTGTCGTCTCGTTGTTGTGCGTGCTCATAATCTGACGCAGAATATTCCCAAGGGCATTTACGATCTTGCAGGCATCCTCCATCCGCTTCATTTTTGAGCAGCAGTAGACAGCCTCCAGCGTGTTATACAGAAAATGCGGATTGATCTGCATCTCCAGCGCCTGCAGCTTTGCGTTCTGCTCCAGGAGCTTTCGCTCATAATTATCCTGTATCAGCGCCTTGATCTCGTTTGCCATCACGCTGAACTGCCGGATCGTGATTCCGATCTCGTCCTTTCTTTCCATATCCTGTTTGCTGAGCGCGACCTCTGAAAATTCGCCCACGCGCAGCTTGTCGATCATCCACATCAGCTTTTTAAAGCCGCTCAGAAACTGATCAACAAAGAAACGCGAGCACAGGAACATAATGATGGTACACAAAAGCAGCGTAAAGACGATGCTCGTCAATCGGCTCTGAAGCGTACTGCTGATGCTTTCATACGATATGGCGCAAGTATACGTCCAGCCATATGGCTCGATCTGCCCGCGAATCGTGAAATACGGTGTGTGTTTTACACTCAGGATCGAATAGTCTTCCCCTTTTGGAAACATTGCCTCAAGTTCCGCATCGTCCCCAAGCATGCTGCAGGTCGCCAGTTTTTGATTCCCATCTGCAATAGAAAAATAGCAGATCTGCCTCTGTGCCTGCATGATCTGATCCCACACTGTCTGTTTCAGATCCACATATCCGACCAGCATACCGAGCGAGTCCAGCTTGATCGATGCGACCCGGCGGATCTCTTTTACGACTAACAGTCCATAAGCATCCGCATATTCTGTGATCCAGTAATTCTTCCCTCCGGAGGCCTGCGCAAAAAGCGTCTGTATCTGCTCCGGCGTCATGGTCAGGGCTTCCTTGTGTGAATAAGGGTTATATGCGCTGCTGTTGAAAATCCCGGCAGAATCTGTATAAACACAAAAATCCGACAGGCTTTCATTCATATCGCTGCTTAAAAACTGCTGCATCCGCTGCTTGACAGCATAGGTTCCGGATGAGGACTGCACACCTGTGTCTTTAAATTGCGCCAACACACTTTGCAGCGTCTCATCCAGAGATACTGTCGTTAGATAATTCTCTGTTTTCTCCAGTTCATCTGAGAAATCCTCAATGCAGTTCTCCATGAGCGATTGATAGGACTGGTACAATAAATAATCGTAGTCCTTCCGGAGCGCATGAAGGCTATATGTTGAGATCACAAACATCAGTAGCAGGCAAAACGCAAGCAAAAAGACGATTTTCGAGCGCAGCGGTACATTCAGCAGGAATGTGTTCTGCTTTCTTTCATGCATTTTGAAACTACGAAGGGGGTTCTTTTCATTCATCATCATTCACCTCTTGGTTTTCAAAATAGCATGAATCCAGAAGCCTGTCAAACGAACGTCCTGAGCTGTTAAAGTTTCAAATATCTTTTTGCGTTTTCGAAGCACACGCCCTCCACGAGCGGCTTCAATGCGTACCCATCGTTCGGATAATCGCCGTCCTCGACCCATTGCCCGATCAGATTGCAGAAGATTCTTCGGAAATACTCATGCCGCGTATAGCTCAAAAAGCTTCTGCTGTCCGTCAGCATTCCGATAAATCGTCCCAATAGGCCCTCGTTTGCCAGCAACTTCATGTGCTTTTCCATGCCGTCTCTGTGATCCTGCATCCACCATGCAGGCCCGAGCTGTATTTTGGACGGGATCGTGTCATCCTGAAAGCTTCCAGCCAAATTGACCAGCGCCAAATCATCCCGGTCGTTGAGACTGAACAGGATCATTTTGGGCAGTACGTCTTTTGAGGCCAACTTGTCCATAAAGGCACGGAGCGGAGCGGCGACCGGATGGTCGCTGACGGAATCGAAGCCGCTGTCCGGCCCTACCCGTTTGACCGCAGCAGAGTTTGCGCTCCGCAATGCCCCGAGATGTAGTTCCATCCCCCAGCCGCGCATATCATACTGTTCTGCCAGCCATGTCAGAAGCGTGGTTTGGAAGCGTTCCTCTGCCATGGAATCAACGTGCCCACCGTTCAGTGCACTTTGAAAAATTTGTTCAAATTCTTCTCTTCCGACCGGCAGGCCAGGCATCCGCTCAAACGCATGGTCGCTCAAAACACAGCCCGCGTCCGAAAACGCATTCATGCGATTTTTCAGCGCAGCATACAACATATCGATACTGTCAATTTGAATCCCGCTCCTCATGGAAAGACGCTGAATCTCCCCACGCCATGCAGGCTTTGCTATAGCCAGAACAGAATCGGGGCGGAAGGCTGGAACGATTTTTGGCGCAAAGCCCGCATCCGCACTCAATCGCGCATGATATGTGAGATCATCTGCCGGCCCTTCTGTCGTTACGATCGCGTAAACATTGGACTTTTGGATCAGCGCCCTCGGACTGTAGCCGCCCCTGCCGATCATTTCCTGCGTCTGCACCCAGATTTCCTCCGCCGTCTCCGGTGTAAGCGGAGATGTAATATGAAAATATCGCTGCAGCTCCAAATGCGACCAGTGATACAGCGGATTCCCGATCATGTACGGCATCGTCTGCGCAAAAGCCAGAAATTTCTCTTTGTCAGGTGCCGTTCCCATAATGAACGTCTCCGCAATTCCATTGGCGCGCATCTGCCGCCATTTGTAATGGTCATACTGCAACCATAGTTCGGACAGATTTCGTGGCTCCCGATCCTCGCAGATCTCCTGCGCGGACAAATGGCAGTGATAGTCCAAAATCGGCATCCGTTCTGCATATGTATGGTACAAATGGCGCGCTGTTGCTGTCTTTAGGCAAAAATCGTTGTCCATGAACGGCTTCATGCGTCTGGTTCCTCCCCTTTTCCGCCGCAATCCACATATGCGGCAACCGGGCGGCAGTCCTCCTGATCAAGCTGCACCTTGCAGTCCAGAAGCTTTACATGTTCAGCGAAGCAGAATGTATATGCGCTTCCTGCTGAAAGGCCGTGGCAGTCATATTCAGGATACGCTGTTCCGATCGGCTGCGGACGATCCGGCCGTTCTGTTCTCCCGCCTGGCAGATTGAACTCGCACTGAGAAAACGTAATATTTTTTACCGGCTGCTCAGGGCTCTGTCCGATCACCATCGTTTCTCGGATATCCTTTGTAAAGCTGAACGGGTACGGCCTCTCAAAATGAATCTCATGGAATTCAACACCGTCAATCGTGCTTGCCCTCTGCTCGTGCGTCCCTCTCGGGCATCTGCCGCGTTTTCCGACGACAACATATATCGGTGCGCCAACGTCCGTCATATCGATCTGGTCGAACCGGACATTTTCCACAGCAGCGCCGTCGACCGATTCCAGCGAGATCCCGCACCGGTTCACATTTTTTATCGTGCATCGCTGAATGACTGCATTTCGGAAGCTGTAATAGGTATCAGTTCCAAATTTAATGCCGCTCGCCAGAGACTGGATCATCAGATCTGAAACAAAAATATTTTCACAGCCCAGAATGTCCGAGGATTTCAGGCACAACCCATCATCGCCTGCCATGATCCTGCATTTCCGGATCGTCATATCAACGCAATCCACAGGGTCGATCCCATCTCTGTTCGGCGTATTCATACAGTCAAGATCAAGATGCTCCATGAACACGTTTCTGCTGGACAGCGGCACTACAGTCCAGAACGCCGCATTTTTAAAGGAAAGATTGTCAATGCGGACATTTTCGCAGTATGCGGTGTAGACCGCGCAAGGGCGGGAGTCGTTTTCACGGTCGTTTTTGGGGTCGTTCATTTTAAAGCGGTACAGGCCGTTTCCGTTTATCGTGCCGCCGCCTGTTATTCGAATATTCCTTGCATTTTCTGCGTAAAGCAGACTCCGCCCAAGCTGGCGGGCCGCGCACAGACTCTCGCCTGGCGTGTACAGCGGATATTGGCTGTGATCCTGCGTGCCGATCAGTTCCGCCTCCGTATCAAGGAAGAATGTTGTATCAGAGTAGATGCGCAGCGAACCGGTAAAGAATGTTCCGTGCGGCAGATACACAGTCCCGCCCATGCACGCAGCGTCATTCAGCGCCCGCTGGATCGCTTCCGTGTCGAGTGTCCGCCCATCGCCTGCCGCGCAGTATGGTGCCTGCGTTACATCATAGAGCTTTCCCGGCGGCAGCAGATGTCGTGAAAAGGTATCTGTATCCGAAACCTGGATTGAAGAAACTAGCAGGTCATCTGTATCCGTAAAGAATCCAAGCTGCGCAGCGTCATCTGTTTTTGAAAGCAGCGGAAGCCCGTCCGCTCTTTTCGCGCCGTCGACCATCACTGCATATGTGCAGGTATTCGTGTCTGCGACGATCTGGATCTCATACCAGTTGTGGCAGGGATAGTAGAACCAGCCGCCATGCGGGTCAAAGATCTGCTCCCACCGGTCTCCGTTGGAAACATACAGGTTGTTATAATACATTGCCACGCGGGCAAGCAACTCTCCACGGCTGTTCCTGAGCTCAGGCAGCAGGGCAAATCCGTCTCCGCATACCTTCACGCGCGTTTCAATCCGAACAATGCCGCTTACCGGTTGGAACGGATAGAGCACCCACGCCTGCTTCTTCCCATGTATCCGCAGTCCTTTGCACGCGGGAAATGCGTCAGCCGTGAACTCCGCTGCGTCTGCATGCGACGTTCTGAGCAGCTTCGGGAGTTCTTCAAAATGATCCTCGACCACATAGTCCTCTGTTTCGTCGCGCAGCGATAGAAAATCAACCTGTCCGCACGCGCCTTCCATCGTGCATATCGAGAAGTCCGCTATTTTGTCCTCACTGCAGGTCACATGGCACTGAAGGCGGCTATTGATCCAGATCTCGCTGCGTGCCGCTGCAGGATCCCGTTTGATCTGGATCTGGTACGTACCATCCGTGCTTTTTGCCAATACCCGCTGCTGTGCCGGAAGACAGATCTCCTGCGGCGTTATGCACAATTCGACGCCGCAGACGTACAGCCTGCTCTCGCCGTATACAGCGGTGAAGCTGGTCTCAAAAACATCTTTTCCGGTTGTCTGCGTTTTCCGATACAGTCTGGAGTCTGCGCCCAGATACAGATACTTCCGCTGCGGTGCGCTTCGATATGTCCTGACGCCTCCGGTCCCGTCCATGCAGAAGTCCTGCGGGCAGGTTCCATCTTCCAGGTGGTTGAAAGTCTCATAAAAATACCACTGATACGACCGTTTCTGATACGGCTCCAGCGTCACCGGAACTTGTGCCGTATCATAATGGTGTTCCGCATATTCCCTGCTGGTCGGAAGCGCAAAAACGATATAGTGGTTGTACGGGCCCTTGAATCCCGGAATGTGAACCTGCGCACCGGACGCATACTTTCGCAGGAAGATCCGGTAAACGGTGCCATCCGTGCTCGTCAGAACGTCGC
>ERZ791753.250-NODE-250-length-59756-cov-4.231721_pt1 | contig 59756 bp, 55 predicted proteins | sample MGYA00509951_ERZ791753 | MGnify/ENA primary metagenome ERZ791753 (study PRJEB30046, sample SAMN00792026) | human gut metagenome | study: EMG produced TPA metagenomics assembly of the A metagenome-wide association study of gut microbiota in type 2... | reverse complement strand
CGAATCCCCCTGTTATTACGGTTCGATGCAGATGCTGCGCGGCATGGGCGTGAAAGTGATTGAAATCCCAACCGATCCAGAAACTGGCATCAGCGTTGAAGCGCTGGAACTGGCGCTGGAACAGTGGCCGATTAAAGGCATCATTCTGGTGCCAAACTGTAATAATCCGCTGGGATTTATTATGCCGGACGCACGCAAACGGGCCGTTCTCTCTCTCGCTCAGCGTCATGATATTGTGATTTTTGAAGATGATGTCTACGGCGAACTGGCGACGGAGTATCCGCGCCCGCGGACCATTCATTCCTGGGATATCGACGGGCGAGTGCTGCTGTGCAGCTCGTTCAGTAAAAGTATTGCACCAGGCCTGCGCGTGGGTTGGGTCGCACCGGGGCGTTATCACGATAAACTGCTGCATATGAAATATGCCATCAGCAGCTTTAATGTACCGTCCACGCAAATGGCGGCGGCAACGTTTGTTCTGGAAGGTCACTATCATCGCCATATCCGGCGGATGCGGCAGATCTATCAGCGCAATTTGGCGCTTTATACCTGCTGGATACGGGAATATTTTCCCTGCGAAATCTGTATTACGCGCCCGAAAGGCGGATTTTTACTGTGGATAGAATTGCCTGAACAGGTCGATATGGTTTGCGTTGCGCGGCAGCTGTGCCGCATGAAAATCCAGGTGGCGGCAGGCTCGATTTTCTCAGCTTCCGGCAAATACCGTAATTGTCTGCGCATCAACTGCGCTTTGCCGCTCAGCGAAACCTATCGCGAAGCACTGAAGCAAATTGGCGAGGCCGTGTATCAGGCAATGGAATGAATTCGAATTAGTGGCGAGGCCCCTGATTTCCTCTCACGAATCGCCTGTGACTCGTTTTATCTTTGCAGGGGCATCGCCACGCTCCAGCATGGCTTAGGCAAAGTGTGCTTTGTTCATACCGGATGCGGCGTGAACGCCTTATCCGGCTTACAAATCGCGCAAATTCAATAGATTGCAGAGGTAATGTAGGTCTGATAAGCGTAGCACATCAGGCAGCTTTGCGTTTGTCATCAGTCTCTGATTAGTACTCGATCCATGGATCGCGCTTGCTTTCAGGCAAGGGTTGCTCTAATGCCTGCATTTGCTCTGCCGAAAGTCCAGTATATCGTTGTATCCATTCAGGATCCGCACCGTTCTGCAAAAGCAATCTAAGGAGGCGTTGTTCCCCTTCTTCTTTCCCCTTTTCCATCCCTAACAGCCATCCATCATTATGAATTCGCTCTGCAATCGTCATTATTCGCTCCCTTTGTTGTGGCATTCGACGGGTAAGTTCACTGATAAACTCATTAAAACGCGCTTCATCGCCAGTCAGTAAAATGTAATTTAACAGCGCAGTTATCTGGCTGTCATTAGCACACTCTGTAACCAGTAATATTACCAGTTGATCGATAAGCCCCATCAGATCGCGCTGACGAATATGCTTTTGGATCAACTCCAACAGGGCGACTCTGCGGTACTGCACAATCTCGTCGTCTGGCACGACAGTGACATCCACCAGCGGGAACGCTGCGGTATAAAGCTTCCGTGCGGTGGTCGGGTCAGCAAATTCGTCCAGCCAGCACAGGGACCAGGGATAAGGACTACGGCTACCGTGATAAAACAGCATCGGGATGACCAGCGGTAGCGGCCGGCGTTTATCATGCTCGATATGGCGCTGCATCACCGCCATGGAATATCGCATCAGGCGAAAGGCCATATGGATATCCTCGCGACTCTGATGCTCAATCACCACATAGATATAGCCATCGCCTTCGCGGGTCTTTACCGACCACAGAATATCGGAGTGTAGCGCCCGCAATTTTTCATCGACAAAGCTGGCGGATTCCAGTTTTAAGCTGTCGAGATCGCACAGTTCACGTAAATCTTTGGGTAAGTGGATCTCCATAAAATCCCGCGCGGTGTCAGGGTGCGTGAGAAAGGATTTAAATAATGCGTCATGCGGCGTACTGGTCGTGAAGTTTGTCATGGCGATCCGTCACCTGTTGATAAGATGGCCCGACTTTAGCGACTAACAAAACCATTCTCACCCGGTAATTTCCCATTCCCCGAGGGGCTTTCCAGGCTATTTTTATTCTTCTGCAAACGATACATTTTTCCGGAAACAGGCTCGCATTTTACATTTCCTGTACCCGGCAGATATTCCCCTTTCCACCGCACTCTTTTGATTAACCGCAAATTTTAATTACACTTAAGGTGTATATTTTCTATGCAACCCATCAATTCAAGAGGTGTAATGTGCTGATGACTATTTGTAATCGTTATACATTCTGACCTGGAGTCAGAAGGTATTTCTCTGTCTGTGTATTCACAGGCAGTGTGGTTGATTACATGAAATTCAGTACATTTATCCTTCTCGCCTGCCTTTCGTCATTACCGACGGTATTGAATTTCGTTTTCCCCATTGGGGTTCTCCGGACAAGGAGTTGTTTGTTATGCCACGTTTTTTTGCCCGCCATGCCGCCACGCTGTTTTTCCCGATGGCGTTGATTTTGTATGACTTTGCTGCGTATCTGTCGACGGACCTGATCCAGCCAGGGATCATTAATGTGGTCCGTGATTTTAATGCCGATGTCAGTCTGGCCCCTGCTGCCGTCAGTCTCTATCTTGCTGGCGGTATGGCGTTACAGTGGCTGCTGGGGCCGCTTTCCGACAGAATTGGCCGCAGGTCGGTGCTGATTACCGGGGCGTTAATTTTTACCCTTGCCTGCGCCGCGACAATGTTCACCACGTCAATGACACAATTTCTTATCGCGCGTGCAATTCAGGGCACCAGTATCTGTTTTATTGCCACCGTTGGTTATGTCACGGTGCAGGAGGCGTTCGGACAGACAAAAGGGATCAAGTTGATGGCGATTATCACCTCCATCGTACTGATTGCGCCGATTATCGGCCCGCTTTCCGGCGCAGCTCTGATGCACTTTGTGCACTGGAAAGTCCTTTTTGCCATCATTGCGGTTATGGGTTTTATCTCATTTGTTGGCTTACTGCTGGCGATGCCAGAGACGGTGAAGCGCGGCGCGGTTCCATTTAGCGCCAAAAGCGTCTTGCGCGATTTTCGTAATGTCTTTTGCAATCGGCTGTTCCTCTTTGGCGCAGCAACCATCTCTTTAAGCTATATCCCGATGATGAGTTGGGTGGCTGTCTCGCCGGTGATCCTGATTGACGCAGGCGGCTTAACGACCTCGCAGTTCGCCTGGACACAGGTTCCGGTGTTCGGCGCGGTGATTGTCGCGAATGCCATCGTGGCGCGTTTCGTTAAAGATCCGACCGAACCGCGCTTTATCTGGCGCGCCGTACCCCTTCAACTGGTTGGCCTCGCGCTGTTGATTATCGGCAATCTGCTGTCACCGCACGTCTGGCTGTGGTCGGTGCTGGGCACCAGTCTGTATGCTTTCGGGATTGGTTTGATTTTCCCGACCTTATTCCGCTTTACGCTGTTTTCCAATAACTTACCGAAAGGGACCGTCTCCGCATCGCTGAATATGGTGATCCTGATGGTGATGTCTGTCTCGGTCGAAATCGGCCGGTGGCTGTGGTTTAACGGCGGTCGCTTGCCGTTTCATCTATTAGCCGTCGTGGCGGGCGTTATCGTCGTTTTCACCCTGGCGGGATTGCTTAATCGCGTGCGCCAACATCAGGCTGCCGAGCTGGCGGAGGAGCGGTGATTTTTGCGCGATCCTGCCGTCAGGCTCTATTCTTAACGTTATGAATAAACTCATTGAACTCAGACGCGCCAAAATGTTGGCGCTCTCTTTACTGCTTATCGCCGCTGCTACCTTTGTCGTTACGCTGTTTTTGCCGCCCAATTTTTGGGTGAGCGGCGTGAAGGCGATTGCTGAAGCGGCGATGGTCGGCGCGCTGGCGGACTGGTTTGCGGTGGTGGCGCTGTTTCGCCGCGTGCCGATTCCGATCATTTCTCGTCATACGGCGATTATCCCGCGTAATAAAGACCGGATTGGCGAAAATCTCGGTCAGTTCGTGCAGGAAAAATTTCTCGATACCCAATCGCTGGTGGCATTGATTCGACGTCACGAACCGGCGTTGTTGATTGGCAACTGGTTTAGTCAGCCAGAAAACGCCCGCCGCGTTGGTCAGCATCTGTTGCAGATCATGAGCGGTTTTCTTGAACTGACCGATGATGCGCGTATTCAGCGCCTGCTTAAGCGCGCAGTCCATCGGGCGATTGATAAGGTCGATCTTTCCGGCACCAGTGCGTTGATGCTGGAGAGTATGACCAAAAACGATCGTCATCAGGTGCTGCTGGATACGCTGATCGCACAGTTGATCGCCCTTCTCCAGCGCGATAAATCGCGCAAGTTTATCGCCCAGCAGATTGTTCGCTGGCTGGAGAGTGAGCATCCACTGAAAGCCAAAATTCTCCCCACCGAATGGCTGGGCGAACATAGCGCGGAGTTGGTTTCTGACGCGGTGAATTCTTTGCTTGATGATATCAGCCGCGATCGTGCGCATCAGATCCGCCATGCATTTGATCGCGCCACTTTTGCCCTGATCGACAAGCTGAAAAACGATCCTGAAATGGCAGCGCGAGCCGATGCCGTAAAAAGCTATCTGAAAGAAGATGAAGCTTTTAACCGCTATCTCAGTGAATTGTGGGGGGATTTACGGGAATGGCTGAAAGTGGATATCAACAGCGAAGATTCTCGTGTGAAAGAACGTATCGCACGAGCGGGTCAATGGTTTGGCGAAACGTTAATTGCCGATGATGCCTTGCGGGCGTCGTTAAATGGTCATCTCGAACAAGCCGCGCACCGCGTCGCGCCTGAGTTTTCCGCATTCCTGACGCGCCACATCAGCGATACGGTAAAAAGCTGGGATGCGCAGGATATGTCGCGGCAAATCGAGTTAAATATCGGCAAAGATCTGCAGTTTATCCGTGTCAACGGTACGCTGGTTGGCGGTTGTATTGGGCTAATTTTGTATTTGCTGTCGCAGCTCCCGGCCTTGTTTCCCCTCGGCAATTTTTAGAAATCCATGAAAAACTAAGTGGCTAACCGCGAGAGAGATCAAATAAACCATACTAAAAGAATGGTAATAATGTGGCCTCTTTTCATTATCTCCCGTGGTACGGGGAAGGAAAATCATGTCACTTGTCACCGATCTACCCGCCATTTTCGATCAGTTCTCTGAAGCTCGCCAGAAAGGCTTTCTCACCGTCATGGATCTCAAGGAGCGCGGCATTCCGCTGGTTGGCACCTATTGCACCTTTATGCCGCAAGAGATCCCGATGGCAGCCGGTGCGGTTGTGGTTTCGCTATGTTCCACCTCTGATGAAACCATTGAAGAAGCCGAGAAAGATCTGCCGCGCAACCTCTGCCCGCTGATTAAAAGCAGCTACGGCTTCGGCAAAACCGATAAATGCCCCTACTTCTACTTTTCTGATCTGGTGGTCGGTGAAACCACCTGCGACGGCAAAAAGAAAATGTATGAATACATGGCGGAGTTTAAGCCCGTTCATGTGATGCAACTGCCAAACAGCGTTAAGGACGATGCCTCGCGTGCATTATGGAAAGCCGAGATGCTGCGCTTGCAAAAAACGGTAGAAGAACGTTTTGGGCACGAGATTAGCGAAGATGCTCTGCGCGATGCCATTGCGCTGAAAAACCGCGAACGTCGCGCACTGGCCAACTTTTATCATTTGGGGCAGTTAAATCCTCCGGCGCTTAGCGGCAGCGACATTCTGAAAGTAGTCTACGGCGCAACCTTCCGGTTCGATAAAGAGGCGTTGATCAATGAACTGGATGCAATGACCGCCCGCGTTCGTCAGCAGTGGGAAGAAGGCCAGCGACTGGACCCGCGCCCACGTATTTTAATCACCGGCTGCCCAATTGGCGGCGCAGCAGAGAAAGTGGTGCGCGCGATTGAAGAGAATGGCGGCTGGGTTGTCGGTTATGAAAACTGCACCGGGGCGAAAGCCACCGAGCAATGCGTGGCGGAAACGGGTGATGTGTACGACGCGCTGGCGGATAAATATCTGGCGATTGGCTGCTCCTGTGTTTCGCCGAACGATCAGCGCCTGCAAATGCTCAGCCAGATGGTTGAAGAATATCAGGTCGATGGCGTAGTTGATGTGATTTTGCAGGCGTGCCATACCTACGCGGTGGAATCGCTGGCGATTAAACGTCATGTGCGCCAGCAGCACAACATTCCTTATATCGCTATTGAAACAGACTACTCCACCTCGGATGTCGGGCAGCTCAGCACCCGTGTCGCGGCCTTTATTGAGATGCTGTAAGGAGTGGCAGTGACATATTCGATTGGCATTGATTCCGGCTCAACCGCCACCAAAGGGATCTTACTGGCTGACGGCGTGATTACGCGCCGTTTCCTCGTTCCAACATCCTTTCGCCCGGCAACAGCAATTACTGAAGCCTGGGAAACTCTGCGCGAAGGGTTAGAGACAACGCCGTTTCTGACGCTCACCGGCTACGGACGGCAACTGGTGGATTTTGCCGATAAACAGGTGACGGAAATCTCCTGTCACGGGCTGGGCGCACGGTTTCTTGCGCCAGCAACGCGCGCAGTAATCGACATCGGTGGTCAGGACAGCAAAGTGATTCAGCTTGATGATGACGGTAACCTGTGCGATTTCCTGATGAATGACAAATGCGCGGCGGGCACCGGGCGTTTCCTGGAGGTGATCTCGCGCACGCTTGGCACCAGCGTCGAACAGCTCGACAGCATTACCGAAAATGTCACGCCGCACGCCATCACGAGTATGTGCACAGTGTTTGCTGAATCAGAAGTGATCAGCCTGCGCTCTGCGGGCGTAGCGCCAGAAGCGATTCTCGCCGGAGTGATTAACGCGATGGCGCGGCGGAGTGCCAATTTCATTGCTCGTCTCTCCTGTGAAGCGCCGATTCTGTTTACTGGTGGCGTTAGCCACTGTCAAAGGTTTACCCACATGCTGGAAAGCCATCTGGGAATGCCGGTACAAACTCACCCTGATGCGCAATTCGCTGGTGCAATTGGCGCGGCGGTGATCGGTCAGCGGCAGAGAAAACGCGCATGAAAGAGTATCTGTTTTTATTTCACTCCACGGTCGGCGTCATACAAACCCGCAAGGCGTTACAGGCAGCGGGCATGACTTTTCGCGTCAGCGATATTCCCCGTGATTTACGCGGCGGCTGCGGGTTATGCATTTGGCTGACCTGTCCGCCTGGCGAGGAAATTCAATGGGTGATCCCTGGGCATACGGAATCAGTTTATTGTCAGCAGGATGGTGGCTGGCGCTGCATTGCACATTACGGGATTTCTCCGCGTTAAGGATTCATTAAGATCGCTACGTATACTTCTCGATATCTTATTGATTTGCCTTAAAGGGATTACCGTGACAAAAAGTATTTCGTTAAGTAAACGCATCTTCGTTATTGTGATTCTTTTTGTCATTGTGGCAGTGTGTACTTTCTTCGTGCAATCTTGCGCCCGTAAAAGCAATCATGCAGCATCATTTCAGAATTACCACGCCACCATTGACGGCAAAGAAATTGCAGGCATAACGAATAATATCTCTTCGCTGACCTGGTCGGCACAAAGCAATACTCTTTTTAGCACTATCAACAAACCGGCCGCCATTGTTGAAATGACCACCAATGGCGATTTGATCCGCACAATTCCTCTGGATTTTGTTAAGGATCTCGAGACGATCGAATACATTGGCGATAATCAGTTTGTCATTAGCGATGAGCGCGATTATGCCATTTATGTGATTTCACTGACCCCAAACTCGGAAGTAAAAATCCTCAAAAAAATAAAAATCCCGCTGCAGGAATCCCCAACCAATTGCGGTTTTGAAGGATTGGCCTATTCTCGCCAGGATCACACTTTCTGGTTTTTTAAAGAGAAAAACCCGATTGAGGTCTACAAAGTTAACGGGCTGTTAAGTAGCAATGAATTGCACATCAGCAAAGACAAGGCACTACAACGGCAATTTACTTTAGATGATGTGTCCGGCGCAGAATTTAACCAACAAAAAAATACGCTTCTGGTGCTGTCTCATGAATCTCGCGCACTCCAGGAAGTAACGCTGGCTGGCGAGGTTATCGGTGAAATGTCACTAACCAAAGGCAGTCGAGGTTTGTCGCATAACATCAAACAGGCCGAAGGGGTTGCGATGGATGCCTCAGGTAATATTTATATCGTTAGCGAACCAAATCGTTTTTATCGCTTTACCCCTCAATCATCGCATTAACAGGCTGGCATGTTTCACCTTTTTGTTATTAACTTGTTAACAACAAAAATGACAAACAAGGTTAAACATGCCTTCGCCCTCGCATCCCGTAGAACGCTTTTCTTTCAGCACCGCGCTTTTCGGGATGCTGGTTCTGACCTTAGGTATGGGTTTAGGCCGCTTCCTTTATACGCCTATGTTGCCCGTCATGATGGCGGAAGGATCGTTTTCATTTAGCCAGCTCTCGTGGATTGCCAGCGGCAACTATGCGGGGTATCTGGCTGGCAGTCTGCTATTTTCGTTTGGCGCATTTCACCAGCCATCGCGCCTGCGCCCATTTCTGTTGGCTTCTGCCCTGGCGAGCGGGTTGTTGATCCTCGCAATGGCATGGTTGCTGCCATTTATTCTGGTGTTATTGATTCGCGTCCTGGCGGGTGTCGCCAGCGCCGGAATGCTGATTTTTGGTTCGACGCTGATTATGCAGCACACGCGCCATCCTTTTGTGCTGGCAGCTTTGTTTTCTGGCGTTGGCATTGGCATCGCACTGGGCAATGAATATGTTCTGGCAGGCCTGCATTTTGACCTCTCCTCGCAAACGTTATGGCAAGGCGCCGGGGCGCTTTCTGGCATGATGCTGATTGCACTTACGCTTTTAATGCCCTCGAAAAAACACGCCATCACACCAATGCCATTGGCAAAAACGGAGCAACAGATAATGAGCTGGTGGTTACTGGCTATTCTGTACGGCCTGGCGGGATTTGGTTATATCATCGTCGCGACTTACCTGCCGCTCATGGCGAAAGATGCAGGCTCACCATTGTTAACCGCCCATCTCTGGACGTTAGTCGGCTTATCAATTGTGCCTGGTTGCTTTGGCTGGCTATGGGCAGCAAAACGTTGGGGGGCTTTGCCCTGCCTGACGGCGAATTTGCTGGTGCAGGCTATCTGTGTGCTGCTTACTCTCGCCAGCGACTCGCCTCTCTTGCTTATCATCAGCAGTCTTGGTTTTGGCGGTACCTTTATGGGCACGACATCTCTGGTGATGACTATCGCCCGCCAACTGAGCGTACCGGGAAATCTCAATCTTTTAGGCTTTGTGACGCTCATTTACGGCATTGGGCAAATCCTCGGCCCGGCGCTGACCAGTATGCTCGGCAATGGAACATCGGCGCTTGCCAGCGCCACTCTCTGCGGCGCGGCGGCGTTGTTTATTGCTGCGCTTATCAGCACAGTGCAATTATTTAAGCTACAAGTGGTCACTTCGTGAGAGAAGTTTCCCTTACCACTCAAGAAACTCAACCGCAACTGTTGATGTCAGCCAGACCCCGTTTTCCGCTTGCCAAAAAGGGATGCCTCGTTTCGCCATTTCCTGTGCTTTGACGGTTAAAATAACTGGCGATCCGTGTCTTGCTCCCACTTTGCGTGCCGTTGCTTCATCAGCAGAGAGATGCACGTAATGGCGCTCCCCTGCAATCAGCCCTTGTTTTTTTATCTCGTCAAGAAAACGGCTTGCCGTACCATGGTAGAGAAATTGTGGCGGTGTTTTTTCGATGAAGCCAATGGCGACCTGCGAAGTCGAATGCCCCTGAACGGCGCGAATACACGTACCATCACTGGAATAACTAAAGCGCTTTTTATCGCTGGTAGCGACAACGATATCCAGTAATGCGCGGGTTAACCGCTTGCCCGCTTTTTGGGCACAGAGTATGAGCTTATCGATATCCGCCCATCCTTCACGGTCCAGCACGATACCAATCGCCTCCGGTTTGTGTCGGAGGACAAAACTTAAAAACTTGCTCGTATCCGCCAGCTCTTTTTCGTTGTACTTTGCCATCTCGTTCTCGTCCCTGGATTTTCTGTTTTTATTTACTTATGTCATTGTCACTGGGTTTATGAATTTACTGCAACTCAATCCAGCGCAGAACCTTTTCCCCATAGCGTAATTTTTCCGCTATGCAAAAAACGCATAGCCAGAAACATACTTGCATTTTCCCCATACCCACATGGCTGATAAGGTTTTTCAGCTCCAGGAATTTTCCTGGCTCAAGCAACACACAAACACAAAAAAACAATGGGGATTGTTATGACACAACAAGGGGATGCTGTAGCCGGGGAGCTGGCGACAGAAAAAGTGGGCATTAAAGGGTATCTGGCTTTTTTTCTCACCATAATCTTTTTTTCCGGTGTTTTTTCCGGAACAGACAGCTGGTGGCGCGTTTTTGATTTTTCCGTTCTGAACGGATCGTTTGGGCAACTGCCTGGTGCGAATGGCGCTACCACCTCGTTTCGCGGCGCAGGTGGCACAGGAGCTAAAGATGGCTTTCTCTTCGCACTGGAACTGGCTCCGTCAGTGATTCTCTCTCTGGGAATTATCTCGATTACCGATGGTCTTGGCGGATTGCGCGCCGCGCAGCAGTTAATGACGCCCGTGCTAAAACCGTTGTTGGGCATTCCAGGCATCTGTTCACTGGCGCTGATTGCTAACCTGCAAAACACCGATGCCGCCGCAGGTATGACCAAAGAACTGGCGCAGGAAGGGGAAATTACCGAACGTGATAAAGTGATATTCGCCGCCTATCAAACCAGCGGTAGCGCCATCATCACCAACTACTTCTCTTCCGGCGTCGCGGTGTTTGCCTTTCTGGGCACGTCCGTAATCGTACCTTTAGCCGTCATCCTGGTGTTTAAATTTGTCGGAGCCAACATTTTGCGCGTCTGGCTTAACTTCGAAGAACGTCGCAACCCAACGCAAGGAGCGCAAGCATGACAACTCAGGTCCGCAAAAACGTCATGGATATGTTTATTGATGGCGCGCGCCGTGGCTTTACTATCGCTACCACCAACCTGCTGCCAAACGTGGTGATGGCCTTTGTCATCATCCAGGCGCTGAAAATTACTGGCCTGCTCGACTGGGTGGGACATATCTGTGAACCCGTAATGGCGCTGTGGGGATTGCCCGGTGAAGCGGCAACCGTCCTTTTAGCCGCATTGATGAGCATGGGCGGCGCAGTCGGTGTTGCCGCCAGTCTGGCAACCGCTGGCGCATTAACCGGCCACGATGTCACCGTTTTACTGCCCGCGATGTATTTAATGGGCAACCCGGTGCAAAATGTCGGTCGCTGCCTGGGAACAGCCGAAGTGAATGCCAAATATTACCCGCATATCATTACGGTCTGCGTGATTAACGCATTGCTGTCGATCTGGGTTATGCAGCTTATTGTTTAACAAGGAGTTACCATGATTGATTATTCCGCAGCCGGTTTTACCCTGCTGCAGGGAGCGCATTTGTATGCGCCGGAAGATCGGGGAATTTGCGATGTCCTCATCGCTAACGGCAAAATTATTGCCGTTGCCAGCAACATCCCTTCTGACATTGTACCGGACTGCACGGTTGTCGATCTCAGCGGGCAGATCCTCTGCCCAGGTTTTATTGATCAACACGTCCATTTGATTGGTGGTGGCGGCGAAGCAGGTCCCACGACACGCACGCCAGAAGTGGCGTTAAGTCGTCTGACGGAAGCGGGCGTCACGTCAGTGGTTGGTCTGCTGGGTACCGACTCTATCTCTCGCCACCCGGAATCCCTGCTCGCCAAGACCCGTGCGCTCAATGAAGAAGGCATCAGCGCCTGGATGCTGACCGGCGCTTATCATGTCCCTTCCCGCACCATTACAGGTTCCGTGGAAAAAGACGTGGCGATTATCGATCGCGTGATTGGTGTGAAATGCGCCATCTCTGATCACCGTTCTGCCGCACCGGACGTTTATCACCTGGCTAATATGGCGGCGGAATCCCGCGTTGGCGGTTTGCTTGGCGGTAAACCTGGCGTCACCGTGTTCCACATGGGCGACAGCAAAAAGGCGTTACAGCCTGTCTATGACCTGCTGGAAAACTGCGATGTGCCGATCAGCAAGCTGCTGCCGACCCACGTTAACCGCAACGTTCCGTTGTTTGAGCAGGCGCTGGAGTTCGCGCGCAAAGGCGGCACCATCGACATCACCAGTAGCATTGACGAACCGGTCGCCCCTGCCGAAGGTATTGCCCGCGCCGTTCAGGCGGGTATTCCGCTGGCACGCGTCACCCTCAGCTCCGACGGCAACGGTAGCCAGCCGTTCTTTGATGACGAAGGAAATTTAACCCATATCGGTGTTGCAGGTTTTGAAACATTGCTGGAAACCGTGCAAATGTTGGTCAAAGACTATAGCTTCAGCCTTAGCGATGCCCTGCGCCCGCTCACCAGTAGCGTAGCCGGTTTCCTTAACCTGACCGGGAAAGGCGAAATTCTGCCAGGCAATGACGCAGACTTACTGGTCATGACGCCTGAATTGCGCATTGAGCAGGTATACGCTCGCGGCAAACTGATGGTCAAAGACGGCAAAGCCTGCGTGAAAGGAACGTTTGAAACGGCATAACCGGTTGTCAGCCGCCCGAATGGACGTAGAATGCCCGCAAGGGCGGCTGACAGAGTATAACGTAATGGATGACTGTGGTGCGGTTTTGCATAACATTGAAACCAAATGGCTTTATGATTTTCTGACCCTGGAAAAATGTCGCAATTTTTCCCAGGCGGCAGTCAGTCGCAACGTCTCGCAACCGGCATTCAGCCGCCGCATCCGTGCACTGGAACAGGCGATTGGCGTTGAATTGTTTAACCGCCAGGTGACGCCGCTGCAACTCTCGGAACAAGGGAAAATCTTCCATTCGCAGATCCGCCATCTGTTGCAACAGTTAGAAAGCAACCTGGCAGAGCTGCGTGGCGGCAGCGATTACGCGCAACGTAAAATCAAGATAGCCGCTGCACACTCTCTTTCCCTCGGTCTGTTACCGTCCATTATCAGCCAGATGCCGCCGCTCTTTACCTGGGCAATTGAAGCCATTGATGTCGATGAAGCGGTCGATAAACTGCGCGAAGGGCAAAGTGACTGTATTTTTTCCTTTCACGACGAAGATTTGCTGGAAGCGCCGTTTGACCACATCCGCTTATTTGAATCTCAATTGTTCCCCGTCTGCGCCAGTGACGAACACGGAGAAGCACTTTTTAACCTCGCTCAGCCACACTTTCCGTTACTGAATTACAGCCGCAACTCCTACATGGGGCGATTGATTAATCGCACTCTGACGCGCCACAGTGAGTTGAGTTTCAGCACCTTTTTTGTCTCTTCGATGAGCGAGCTTTTAAAGCAGGTTGCCCTCGACGGATGTGGAATTGCCTGGTTGCCGGAGTATGCCATCCAACAAGAAATTCGCAGCGGGCAGCTCGTTGTACTGAATCGGGACGAACTGGTGATCCCGATTCAGGCCTATGCATACCGGATGAATACCCGCATGAATCCAGTTGCCGAACGCTTCTGGCGTGAACTGCGCGAGCTGGAGATTGAACCTGGTTGAAAGTTTTCTGCAGAAAATCTTCCGGCGCTGGGAATTATGATTGAGGTTCCTGCCGCAGTCATGATTGCAGACAAATTAGCCAGTGAAGTCGATTTCTTTTCCATCGGCACCAACGATCTGACGCAATATATTATGGCGGCAGACAGAGGAAATAGCACCGTCGCGAAACTGGTCGATTATTGTAATGACGCGGTGATTAACGCTATTGCTATGGTGTGTCAGGCCGGACGTAATAATGAAATTCCGGTCAGTATGTGCGGCGAAATGGCTGGAGATATCCAGCAAACAGCACGACTGCTCACCATGGGGATTGATAAGCTCAGTGCCAGTCCATCCCGGCTTCCGGCCTTGAAAGCAGCAATCAGAACCTCCCACTAATTGTGACCTAACGCGATACGTCTTGCGCGTATCGCGTTTCCCGTCATTTACTGCGGCATCGTGCGATGCCAGCTCCCCTTCTGCCAGACCAGGTCAAACGTTAGCGGCTCATCATCGTGGTACAGCATCATCTCCAGACTAATGACCAACTCGTGGCAATAGACTGCTTTCAGATTGACCTGCAATGCCGCAATACGTGGCTCATGAAATAAAAGCGCGGAACGTAACTGGCGGCAATACCAACTCTGGAGAAGCTTGTCGCTCTGATTATGCCCTTGCCACTCAGGCATGCCTGAAACAAGTAATATTGGTAGCGGTGAATGGGGAGAACTAAAAAGTTGAAAGAGATCCCGGCATACGGAATCACGCAGCGATAACGTATTGTGTCCTGTACTTTCAGGTAATACCGTCTGAACTGATTGGCGCATCATTTTGCGCACTCCTGACGTTTAGTGGCATCTGTATCCTGCCCTGGCTGCCGGACACCACTGGGTTGATGCTCATATTCCATAATCATTCCTTTATGCTCATTGCGTCCCTGGCACTTTCATAAGGGATTTATAAGATCCGCCAAAGATAAAACACTGTACAGAAAAGAATATCCACTGACTTTTTATTTAAAAAGGTATCATTTGACAAAAGTCATTAAACATAACGGAAATACGTTAACATATTCTGATTATTCCGAATAATTTCTCAGCGTTAAACTGATATATAATTATTCCAAAACAATATATCGTACGTAATGATTAATTTACGCATAATATATTCTGCAGAACATAATTAACTATTCAGGGAACATACATAGTGCAAAGCGGTTCAACTTTGCACCAGAAATGAGGGATCAGGCGTCGACTTTATCCAGCGGCCATGAATCAAACAGATAGCCATCGAAATAGATGTCATCAACATTAGAGAACTCCAGCAAGCGCTGCTTCACATTCTCCAGATGCTGCCACATTGCCAGCTTCGCCGCTCGGGCATCTTTTTTGATTAACGCGGCGAGGATCTGTTTGTGATCGCCCAACCACTCTTTGCGATACAGGCTGTCATCGAGATGGCTGTGCAATTGGATCCACATCGGATTGTTTTCCCGCCACTGCCAGGACTGACGGAATAGCTCCACCAGCATGCTGTTATGCGTCGCTTCGGCAATGGCGAGATGGAACTGCATGTCACCGCTTTCGCTGCTGCCCGGCGCGCTGGAAGCCAGTTCACGCTCTTCCAGTTGCAATGCCTGACGCATTTTGACGATATCTTCGCGGGTAGCCTGCAGGGCGGCAAACTCGGCGATGTTACTTTCCAGTAACTGACGCGCCTGTAACAGCTCAAAAGGACCCGCATCATTGCAAACGTTGGCCTCCGGACTGTCTGTGTTGTGGCTGCCTGAGCTATCAAGAACATAAATACCGGCACCCCGGCGCACTTCCACCAGCCCTTTGATCTCCAGCATGATCAGCGCTTCACGTACCACCGTCCGCGTGACATCAAGCATTTCTGCAATTTCACGCTCCGGCGGCAGCCGTTCGCCAGGATTGTACGGCGTCTTTATGATCAGATCGCGGATCATCGCCCCGACTTCCTGGTAAGGTCTTTGCGCAGAGGTGGCAGATTTCATGGTGTTGTGTCCGTTAGGTGCGGTTAATCAAATTTTGCCGGATGCGGCGTGAATGCCTTATCCGGCCTACAACGGGCAATTTTACGGCACCCGTTAATCTCAAACTATACCATTAGCACTGGAAGTTGGCACGTACAGGTGGGCAAAAAAACGAAAACTGGTCAACCAAATATGCGTTTGATTGACCAGTAAGTCTGTAGGGTAATCAGTTAGTTACAGCGCAGCCACACACTCGCGCGCACCGCGTTCGCACAGCTGCTGATATGCCGCCGTCACCGCGCCAACAAAGTCGGCATTCTGCGGCAGATCATCGGCAAAGATACCGCTCAGGCCCAGCAGCGCTTTCACGCGGTCTGCGCCCTGATACTGCGCGTTGATCTTCTGGAACTCCGCCAGCATCGGGTCGACCACGTCAATAGCTTTACCCTGCTCATCCACGCCCTGGGTGTAACGCATCCAGCCAGCCACGCCCAGCGCCAGATGACGCCAGCTACCGCCGTTTTGCAGGTGCAGACGCACCGGATCCAGCAGACGCTGCGGTAACTTCTGGCTGCCGTCCATCGCAATCTGCCAGGTACGGTGACGCAGAGACGGGTTGCTGAAACGCTCGATCAGCAGCGTCGCATAGGCGTTCAGGTCTGTACCTTCCGGCATCGACAGCGTTGGCGCTTGTTCCTGCATCATCAGGGCAAAGGCTGCTTTGCGATAATCCGGGTTAGTCATGGTGTCGGCAATGGTTTCATAGCCGCCGAGGTAACCGAGGTACGCCAGGAAAGAGTGGCTGCCGTTCAGCATACGCAGTTTCATCATTTCGAACGGCACAACGTCTGCAACAAACTGTGCGCCCACTTTATCCCAGTCCGGACGACCATTAACGAAGTTATCTTCAATTACCCACTGACGGAACGGTTCGCAGGCAATGGCGCATGGGTCGTAAACACCCAGCTGGTCAGCAATTTCCTGTAAGGTTTCTGGCGTCGCCGCCGGAACGATGCGGTCAACCATGGTGCACGGGAAGGTGACGTTCTCTTCAATCCATGCCGCCAGCTGTGGATCACGCGCCTGAGCCAGCCCAAGAACGGCAACCTTCGCCACATGACCGTTTTCACGCACGTTATCGCAGGACATCACCGTAAATGCTTTCAGCCCTTTTTCACGACGCAGACGCAAGGCTTCGACGATGTAACCAATCGCGGACTTCGGCGCAGTCGGGTTTTCCAGATCGTGCTTGATCAGAGGGTTATTGAGATCCAGCTGACCGCTTGCCGCATCGGCACAGTAGCCTTTTTCCGTGACCGTCAGGGAGACAATCGCCGTCTGCGGACGCGCCATCGCGTTGAGAATACCTTCGCAGCCGTCGATTTCCGGATGCAGCGCTTCTTTCATCGAACCGATAATTTTCAGCTCGGTGCTTTCTGCGCCTTTTTCCGCTACGGTGTACAGCAGTTGCTGTTTTTTCAGGTTTTCGATCAGCACGCGGTCGTTACCTGGCATCAGGTTAATTTCGCAGATGCCCCAGTCGCTGTCGGTGCTTTCCAGCAGATGATGGGTATACAGCGCCTGGTGCGCGCGGTGAAACGCCCCGCAACCGAGATGCACAATGCGTGATTCCAGACGAGAATGATCCCATGACGGGCGGGCAACCGGCAGATTGCTGTCAACAATAGTAGTCATCGTAAACTCCAGAATCCGTCTTCAGAGAGTGACGGCAAGGAAGAAGGAACCGGCACGGCGCGCAGCCATGCCGGTGGATATTAACGGCTAAAGAAAGCGCGCTGGATCGCCAGTTCGACACCGCGAACTTCGGCCAGGCCTTTCAGACGACCAATTGCGGAGTAACCTGGGTTGGTTTTCTTCTTCAGGTCGTCCAGCATCTGGTGACCGTGATCCGGACGCATTGGGATCAGGTCTTCTTTGCCTTCCGCTTTACGACGGTGTTCTTCTTCAACAATCGCTTTCACCACTTCGTACATATCAACGTCACCGTTCAGGTGCGCCGCTTCGTGGAAGGTTTTCGGGTTATCTTCACGCATGGTGGAGCGCAGATGGGTGAAGTAAATACGCGGACCGAACTGCTTGATCATATCAACCAGATCGTTGTCAGCACGCACGCCGTAGGAACCGGTGCACATGGTGAAACCGTTCGCCATGCTGTTTACGGTATCAACCATCCACTGCATATCTTCAATGGTGGAAACAATGCGCGGCAGGCCGAGGATCGGGCGCGGCGGATCGTCCGGGTGAACAGCCATACGCACGCCGACTTCTTCGGCAACCGGAATAATCGCTTTCAGGAAGACAGCGAAGTTTTCGCGCAGCTTCGCTTTATCGATATCTTTGTACAGCTCCAGGTGCTTACGGAACTGGTCGAGGGTATACCCTTCTTCCGCACCCGGCAGACCGGCAATGATGTTACGGGTCAGACGCGCTTTGTCTTCGTCGCTCATAGTGGCGAAGCGAACAGCTGCCTGAGCAATTTCTTCTTCGGTGTAATCCGCTTCCGCGCCTGGACGCTTCAGGATGTGCAGTTCGAATGCAGCAAATTCGATCTGGTCGAAGCGCAGAGCTTTGGAGCCGTCTGGCAGCACGTATTCGAGGTCAGTACGGGTCCAGTCGAGCACCGGCATGAAGTTGTAGCACACGGTGCGAATGCCGCACTGCGCCAGGTTGCGCAGGGTCTGCTGATAGTTAGCAATCCACTGCTCATAGTTGCCAGTGTGGGTTTTGATATCTTCGTGAATTGGTACGCTTTCAACGACAGACCACACCAGGCCTGCGTCTTCAACGATCGCCTTGCGTTTGAGGATCTCTTCTACGGACCATACTTCGCCGTTCGGGATATGGTGCAGCGCGGTAACCACGCCAGTTGCGCCCGCCTGACGGACATCAGCTAAAGAAACCGGATCGTTTGGGCCGTACCAGCGCCAGGTCTGTTCCATGATTTTTCCTCTTTCACATAGTGGGTTCCACAGCAAAGAGACGTGGAGCCCCGGAGTTGTTTAGGTATCCGGATGAACAACCAGACCGCAGCCGTGGCGTTGCATCGGATGAGATGGCGTATAAGTTCTACCTTTTGGTAAGACATGTCAACCCGAAATCTGAAATTGGTTAACCACATCACAAGAATTTCACTCTCCTGGTTGTTGCTGCAAATTGCAGCAAAGGGTAATCGATGGTTATTGATCAGAGGATGTGACATTCATCGCAACAATGGTTGACCAATTTACATAACATGTCGCCCAAAATAACAACGGTTCAACCAGGTAAGGTAAAACGTTATGCATGTGCTTAACATTCTCTGGGTGGTATTCGGCATTGGCCTGATGCTGGTACTGAATTTGAAGTTCAAAATCAATTCGATGGTGGCTTTGTTGGTGGCGGCGCTGTCCGTCGGGATGCTGGCCGGTATGGATTTGATGTCGCTGCTGCACACCATGAAAGCAGGTTTCGGCAACACGCTGGGGGAACTGGCGATCATCGTGGTGTTTGGTGCGGTCATCGGTAAATTGATGGTCGACTCCGGCGCTGCTCACCAGATAGCGCATACCCTGCTGGCACGTCTCGGCCTGCGCTATGTTCAGATATCAGTGATTATCATCGGACTTATTTTTGGTCTGGCGATGTTCTATGAAGTGGCCTTTATTATGCTGGCGCCGCTGGTTATTGTTATTGCCGCCGAAGCTAAAATTCCGTTCCTGAAACTGGCGATCCCGGCAGTAGCAGCTGCCACTACCGCACATTCACTGTTCCCACCGCAGCCGGGTCCGGTGGCGCTGGTGAATGCTTATGGCGCGGATATGGGGATGGTTTATATCTATGGCGTACTGGTGACGATCCCAAGTGTCATCTGCGCAGGTCTGATCCTGCCGAAGTTCCTCGGCAATCTTGAGCGCCCAACGCCATCATTCCTGAAAGCAGATCAACCGGTAGATATGAATAATCTGCCCTCTTTCGGCGTTTCGATTCTGGTGCCGCTGATCCCGGCGATCATTATGATCTCTACCACCATCGCCAATATCTGGCTGGTAAAAGATACCCCTGCCTGGGAAGTGGTTAACTTTATCGGTTCCTCGCCGATTGCAATGTTTATTGCGATGGTGGTTGCATTCGTACTCTTTGGCACCGCGCGTGGTCATGACATGCAGTGGGTGATGAACGCTTTTGAAAGCGCGGTGAAAAGCATTGCAATGGTGATTCTGATCATCGGTGCGGGTGGCGTGCTGAAGCAGACCATCATCGACACCGGCATTGGCGACACCATCGGCATGTTGATGTCCCACGGCAATATCTCGCCCTACATCATGGCATGGCTGATCACCGTACTGATTCGTCTGGCGACGGGTCAGGGTGTCGTTTCGGCGATGACCGCTGCCGGGATTATCAGTGCAGCAATCCTTGATCCAGCAACTGGTCAGCTGGTTGGCGTGAATCCGGCGCTGCTGGTACTGGCGACGGCTGCGGGTTCCAACACCCTCACCCACATTAACGATGCATCTTTCTGGTTGTTCAAAGGTTACTTTGACCTGTCAGTAAAAGACACGTTGAAAACCTGGGGTCTGCTGGAGCTGGTCAACTCCGTGGTTGGGCTGATTATTGTGCTGATTATTAGCATGGTAGCGTAAAAGAACACCAGAGCCTGCCATTGGCAGGCTCTGTTCGGATTGTCGGTAAAGTGCGCTTTGTTTATGCCAGATGCGACGCTGACGCGTCTTATCTGGCCTACAAAGGGCTAACGTGCAGGTTTTAGCTTCAGGTAATATTGCGTACCTGCATTAGCAATGCCCTGTGATTTCTTTATTGATAAACAAAAGTAACGCCAATAATCGATTGCACATTCCCTGCAGTCACCTGCCCTCCGGTACGTGCGTAATTTGCCGTTAATCCCAGACTTACCGCCGAAGTCCCCACTGCTCCTAACGATACCGTGTTATTCGCTGGAATAATCGTACCGTTGCGCGTCAACTGTACGCCGACGCCCTGTGCTGGTGAAAACGAGGCGGTATTGGTGAAAATCGAGTTGCCCGCATCTGCGGTTGTGCCGGAGAGGTAATACCCCAGGTTTTGGCTTTTCGCACAATAAACGGTAAGAGGAATCGGCACCGAACCGGGATAGTCCGGCAGAGTAACGGTGACATCACGAGCAGAAACATCACAGCCGCCAGTAGGCACCACCACATCATTATTGGCGTAAATATTCCACACAAACTGGAAATCATCGCTGTTATAGTTGTTGGTCTGTCGCAAAATTAGCACGGCAATTAATGAGCCAGCTTTAATCGCCACCCCGCCCGCACTGCTCACAGGCGTCAAATAAAGCGCCACCGGCCACGGCTTATCCGTTCTCGAATTATAAACAACGCGCGGCGTTTCGCTAGTGGTCGGAAATGGATAGCTACTGCCACTATATTTTACGGTCCCGGAAAAATTAGATAACACGCCGCCATAAGCCGAGCCTCGTTGCAGTGTGACATAGTCTGTAATGGTTTCCGGATAATCGTTATGGCAAAAGATTTGCGTCGAAAGATCCACGACCAGGTTTTGCCCCACATTCACGGCAGGCGCAAGGTTTACATAAACATTAGCGCTGCCACCGCCAATAGGGATAGCGGTGCCATTGGCGGTTTTACAGGCGAATGACCAGGCATTTACCGACCAGCCCATCAGCAGTACAGCAAACAGAGTAATAACTCGTTTCATTACAATCATCTCTTTGGGTTCAGCTGTAGGTATAGGTGATGCTAATCACTGCCTGAATGGTTCCCTGAGTGGCTCCGCCATTTACCGTCAATGATCTGACCTGTAACGGGAAGTGCGCTGATTGTGAGGAATCATCCACCTGAACTGTTTTGGTTGCGCCAGTATTCAATGTGTTGCCACTGTCATCCTGTAGCTCTAACTGGATGTTTTGCGCGGTCCCCTGGTTTTTATAATATCCGGTACTGTCGGCTGCCCCGCTGAAGCTGGCAGTGACCCTCGACGTTCCCACCGGACAATTAGTCAACTCAAGCGCAACATCATGCCAGACCGATGCCGCCCCGGCAGACATCAGACTGAAAGAATAAAGATCGCCGAGATCTACCGTGGCATTGGTGGTGGAAACCGTACACGGTTTGGCGACAACCTTACCGTTAACCGTGATGGTGACATCGGCTGCCTGTATCGTCGCACTTGCGCGCGCCAACATTGCCGCCAATACATACCCACGTTTGCACCATTTCATGAGCATCTCCAGTTACTGATATTCAAGAGTGAAGGTAGCCGTGGCATTGATATGCCCCGCAGTGACAGGCACCTGTGTCGCCATTAGCCGGGCGTAAAAATTCAACGTATTTGGTTTACCCGGCGTCAGGGTCGTCCACGAAATCGCGGACGATGGGGCATTAAGGGGTATCTCATTTTGCTGCTCATTCAGAAGCTGTATTCCCAGTCCCGCAGCCGCTGACACCGTATTTTCAATTGCAAGCAGGTTGGCATTGTGGCTATCTGCAACACCGGTAAACCCAACTTTTACGGCAGAAACGGCATTACCACAGGGTGACAGCAAAATACGAAATGGAACGACAGGAGTCGTCGCGCCAATGTTGTTAAATTGCTTCGCCGCGTTTTCCATCAGATCAACAGTAAAATTGGTTGATTCAGCGGCCACACTACAGCCGTTATCTCTGACATAGCCGCGGATAGTAATCGTGCTATCCGCAGCCAAAGCGTGACTCACCGCCAGCCACAAAAAAGCGCACAGAAGATAAAAAGGTTTGTTTCTCATCACGCCTCCTTAACGACATTCAGCTGATAGCTGGGTTAATAACTGCTGCTGACTCTCTGGTGGCAGTTGATAATTGGCGACACAGTGAGCATTTTCCTCTTCTCCCCATTTCACCTGAACTTTTCCCGCTAAAGGCATTCCGCTGAGGTAAACCTGACCATTATCCGCAACAATGCCGCTACTCTGGCTACTCTCTGATGTCACCATCGCCCCAAACGGCAGCGGCTTATTATTGTGGGTTAGCGTCATGAGCAGTTTTATCCCAACGCGCGCTTTAAACTCTGCTCGCACGATCGCCCCACGGGTGGGAACAACGTTAGCGACCGCGTTATCTAAATCGACGTTATCAGCCAGGGTATTGGTATCCAGCGCTACTCTGTTTTCCCGATATTCAGTGGCATAAGGCAGCACGGCATAACCGCGCCAGTCGGTACGCACCCCCGTCTGGTTTTCGACTTTTGCATCTTTTGCGCCAGGCGCTTTAACAAGCACCACCGTATCGTTTAACGGCTGCCCCAGCGTTACGCCATTGGCATGAGCCAGTACCCCACCGCTGACTCCGTAATAGAGCTGCTTAATATCATCGCTATGGCTGTAACCGATGTTGGCATTGCCGTAACCACCGCGATAATTCAGCGTGGCGTAGCCTGTACTTCCGCTATTACCATCACCTCCCCCGGCGTAACCGGTTTGCACGCTATAGCTGAGGTTGTTGTCTTCCAGCAACGTACCGTATACACCGGCCAGATTGGTCATCCGACCGTTGAGATCGTGTGACATGCTGTAACTGGCACTGGCATGTCGCCACTGAGATTTACTGTCAGAACGCAGCCAGTGGCTGAAAGGAATATTGACGTTAAGCGCTAACATCTGATCCCGTCCTTTTTGCCAGGCGTTTTTCGTCAGGCTATAGCTGAGCGTCCAGTTGATATCTTCGAATGCAGTATTTAAACCAGCCTGGAATTGCTCATCGACATTACTCGTTCCCCAATAAGTTTGATGGCTACCACTCAAATACAGTGTTGATGAGCGCCCGAGTTGCTGAGTAACGGTGAGCTGTAATTTCCCGCGTTTGTTATAAGCGAGATTGTAATAGTCGGTGAATTTCGGCTTAACCTGAATAACTCCATCCTGTGTTTCGATGTTGTAGCCATTCATTCGACTGTATGTTGTATCAGCGAAATTAAAATACCCACTGGTCGAATAACGGTAACCCACTAACTGAATATTCGTGCCTGACTCATTGAGCGATTTGTTATAAAGAAAACGCACCGATTGTCCGTCATGCTGACTGTCATCGGGAAGTGTGGAATTAGCCTGCGTCATATCCACAGACAGAGCGCCCAGTGCCCCCATATTTTTCCCGATACCGAAATTAAACGCACGATAACGATCCGCCAGTTGCGTTCCACCATATATTGTCCAGCCAGCCGGAAGGCCGTGGAGTAATGTACTCTGGAAAAAGCGGGGTTTTTCCTGTTGCGCATTTCCACTACGGTATTCTCCTGCCGTAATGGAATAACGTGTATGCCCTTCACGCTGCAAAAGCGGGACTGACGAATAGGGTACGGTAAAATTCTGCGTACTGCCGTCAGCCTCTTTAATCGTTACCTGCAAGTCACCACTATTACCTGCGACATAGATATCGTTGATGGTAAAAGGCCCCGGTGGCACCGTACTATTATAAATGTCATACCCATTTTGTTTAATAGTGACCTGTGCAGTACCACGAGCAATACCGTGGATCACCGGGGCAAATCCTCTTTGGCTATCGGGTAACATATTGTCATCTGAGGCCAATTGTGCGCCGCGAAAGTTAATACCATCGAAAATATCGCCCTGAGTATAACCATCACCCAGCGTCAGCCGGGAACGTAACGGAATTATGTCTCGCTCAAGCCAGGTATTGATATGCTGCCATTTATTTTTGCTACCTGATGAACTGTCGCTACTGTTATAACTCCAGGTGGTATTGTCGCGTAAACGCCACGCACCAATATTTAACCCACTCTGTAGGTTTAAATATGCATAATGGCTGTTACCCCCAATTCGATTCTGTACACTATTTCCGCTGAAATTATAATTGAGCAATCCGGCATTAATACCGGGATCCCATAACTCAGGAGGAATATAACCACGCGCGCGATTACTCATAAATGCCTGAGGGATCGTCAGGTTGAGTCGCTGCTGACCAACATCTAAATGCGCAGTAGCGTCATGGATCATTGAGGTTAATGGCACGCAGGCATCATCCGCCAGCAGATTCATACCGGAGACAGAAGCCGTATTCAGCCCCATACTGGCAAGTTGCGCGCGTGTCAGGCAGGGAACAATCCCTTGTTCGCTGTCGCCCGTATTAAATGAGACATCACGCGTTGCCATATAACCATTATTCAAATAGATATCGACACGATACGTCCCTGGCGGTAATTCTTGCCCATTCTCAAAACGCGATAAATCAGCCACAGCCTGGGGATCATCCGCTAAAAAACGCGGGTTAAAATAGAGTTCGGCAGATGACAAAGGTGCCTGTGCGGCAAAAGCACAGGCAACAAAGAGCCGGACAAAAAAACCAGCCAAACGATGCTTACGAATATGCAAGCATTGTGTGTTTCGCTGGTAAAGTCTTAAATTCAGATATGACATTATTCCTCCGGTTTAAAATCACCCGGCAGTCAATTCTTTTTATTCAGGCGAAAAATTCCCCCTGCGTTATTCCATTACGCCCGTCATTTTGGGGGTAAGTGCGCCATAATCATTTATTGTTCGGTAAGTAATATTGCTTCCTGCATCAGAAGGCAATTTAACCGTGCTTTCGCCCATTGGAGGCACCAATGCATTTTCAAGAACCCGGGTTCCGGCATTCAACTCTGTTACCGTCAGGTAATAGGGTGTCGGGTTAATCAGCGTCAGAGAATTCGCGCTACGACGAAATCTTAATTTTTCTGCGGCCTGATCGGGTGGCAACGCTAATTTAGCCGGGCGATAGTACAGCTTAATGCGGCTGATAATTGCGAGCTGTAGCGTATTCTCAGTCAATTTTGATTTATCCATTGACGGAATCGCTTTAACGTTCATCCAGAATAAACTTTCCCGATCCTGTGGCAATTGGTTATTTGTTGCATCAAGAATACGTAAGGTATTCTCTCTTTTTCCCTTCATCGCAAACAGAGGTGGCGTCACGATAAAACGACCATCCTTTACACCATCGGCATTTTCCACCCATGATTGAATTAAATAGGTGCTATTTTCATCATTATTTGTCACGGCAAGTTGCACTTGTTTTTGCCCTGCCGGATAAATTACGCGGGTCGCACCTAAGGCCACTCCCGCTTCAGCGCGTCCGGCAACCATCATTGCCATGAACATCAGGATACCTGCCAGCAAGCAGAATGTTATTTCCTGCGATTTCCTTACATTGACGTTTTTATTACTCACTGTCCTGTTCCTGTTATCACATTATCTGCTGAACAATTACTGATAGGTTAAAGAGAACCAGGCCTGGGCATTGGCGATGCCGCCAGTAACCCGACGCCCGGTAGCACGATATTTGGCGATGAAATGTAGCGAAGTAGAGCCTGAGTAAAGCCGTTTCCAGTTTGCTGGAGGACGATTAATCGGTACGAGGTTTCCTTCATCATCAAATAACGCTACGCCAATATTGGTGGCTATCCCTGGCCCCTCTCCCACGGAAAGCACATCCGGATTTTTACCATCCGCGACACCGTGAAACGCCACACCCACACGTTCACTCACCACCGTGCTACATTCCCGTAAATGAATAACAAAAGGCACCGGTGCGCTATCTTCCCCTACCGCATGAAACCGGTTACTGCTGATTTTCCCCATATTGACCGTCATTTGTTTATCACCAGCTTCAACTCGGCAAGTTTCCGCAATAATGACGCCCTGAAATTGCATATTTCCGCCGGGCAGCGTGGTATTCCATTTATTTCCGGCCAGAGCAAACATTGGCAGCAACGACGCTAATAGAAATAATCTCTTCCTTTTCATCGTTATTTTTATCGCACAAGGGTGGGCATCCCTGCCCGTAATGACGTCCCTGAACCTGGGTAGGTTATTGATACTGAACCTTGAAGGTCGCATCCGCATTAGCAGCACCCGGGGTTGCCTCGCCGATTGCATAATAACGCGCCTGGAACGGAATGGTGTTGGTACCGTTATTCAAGGTTGTTTGTGCACTAAATGTCGCACCGTCCAGCGCCAGCGCAGCACCCGTTCTGTCCAGGATCTGCACACCAACTTTTGTTGCGCTACCCGCAGCTGAACTCTGCAAAGCTAATACGTTAGGATGAGTTCCATCAATTGCGGTACCAAGGAAGGCAATAGCAGCTTTGTCTGCAACAGTAGTGTCACAATCGTTCAGTTGAATGTTAAAACCGACAGCAGAACTGGTTGCTCCTTCTTGTGCCAGCGATGCTGTACGAACCTGCCCTAACTGAACAGTTTGATCAACAGAGCCTGCATCAACTGCGCAAGCGGCGTTAACAACCTCCCCTTTAAAGTGAACGGTCCCACCATTTACCGTCGTGGGTGTAGTTTCAGCCAGAGCCGCTGTAGAACTCAGGGACAGAGCCGACAGAACAACAATTGCCAGAGTTTTAATTTTCATACTGCTTTCCTTTCAAAAAACTATTTCTAAATCGACATGGGCAGTCGTTCTGTACACTTTGTTTTGTCAACGAGTTTGACTGCCAACACTGCACAGTTTTCCCCCAAAAGATGAAACATTTGGGGCCATTTTGACTCATAGAGGAAAGCATCGCGCACAAACTTTTTCAGTTTATTTGTTGGCTTAATATTCTATTGTTATCTTTATTTATAGATTTTTATATTGCATGAGGTGGTTTTTGGAGAGAAGAATGAGGAAGATGCGTCGAGCCACAGAAACGTTAGCTTTACATTTGGCGGAGGTGATGTGAAATTAATTTACAAGAGAAATAATTTACATATCAAACAGTTAGATGCTTTTTATCGTTTTTTAATATTTTTATGCTTGAGAAAAAATACGTAACTTATTTATGATATGGACAGTTTGGCCCCAATTGTCTTGTATTTATTTGTTTTTTAACTTTATTATCAATGAGTTAAATCAAACCTCTTCTCTTTTTAATTTTTCGTTTATGAGATTATTTCTTTCCCATAATCCGGCAAAACGAGCAGCATTACTGGCGGTATAACGTACAGTATGGCGAATATTTCGATGCCCGAGATAATCCTGAATTAAACGGGTATCGGCACCACGCTCCGCCAGTTCATAACCGCAAGCATGCCTTAACATATGAGGATGAGTCTGCGTTACGGTTCCAGCTTCAATACCTGCATCGCGAATAATGCGATAGGCCTGCTGGCGAGAAAGCCGACTCCCGCGGCGAGAAATAAATATAGCGTCGGTCCGGTCAGCGCCTTTCCAGTTAGCACGTTCCTGGGTCCAGCGTTCCACGGCTTCACGCTCATCAAAACGTAACGGGTGAACGGTAGAAAATCCGTTCTTCAGTCGGCGAATATTTATTCGACCTTCATTAAGGTCAAGATCCTGATAATGCAGATCAAGCAGTTCACTAATACGCATCCCATGCCGATATGCCAACAGAATAAGACAATAATCTCTGGCTCCCGTTGCCCCGTAACAAACCGCCTGCATCATGGCCTGAACTTCTTTACCGGTAAGATAACGACGTTTACTCACAATAGTAGTACTCCTGACTGAGATATATTTGAATGAATACCTATAGGAAACCTCAATCGGTCAAAATTAGCCCAATAGATAAAAAGATAACCACACACGAAGTGACGTGGCTATCAGTCAATTACATTAAATATCATACAAAAATAAAATATCACTGATGTGACAACATCTATTTTCATTGATTTGATTCAATATAACAATAGATTGCAGAAGATTAACTTCCAGTTGCTTAAAAAATAAAGAAAAAAGTGTGGAAACAGGAGAATTTAAGTGATGTGTAAATTTATGAATGATTTTGTTTATTTATTTTGAAGAACATAAACCATTGGATTTTGTATGGGTATGGTTAACTTAATGTTTATTATGATAATTAAGAATCACACTTACAATAACATCAATTAATAAATGGTTAATAATTTTTGATATATCGTAAGAATAATGTAGTTTTTAACACCATCCCTGGTATCTCAACTATCTCTATAAAACAGCGTGACGCTGTCGTCCTCTGGCTCTATCCCAGATGCCGTAAAAACGCCCTGCATTGCTGGCGGTATACCAGACAGTATGACGAATATTGCGATGCCCAAGATAATCCTGGATAAGTCGCGTATCTATTCCCATATTCGCCAAAGCAAAACCACACGAATGGCGTAACATGTGCGGATGAATCTCCAGTGACAACCCGGCATTACCACCAGAAGTCGAGATAATATGGTAAAACTGTTGCCGAGAAAGCGGATTCCCCTTACGTGATAAAAATACCCACTCGCTCTCAGCATGCGGATAAGAAGTACGGATACTCAACCAGTTTTTTAAAGCCTGAACTTCTTTGTTCAATAGCGGGTGCGTTGTTGAAAAGCCTTTTTTTAATCGATGGATATATATACACTTTGCCTTAAGATCAATATCCGAAATCCTCAATCGACAAATTTCACTCGCCCGGAAACCATGAATAAAACAAAGCAAAGTCAGACAATAATTACGTGCTGCATGAGGCCCGGTATTTGCTGCTTTAAGGAGTGATTCGATTTCACTATGGGTCAGGAAGTTCCTTTTTTTGTTATCAGCCTTATTCTTCATCGTTTTCCCTTATAATTACAGACGCGCACTAGCTGTGCTGGGTTAGCAGTAATCCAACATTTTAATCCTGATTATGTTTATAAAAGCGAACGTTTGCTTAATAACTAACGTAAGTGGACCAGTTCTTCTGAGCGAACTTAAATGGAATAGCGATAGTTACTTATAATAACTTTGCCATACAAACGCCATGCTCTTGCATGCTATGTACCTTTATATATTTATCAATCTGATACGAATCTAATAATAACCCTCATCATTAATGCAACTAATCTTATCTATATATCATGTGATATGTTCTGTAACAAGTAAAATCAACATAAAAAATTCAGCAAAATTTAATATTCGTTCAACTAGCCGTCTCACATATGACATTATTAGTCAACTGCATTTGCCACAAAATGGCTATTTCATGGAACGCAGTAATTTCTTAGTGGCTATTATCATGCTAATTCTTAGATCCCTAGCGATTATTCCTGCCTGGTTCGTCAGCTTAGGCCATGAGATTGTTACATTCCCTTTTATCCTGGAGATATGGGGGAACGCAGGCGACGCTTTTTCATCTACATCCGTTGGTAACTATGGCTTTGGTCACTACGACTTAAACCTTCCTCAATCACAGCTATTCGCCGGGCGATACGGCAAACAAACTAAGTGAAACATCATCCTGAAAACACCAACATCAACAAGCCTCTCCAGATCGACATCAGGAGTGACCAGTTACAAGCCACAAACCAAGAAACATATTTCATGATGAGAATTATGCTCAGCCTGATGGCGGGTAAACACTTATTTTCACCAAGCTCACTGAGTTAGCTTGCAAAGCTTCCTTTGTTTAGAGTCTAAATAAATTATTTATAAAACATATAGTTAAAAGAAAATCTTTAGTTTTTGAAGACCACCGCAAGTGTTCGTCTGGCTTCACATGGCATCTTCTTCTTAGAAAAAGATCGACATATTTTGTGACACGAATTGCAAATCTGGTTTTGTTGTATGGATTGCGTGATTTTTGATCTGGTATAACAGGTATAAAGGTGCACCACGATAGTCAATGAGACTGGGCATCTCGTAATCTATGGCAAACATCACTTCAGTTCTTACTCATCGGGTGATGAAAACGCACTTCAGTCAGAAAGGAATATGAAAATGAGATCAACAGACACTCTATTTTATGACTCTGGGTAAAATGAATTGAGTAAGTGATATAGCTTACGAACATTCAAATCAATTAAACATCAGAATAGATTTTATACTCAGGTATTTAATCTGGCTCTCTGTTTATTTAAATAATGTGGAAAGAGAATTTTCACAGGAGACCTTATACAAAAAATATAAAATACAGCTACTCGTTGCCAAAGACACTATAAGCCTGGCAAAAAATATTACACAACATAAATGCTAATTGTTTATGCGGGCTTTGTATTGCTTTCTGTATCCTACAAATGAGTGAAATTTATGAAAAAGGCTAAAATACTTTCTGGCGTATTATTACTGTGCTTTTCGTCACCATTAATTTCTCAGGCTGCGACACTGGACGTACGTGGTGGATATCGTAGCGGAAGCCATGCCTATGAGACTCGACTCAAAGTCAGTGAGGGATGGCAAAATGGATGGTGGGCAAGCATGGAAAGTAATACCTGGAATACCATTCATGATAATAAAAAGGAAAATGCCGCACTCAATGATGTTCAGGTTGAAGTTAATTACGCGATTAAACTTGATGATCAATGGACGGTGCGCCCGGGAATGTTAACGCATTTTAGCAGCAACGGCACACGCTACGGACCCTACGTAAAACTGTCCTGGGACGCGACAAAAGATCTTAATTTTGGCATTCGCTATCGTTACGACTGGAAAGCTTACCGACAACAAGACTTATCCGGTGATATGTCTCGTGATAACGTTCATCGTTGGGATGGATATGTCACTTACCATATTAATAGTGATTTCACCTTCGCATGGCAAACGACGCTATACAGCAAACAGAACGATTATCGCTATGCAAACCACAAGAAATGGGCGACGGAAAATGCATTTGTTCTACAATACCATATGACGCCCGATATTACGCCATACATAGAATATGACTACCTGGACCGTCAGGGTGTTTACAACGGCAGAGATAATTTATCGGAAAACAGTTATCGCATTGGTGTGTCATTTAAACTGTAGTAGACAGGAGACAGTCACAATGAATAAAACAATAACGGCGCTTGCTATCATGATGGCTTCATTTGCCGCAAACGCGTCTGTATTACCGGAAACTCCTGTGCCATTTAAAAGTGGTACCGGAGCAATTGATAACGACACTGTCTACATTGGTTTAGGTAGCGCAGGTACAGCATGGTACAAGCTGGATACACAGGCCAAAGATAAAAAATGGACAGCGTTAGCTGCATTCCCTGGCGGACCAAGAGATCAAGCAACCTCGGCATTTATTGATGGCAATCTGTATGTGTTTGGCGGCATTGGCAAAAACAGCGAGGGCTTGACTCAGGTATTTAATGACGTACACAAATACAACCCCAAAACTAATAGCTGGGTTAAATTGATGTCGCACGCGCCGATGGGCATGGCGGGCCATGTGACTTTTGTACACAACGGCAAAGCTTATGTTACTGGCGGTGTTAACCAGAATATCTTCAATGGCTATTTTGAAGATCTCAACGAAGCAGGAAAAGATTCAACCACTATAGATAAAATCAACGCCCACTATTTTGACAAAAAAGCAGAAGATTATTTCTTCAATAAGTTTCTGTTGTCTTTTGATCCCTCAACACAGCAATGGAGTTACGCTGGCGAATCTCCCTGGTACGGAACGGCTGGTGCGGCGGTTGTGAATAAAGGTGATAAAACCTGGCTTATTAATGGCGAAGCCAAACCAGGATTGCGAACGGATGCCGTATTTGAACTTGATTTCACCGGTAATAATTTAAAATGGAATAAGCTTGATCCCGTCTCATCACCAGATGGCGTCGCTGGCGGTTTTGCGGGGATAAGCAATGATTCTCTTATATTTGCCGGAGGGGCCGGATTCAAAGGTTCACGAGAAAATTACCAGAACGGTAAGAACTATGCGCATGAAGGCCTGAAAAAATCATATAGCACTGATATTCATCTTTGGCATAACGGGAAATGGGATAAATCGGGTGAATTATCGCAAGGTCGGGCCTACGGAGTATCATTGCCCTGGAATAATAGTTTATTAATTATTGGCGGTGAAACTGCAGGCGGCAAAGCGGTGACGGATTCAGTTTTGATCTCTGTGAAGGATAATAAAGTCACAGTACAAAACTAATGCTTCAGGGCCCCAGTAAAGGGGCCCTGCTATCAATTTATCATTTCAATTACGCGAAAATTATATGAACGCAATAATATCGCCCGATTATTACTATGTTCTTACCGTTGCTGGTCAGTCTAATGCCATGGCGTATGGCGAAGGACTGCCATTACCGGACGGGGAAGATGCGCTTCATCCCAGAATTAAACAATTAGCGAGATTTGCGCATACGCATCCCGGAGGCCCGTCATGTCACTTTAACGACATTATTCCACTGACTCACTGCCCACACGATGTTCAGGATATGCAGGGTTATCACCATCCTCTGGCAACGAATCATCAAACACAGTACGGCACCGTTGGCCAGGCACTGCATATTGCACGGAAATTACTGCCCTCTATTCCTGATAATGCAGGGGTTCTCATCGTTCCGTGTTGCCGTGGCGGATCGGCTTTTACCGCGGGCAGCGAAGGGACATATTCAGAACGGCACGGAGCCAGCCATGATGCTTGTCGTTGGGGATCGGATACTCCGCTATACCAGGATTTAGTCAGCAGAACGCGAGCCGCACTGGCAAAAAATCCGCAGAACAAATTCCTCGGCGTATGCTGGATGCAAGGCGAATTTGACTTAATGACCAGTGACTACGCGTCACACCCTCAACACTTTAATCATATGGTTGAAGCCTTTCGTAGGGATCTAAAACAATACCATTCTCAGCTTAATAATATTACTGACGCACCGTGGTTTTGCGGCGATACCACCTGGTACTGGAAAGAAAATTTCCCTCATGCGTATGAAGCTATTTATGGCAATTATCAAAATAATGTTTTAGCCAATATTATTTTCGTCGATTTCCAGCAACAAGGTGAAAGAGGACTGACGAACGCGCCTGATGAAGACCCGGACGATTTAAGCACGGGATATTACGGTTCAGCGTACCGGTCACCGGAGAACTGGACGACGGCACTGCGAAGCAGTCATTTCAGCGCGGCAGCCCGTCGGGGGATTATTTCTGACAGGTTTGTAGAAGCAATTTTGCAGTTTTGGCGCGAAAGGTGAGCGTTCATTAATTTGATTTATTCGCATCCATCAACGCTTTTAACTCCTCCGGCGTAAACGGTGGTTTGCGTCGGTGCAGCATCGCATGGCAATTAGGGTACACAGGAAGCAAATCATTAACTGGATCCAGCTGGTAATCCTCTTTAATGGCTGAAAGCGGCACCAGGTGATGCACATGGATAAAGCCTTCTGCGATATCACCATAGATCTTCACCAGATCAACGCCGCATACGTTGCACTGGCATCCATGATGTTCGACCGCTTTATCTCGGGCCTTTTTATCGCGTTCATAGCGGTTTACTGTCACCTTTATCGCCGCACCTTCAAGGTATGTCTCCTGCGACGGCAACTCATCCGGGAACAGAACGTCGGCTATGGGAGCCGCAGCGGCTTTATCCAGATGAATATGAAATCCCTGCTCTATGAGTAGCTTGACACATTTAGATTTTATTCCGCCGGTGAAATCCGCAGGGGTAAATTGCGTCCCCGTCATCAATGTCGCTGCGATGCCAGCAATCGCCTTCGAGGGGTAACGTCAACCATGATATTCAATCTCATACAACCGCGCAGGCTGGAACTGATGAGTTTCTCCCGCATCCCATAAATGGATAGCTTCGATGATATACCGCCGCGGAAGATGATCAGGGAGTTTATTCATGGAGAATGTCCTTATACGTTCTCAGAACAGGCAGCAAAAAAACAAATGAGATCAAGGTAATATATCTTCACTTGCAGGCTTGAACAGCAGAAAATTTGCGAGCATGATCGCAATTATTTCACTGCCAGGGATATCAATGGCTTCCAGTAAATCGCTACAGCAGGCAATTGCCAATATAAAAATCTGGCACAAGGGTGAACAGCGCGCGCCGCATAAGCCATTGTTATTGCTATACGTATTAGCGGGATACCTGAATGGACATCCGCGCCTTTTCGATTATTGTAGTGGAACAGTCTACGAGGATGCAGTTCGAAGTGAGTAAGTAAAGGTTGCTGGAAACGATCAATGCCGCCATACAATGATTTTTGAGGATCAACAATGAGTAATAAAAACTACGAAAGTCACCGCAAAGCGATTGTTAGTAAAGGTATACCACCCGCTCTATTAAATAGGCTCACCAATTCGGATGTTCAGGTGATCAATACCTTCTTAACACGAGTGAGCAAACTGGAACTATCTCAACAAGAGAAAGACTGGATCATAAAAATCATCTCTATGGTTTAGACAATTTCAGCCTTGTAGCCTTTCAAGGGTTTTGTGTGGGTACAAACATTATCGAATCGGGATATAGCCGCAGCTGTAGCTGTATCCACATCAGTAAGTTGATGTAGGTTGACTTAGGTTGAGCGAAAAATAGCGAAAAGCCTTGTGTGGCGCGGATTTCAGTCATAAAAAAACGTCCGTTGACGTCTATTGATGTTCCGATGGTGCGAAGGTCGAAGGCCGGACTCGAACATCGCAACTATCCTTATGATCTTTAGTAATTAAAGCAATCTACATTGTCGATGATACCATCATTGATACCATCAGACCCGATTGATGATAATCGAACAGTAATAAAATATGACTAAACAATTTATGCTTCAACATAAGATTGAATGCTTGGATCTACCATTTTAATGCAGTGGAAAAATTTTTAACACAATACTTAAGAAAAATAATTTCATATAAAAACTACATTTCCTTTCATATAGTTAACACACCACAAGCAACTGTATATAAACCCAGTAAAATATGGTAGAATCACTATTGTGTTCAATTGTTGAACATTTATAATACATTTGTCGGATAGGGGGGTGTTTATGCAAAGGAACACATACAACAAAGTAGGTCTATACATCCTATCTTTAGCTATGCTTTTTGTTTTTATTATTATCCTGACTGCCAAAATCCCCTTTTGCTTCACTTCGGATTGTAGCTTCATAGGTTTGAAGAAACTTGTATTAACAAATATTGTTCCTATTGTTTGCTTTGTATTTTTTCTATTTAGTATTTATTTTTATAATAGATTAAAAAACATAACAAAATACAATGGACAAGATAGCGTTAAAATAACATCATGTCAAAGCGAAAGCTATGAAAGTTTAACATTCTTAGCAACATACATTGTACCTTTTATGGGGTTTAGTTTTGAAGACATGCAAAAGAATATAGCATATCTTTTGCTTGTAGTAGTAATAGGCATTATTTTTATTAAAACAGACAAGTATTATGCGAATCCAACTTTAGCTCTGTTTGGCTTTAAACTATACAGGGTAAATATACTACACCCAGGAAGTGGAGAAACAAAAAATCTGATAGCTATTTCAAATGATGTATTAAAAGTGGACGATAATGTTTATTATAGTTTCTTTGATGAATTTGTTTTTATAGCAAGGAAAAAAATATGACTACTCAGCAGTTAAAAGAAAAAATTTCAAAAATAATTGATAACTTTAGCGGAATCAGGGTTGTATTTACTACTACTGCTAATGAACTAAAGCTTTCCAGAATTGAAGGGAGTGCATTAAATAGCATAGCTGAAGGGTTTATTGATAAAATCAAAGAAGACATTATAAATAATGAAGATCTCACCTCACCCTTACTGTCCAATTTTGATGATAGAAAAAATGCCTTGTTTAAATTTGATTACGAACAATATCCTGAAGAATTTAACAAAATCACTCAGGCCATCGCTATCCCTCCTAACTCACAAGATTATTATAACCCTTTAAATAAATTCACAGATGTGAAAGGAATTATAATTTTAATAAGCGGAGATAACAAATGCTTGGCTCTTTATAAAAACAAAACTAACCTTGCAGTATTGAGAAATAGCAGAAAAATGTTTAATTTAGTCCCTGACCCTGATGGATACTTAAAACAACTCCCTAATGAGATATTACGGTTAGATTTCAATTATGATCTATTTTCAATTGGTGAGGATTTTTACATTAAAAATCACAAGACACTTGAAACTCAAATGAAATTTCATCAAGTGATTGAAGCCCAAGCAGTTATTGCTTTAAATTCTTTACGGGATTCACTACTAATTGAAGACATATCAGGTTTAGAAAAGAGTTCGAGAGAAATTTCATTCGCTAGAAAGTTGGCAAAAATCTCCAAACATTCTCCTGTTTTGGGGAAAATAGATACTAAAACAATTATCGATTATGTATCCCAACATAAATATTTATCTGCAATACTTCAGATTAATGAAGCGGGAGATAAGTTATTAATTAAAACCAAGACATCACAGAAGCATTTCATTAAACTCATGAGCGATGATTATTTACAATCAGATCTAACCAAAATAATATACATGAGCATAGCAAAAGACAGATTAGATGAATAGAATTTTAAGTAGAAGTGACAAATATTATAAACCATTCTTGAAATATATTTGTCACTATTACTAATCATTCGCGTGCTTGATTATTTATGCTGGATGTTCTAATTGTTGCCGAATGCCAATACCCACCACTATATGTTCTTGCTATAGTAATAAATCCAGTACAGGTAATTACTGTCATTAAAATCAGGAAAATATAATAGAAATTAAGCGGAGCTTTCAAATCAAAAGGAGGTAACGAATACACCAGCAACCCTATCCATACAATAGTTATAAATAAACTAATAATTTGGTTTATCTTAGATACTGATATTGGAGATGGACCAGTAAGTAAATGAACCGAAACCTCTTTTATTCCTTTCGGTTTTGCACGAGATAACACCACTTTATATAGTGGACCATTAATATTATCTTCTAACATATCGACATGTTTTTCCCAGTTTTCCTGCCAATATTTACTACCACGGTTAACACAGAGCCAACCGAATGAAAATACAATACCCAGTGAACACAGTAATACGGATAAATCTGTCTTAGCTGTAGAAGAGGAAGTCTGTATAGCAACAAAACCAGCTAAAGTTGCCGCTATAAAAGTCCAGAAATAAGTTGCTCTTTTCCAGTAATGGTCTATCTCATATTTCCGTATATCTAAAGCCTGTAGCAGAGCATTCTTATTACAGTCTCTATCATTAAGAAAGCGGCTACGATATTCCTCATCTGAAAATGGAGTAATTGGCATATTGATTTACCTCTATTTATAATAGTAAAAGAGGGGTCCCCCCCCCTTTTTTAGTAATTTTTAAACAAAACCTTTACTATTCCATCTATATCCCTTAGGAAACTCTCGAAAGAGGATCTATTAGCCTTAGCTTCATGAGCCTTTTTTGAAAGTTCAGACAGCTCACGATGCTTTTTATTACCTTCATCATAAAGAGGAACATTAATTGGAGGTCTGATTTTAAAAGTTCTGCTATCACTGGACTTCAGAATGTACTCCCCAGTGATTGATGAGTTAAAAATAGCACAAATGTAATGTGCCTCATCCAGGGTAATAAATTTACCATCTTGCCTCTGAGATATACTCACAGCATGGTTCTGAAATAAAGGTCTCTTTTTGTCACCCCATGGAGTATCCATTTGACTCACAACTGCTGCTGCCCATTTAGTGTTATCACGAAAACAAACAAAATGATCACCATAAGTATATTCACCTACACGAGCCAATGCGTAAAATGCAGTAATATTGCTTTTACCTATGATTTTGTCATTGTATCGAGTCTGCGACTCTAATAACTGTTTATTATTAATGAAATAGTCAGCCAACATAGGGCTTTCTTTAACAAGCTCATCTACAGGTATCGGTTTACGACTCAATTCTCTATATGGAAAGGGTACGAAGAACTCAACATCTTTTACCCCAAAAGGTTCAATATTTGTTCCTTTAATCAGGGGGTATATATGCTTGGTTTCAGCAAAAATCATTTGTTTTGCCACTTTATACTTAGACTTGCCACCCTGATAATTTTCAAAAATTGCAGTGTTGTTAGCTTTTTTTGTCTTAAATTTCCATAAGAATAATTCTTGAGGGAAAAATTCAATCCCTTCCCTGCCATGATATTCGCAATATCCACTGATATTTCTGTAATCATTGAGCTTTTCGGAATCTGAAGCATATGTAAAGGCTGTATTGCTTACACTAACAGTGCCAGCGATCTCTTTACGGATAGAGAACTCATGCGAAATAGCATTAAAATGCGTATGCTGTGAGTAGCTATCAAGGCCTCTTCCGGTTTTATTTTTCGTCAAAAACGTTAAAGGTATCCCTTTTAAATAATCGACATTTTTTGACGAGAATAAATAAGTCGCAAACTTGATTGTAACAGGCTTGAACGGATGCCCGGATTCACTCCAGTCGTATACCTCTTGGAGATATAGTTTTTGGTTATCCCCAAAGTTAAACTCTCGAAATCCTTCATATGTTTGCTGGAAAAGGATATTTTGAGGCATAAGGAATGCCAATATGCCATCTTTCTCTAACCAGTTTTCAGCAGATACATTAGAAATTAATGCACAAATGTTAAGATTTATACCACCAGTAAGCCTATCACCAGAAAATAGGCTCCTACTTAAGCATAAGCCTTTAATTCGTTCTCGATATCCTGCAGGTAAGTTTTTCCAGTCAATCCATGGGGGATTACCAACAACCATATTAAATTTGCCTAAGTTTGCAGTGGTCAAAAAATTAGTGACTATTCTAGCCCAAATTCCATTCCAGTCTCTTTCTTCTAGCTCGACAAACTTATCTGATAAAGTTTTTAATTTTTCATAAATGCTAGGAGAACTACTAATATCCCCACTTACTTCGATTAATTTTGCAAAAACACTATCACGATCTCGAAGTTTAATATATCGTTCAATATCAACAATTGCTTTTGAGAACTTATGAGAATCACTCAAAGCTTGAGTAGGCATCTCGATATAAATCGAGCCTTGCAAAGTATTTATTTCGTATCGCAAACAGTCAATGCCATCAATTATGACCTTTTCTGGAACATACGATGCGTCACCAAGATAAATTGGAATTTCAACTTCGCTACCATCATCAAGCAAATGTGATATATTGATGAAATAGTTGATTCTTGCAGTTAAAGCTGCAAGAGGATTTAAATCAATACCTTTGACAGATGTTATGACATCTTTTAATTTAGCTTTGCTATCAGCATGAGTACGACTCAGAACTTTACCTATTAATGTAATTATAAAGGTTCCGCTACCACAACATGGATCAATTGCAGTCCAGTTGTTCTTATTTATAACATGCTCTTCAGCAGAGGATATCAAATGCTCTGCAAGCCATTCAGGAGTGTAAAATTCTCCAAGAGAATGTCTTACTTTATCAGGAATAATGTTCATGTATAGATCTTTGAAAAGATCGTATACTTTTTCACCCTCTTTGAAAAGGTTTCCTTCCTCATATTCACTTAGTAATGAAAATATATTTTTAATACTAATGAATATATCATCTCCCCATTGTTCCTTAGTACAATACCAAGAGAAAAAGTCACCTTCCAGCAGGTTCAAAATCCCATACTTCCTGAAAATAGCACCTTCTTCTAATGTGTATAAATAGTTTCTCATAGATTCAGAGTTACTATTGATCATATCTGAAAAATTATAATCATTTTCAAATACAAGTCCAGATAATGTTTTATAAGCTATTATTTTTACAATAATCGCATATGCAGTCTGGAGAGCATAAAGAACTTTATATTCATCATCGTTAGTAAGTAACCTATGACCAGCAATATCTTCAAGTGATAACTTTCGTTCTAAAATTGCTGTTTGCTGAGATTTATCATCATGTGCAAGTCTAAATAGCTCCTTCCATTCGTTGAAGAGCATTTGAGAGCGGCCCGTCATGTTATTTTCAAGAGCCGAAAGAAGATTACCTATTAATTGGGTTGTTAAAGATGGAGATCCATAGCAAAAATCATCAACGATGTTTTTTGGATGCAATGCCTTCTTATTCAAAAGAACTAAAAGCCCGCAAATTTTTTTAATTGCATTCTTATCAAGCGGTTGCAACTTTGATGTTAAAATGCCATCAGTATCACGAATAAGGTAATTAATACCGTCTGTTAGCACTCCAACATAGCGTTGATTCCCTTCTAACTTTAAAGAATCAAGGTAAGCCTGGATTTGAAGCACAGCCTTATTAATATCATTATCTTTTTTTAATTTATCTCTATGCTTAAACTCTATTACTAAAGATCCAATACGACTATCGATACGCCCCTTACTGTTGCTTCTCCCGGTCGTGTTGTATTTAATACCATCAATAAAAATTTCTTTTTCGGGACGGTAATCAATACCAATGAAATCTTTAATGAAAGGAATAAAAGCAAGGTCGAAACCAGAAACAACTTCTGCTTCATTTTTGGCTAAATATGAGGACTCATTAATTTTTTTAGATATAATATCAGCAGCTAAAAGAAAATCTGAGTCAGTAACAATCTTTTCTTGAGCTTTGAACTTAATTTTTTTTTGAATTTCTTCTAACACAGCCATCGTTACATCTCTATGTTACATAGCAAATTTCTTATAATTTTACCACATTTCAATAAATATTTCATCATGTTTGTTTGGTATTATCCATACACTTGAGAAAAGTTAATTTCACAATTAAGCAAGGGCTAACCCTACGAAGCCGCTGCGCTTGCTTCTCCGGATTGCCCTTGCTTTTCTTCCCTTCGGTCAGAAAAGAAAATCAGGCCGGAGCTACCTATCTGCAATGCTGCTCATTCTACTGATACGTTTATACTGTGCACGTTCTTCTGCATGCTGTGTAAACTCACCATATAAGTTTCCCCGACATTATTGCGAACTTCAAACTAATATCTGAGACGCATGCCAAATCACAATCAATTAGAATATCAACCTGTGGTCGATTTAAACATTTTTTATTTCTATCATTATATTCTAAAACTCGATAATTAACTCTTATATTCATAGAGAATGGCATTGCATTAGTCATATTAAAAAAATTAAAAATAAATTTGAAAAACAAAAAATCATCGATTATTGTTATTTTACATTATAAAAAAAAGGAGAAATAACATGAACCAAAAATCACAAAATAATAACACCCTTAACCTTTTTAAAATAAAATCCTCTGCAGAGCTCAAAAAACTATTAAAGACAGGGATAGATATAAATACGCTCAATTCCTCGAACCAGAATGCTTTGTTCGGCTGCAGATACCCGGAACTTATGAAAGCAATGATTAGCTCCGGAATAAATATCAACCAGACTGACATACTGAATAAAAACGCACTTTTCTATACGCCCTCTCCTGAAACCCTGAGCGTGCTGGCTGAACACGAGATTGATATCAACCATACGGATAGCTTGGGCAGAAATGCGCTTTTCTACACCAGTGACGCTGAATCAGTTCAGTTACTGGTAAAAAATGGTATCAGCATAAACCACTCTGAACTTGAAGATAAAAATGCGCTTTTCTTTGCAACCAACGAAAGCTCAGCCAGAGAACTCATCGACAGTGGTATTGATATTAACCACACTGACAGCTATGGAAGAAATGCCCTTTTCTACGTCTGTGAGGCTGACGTTAAGCGTTTGCTGATTAAGAAAGGTATCAATGTTAACCAAAGGGATATATATGGTCATAATTCCATTAACATTATCGGCATAGATGCTGACTTACTGGATGTTTATTTCGCTGCGGGCCTTGATCCTGACATACAGGATCGAAATGGGAACAGCTTAATTTTTCACCCTTATAAAAAAACAATTACAGACATTTTAATAAAAAATGGCTGTGATATAAATCAAGTTAATAACAATGGGGAAACCGTCTTTGAATACATACAGACCATGATATTCAGCAACTCTCAACTTGATCAGTGTCTCAGCGTGCTTACGCCTTTCATTAACCTTATTAAATCCAGACCATTAACTTTTAATCGTCTTACTTTTGGCTGCCTTGAGCTTATTAAAATATTGCAAAGTCAGAATATTGATTACAAAATTAATGAGCGGTGCGTAGTAAAATACCCCAACAAAGACATTAAAAAATTCATTACTGAAGCACAGAAAGTCATTGATTTCCGCCATGTCAATCTGTGTTCATGGTATGACACCCCGCTTGTCAGTTTAAAAAACAAGGAAATTATTAAATGGTTTATAAGAAACAATGTTAAGGTAAACATTAATGATATTGAAGAACAGGACATACGTACTGAAATCCTTGCCTATCTTGCACTGAGGGAAAATAAAGAACTCAAAACCGTTATTAACCCGAATATAAAAAATGCTGCCAGTAAAAAAAGACTATAAAATTCAGAAGCCCCCCCCCTCTCTTCTAAGTCTGAAAGGTTTTATTTCATGATAACTCAGCTTATAAGTCCTCTTGGGTATACTATTTGTCAAATGGTATACCTTTTTATAATCCAACTAATTAAATATTTACCCCACAACAACTTGACTTATTCACTTCATCGGTTATCTGTAGTAATAAACATGCAATAAAAGGATAACTATGAACAGTGACATGAGTAATGATGATGATATAACCAGAGTATCAAAACGCGGTAAATTCCATACTGACAAACTTCCTGAGAATGAAATACGACATCACTGCATCAGTGTCAGATTAAATGAAGAAGAGTTAATTATTCTCGACAGTAAGAGAGGCCAGTATAAAAAGGGAGAATGGCTCAGGATGGCTTCCCTGAATAAACTCCCGCCGGTTCTGCCTGAAATCAATCGTGAAGCATGGATTAAACTTGGCAGCCTTTCACAGGATTTAAACCACCTGCTGAGTCATCTCGACAGCAAAAGCCCTGACAGCGAGCTGACCCGTACAGAGCTCTTTGCCCTGCGCAGACAAATCAAAACTCTTCGCGATCACCTAATTCCTACAACCTTTCTGGAGCCAGACCGTTGAAAGGCATGCAGAAAATAAAAAGGGGTAAACAGTTTGCAGGCGTGGTGCTATACAGCCTCAAATCCGGCCCACACCACAACGTTATGCCTTATGTCATCGGTGGTAATATGACCGGAAGTTCGGTGGCAGAGCTTATCAGTGAGTTTGAAAGTTCTAAACAATTGCGTCCCGATGTCACCAAACCCGTCTGGCATAATTCACTTCGCCTTCCAAAGGGAGAAACACTGTCAGCCAGACAGTGGGCGGCATTCGCTGACGATTATATGACCCGGATGGGGTTCACTGAAACGCACCTTCGCTGTTATATCCTTCACGACGATGCCGACGGGCAGCATATCCATATCATTGCAAGTCGCATTAACATGGTCGGTGGAAAGCTGTATCTGGGGAAAAATGAAAATCTCATCAGCACCCGCACTATCAGCGAACTGGAGCGAATACACGGACTCACTGAAACAACACCTGCAACCAGTAGTCGCCCTCAGGCTAAAAGAAAACCCTCACGCAATGAGCTGATGATGGCAGAACGAACAGCAGCTCCCTGCCCTAAGTCTCAGTTGCAGACCATGATTGATAATGTCTTAACGCATCATCCCGATTTACTGACTTTTATCGACATGCTGGAACGGAAAGGTGTGACCTGTAAACCCAATATCGCGTCGACCGGAAAAATGAATGGATTTTCATTTCAGTACCAGGGCATTGCCTTTAAAGCATCTCAGCTTGGAAAAAAGTATGGCTGGTCTTCTCTGCAAACGCAGATTGATTTTACACCAGAGCGCCTGGCGTTACTGAAAAAAGAGCAACAGCAAACTGCGCCAGTGCCAGTGCCAGTGCCAGTGCCAGTGCCAGTGCCAGTGCCAGTGCCAGTGCCATCATGCGAGCCTGAAGAACAGGTTGCAAACCGGGAAACGATTCTGGAGAAAATCCTTCAGCTTGAAGAAAAAATTCGCCTGGAAAGACAACAGGAAACAGTGAGAGTCATTCAACTCAGGAGCAAACTGCACAATACAGCTCGTCAGATCCCCCGCCAGCGTCGGCTGTATTCGTGGCTTGCATTGCTTGGCCATATTGTGGCACTTCTCAGGCGCAGGGGTATGTCTCTGTTACATGCTACTGCACATCCTTTCCACCAAATCCTGCACCTGCATCTTCTGACACCCTGTCATTCCATGACAACAAATCCCATTAAAGAACAATTAGTTAAAAATAACTCCCATCCTGCACCATAAGTTACTTATCCCATACTTTAGTGATAGTCAATAAAATATTGATCGTTTATATAGATCGATAATCTGGTTATGATAGATACAACCTATCAACAAAGATCCATCGATCGGTACAAGCAATTTTACTAAAGCGGAGCATTCATCGAAAATGTTCAAAAATACATCACCTTAAATCAGGCCACGGAGTCATGATGGAAAATAAAACGATTAGCTGCCCCTTCTGCTTTACACAAAGCCCGCACGGCGTGCGGATTTGCAAAGGCTGCCATGCAAAAGTCGCCTACGGTGAGAGTCCGGTTAGTGTGGCATTCCTGTTTCAATTCGTGGCATTAGCTCTCGCCTGGTTAGTATTTTCATTGACTGGCAGCACTCCTGTCTCAGTCATTACGTTTTTTGCCAGCGTCATTATTCTTATCTGCATTATTAAAAAGAAATATGCAGACAGAGTTGTTTTTATACGGTGATATTAATTTCATACCACCGAAAACATAAAAAATTAATATGAGAGAACTTATGAACAGATTCATGATTTCTGTGTTTTTTATTTCTTCTTTACTTATTTCTGGCTGTTCAATATCAGGCAACCAGCATCTAAAAAAAGAAACATCACAAAGTCTGCAGTCGAAAATTATCAAAAATAAAACGACGAAATCAGAAATCATTACCGCATTAGGTGAGCCCGAAACCAGAACTACACTTGATAGTGGCAATGAAGAATGGACTTATTCCATGGATAACAATCAGTTTGATGCCACCACATTCATTCCAGTGGTCGGGTTGCTGACAGGCGGTTCACAGACGCAGGCCAAAACGCTGGAAATCGAATTTAAAGGCGAAACGGTCAGCAAGTGGACGTTCTCTGAAAACAACAGCAAGATGAAAACCGGTCTTATTCAATAACGTACTCTACAGTCTGGGATTATTTTATGAAAACATTTGCATTTACCACACTCATTGCGTCCATTTTTTTGCTGAGTGGCTGTACCGGTGAACCGTCTGAGCAGGATATTTACACTGCGATGAATAAGGTCGTGGAGCAGACGAATGCCATCGTTAAATCCATAGCAGGTAAAGATGTCCCGAAAGACGCACTGCGGGAATTAAAATCTGTCAAAAAGCATGACTGCGTGAAAGTATCGGATAAAAGCTATAAATGCAATGTAACAGCTGTTGTCGATAACGAAAAACGCACAGCGGCTGTCACGCTGGTCAAAACGGATGATGGCTGGCAGGTCGTTGACAAGTAAGACCACAGTAAAACAATCCCGCCAGGCAGGACACCAAACCGGTGGCTCCTGCCTTTTTAATGCCCGGTAATGTCTTGCGGGAAACGACTGCTTTTATGTCACTCTGCCATCCCCTGCATTGTCCAGTACGTATCCGCTGCCTCACAGCCTTTTCCTGACCACGGATCCTGGTGGTGTATAAGCCAGAGAACGTGCAATGCGTTTCTTTTCATACTGTGCCAGTAAATCAGCATAAATGTGCTCTGCTTCATCCAGATTGCCTGAAATATAATTCACGAGCGAATTCAGGCAATGCAGTAATGTGTCACTGTTTGCGAGTTGCCTGAGCAGAGGGGCCTTCAGGGTAGAAACGACACCCATAAACATCTGCATGATATTATCAACGTGATAACACGAATTGCGATATTGTGCCCGTGAATAAAAATACTTCAGATGGTATCCAGCGAAAAGCACATAAAGTTTTCTGTAAAAATTATTGTTATTAACACTGTCGCGATGGTGTGTTATATATTTATCAACAACAAATATAAACCTTTCTTCCTGAGATGAAACACAAATATTGCTCATAACCCTCTCCTTTTTTGTTTTTATAATTAAGTACTATCAGCTTTAAATTTTAAATCAATACAAAATCGAAAATATTTTATTTTAAAATGACAACTATTTATTCTGTTAATACTGGAAACAGCTTTCGCTGTTGCAATGTTGAGTCCGATCGATTGCATTACCGCTTTCTTTTTTCAAAAACCAGGTAGTTTCCAGATATCAGATAAAACCCCCTCAGGAATTTTTGAGAGAGTGCTACGCACTGGCTCACGCCCCCGACGACAGATATATGTTAATTATTTTTACCCGTCAGATGAAAACCCAATGTTTAATCCCCCTTGCAGCGCCGCTGAGTGCCCTCAGCACTCACTCGCTGAAGCAAAAAGGATTTTTCCGAAGGGGTTCCGGCGTGAGCCGTATTAAGTTAACGGGTAAATCATGTAGTCGGGTCCATTCTTTCGCTAAACTCAGCAGCCTGAATCTCTGCGCGAAGCGTATTTCTACTGACAGTTAAACACTATAGCAATGTTCTGAAGCCCAGTGGCGCAACACACAGGTGCGCAGGCTTCACTTAAGGAATAATATTACGAAGGAAAATCAGCAATAGCAGTGTTTATCAAACTGTGTACAATGGAATTTTGTGTCAATCTAAAGCTAAATTTCGGTTTCTTGTTTCTTTATCACTCTTTTATCTTGCAAATTCAAAAAGAAAATTAATCAATTACATCAACAAGTTAAGATAGAATATTGGTTGTATCTTTCAGAACCAAAAATTATTAATGACATAACAGGTGATGGTGAAATTTAGCACCCTTCGTAATAACTCTGACAACCCTTAATATTCCACTAAAAAAATAATCACAGAGCAATAAATATAATATTTTTTAAATTTTTATTACTAATAATATTGACAAACAAATTTAATATGCCATATCTGTTATCACAATAATAAAAAAGGAGCCATTATGTCAAACACAAGTGTTATGTTAACTAAAGAACAAAAAGCAATTATTGCAGAAGCATTAGATGTTATGCCCGAAGATCTGGAAGAAATAAAAGTTAAAGCAAGTGCCTGTAAAAAGACATCCTTTCGTGACGATTTCTCGATGGTCTTTAAAGATAACACGGCCAGACTCGCCAGAATGGATCTAACACCAACGGCATTCAAAATTGTTATTTACCTATTTTCAATCATTGATTACGGAAATATTATCCCTGACTTTTCACAGTCACGTACTGCCAGAGAATTAGGACTGAATAAATCGAATGTTTCACGTGCATTCAGAGAATTATTTGAGAGGAAAATACTGATCCGTAACGCTGAAGACGGTCAGGTTTACCTGAATTCTAATTTATGCGTAAAAGGCATTCCTCATCGTTTCAATGAAGAACTGATGGATAAGTTCAGTAAATCCAGACTTGAGACTGAAGACTTTGCCACTTCATTCAACTTTTATCGCGCAGGGCGAAAAACAAAGCCTGTAAAAAAATCCAGAAACAGATATCCAACTGACGGCATTCCATTTTAAAAGACATAACAGCGCTGGTGATTTTACTCCTGACACCAGCGAAAAATTTAACAAAATAAAGGATATCTTTATAAAGCAAAGACTCCCTGCTTACCTTCACCAGAATAAATTATCAGATGAACAACGCAATCTGAACAATACTGTTCACAATGTGTTTTGGCTTCTCACATTAATCGCTTCATACACACCAGATAAAAGCACTGTTTACCTGAGTTTTCACCGTGCAACATCCATCGCACAGCAAAAGAGATACATATCACACCAGCCCGATTTTATCAGGCCATCGATAAACTGATTGATACAAATGTTATTATTTGTACTGAGTTTAAATACCAGTATCGTTTAAATCCTGAATTTTTCAGTTTTCTTTAATTTAACCTAATACACGTATTTAATATACAACACAAAATTATCAACATAGCACTAATTTAAATGCTCACCACTATCTGATTCATAACGTAAAGTTTAAGACTCCTTTCCTAAACTTTACCCTACTAAACTCACACAGGCATACCGATACTGTAATAAATAATTGTTTTTGCCAGAGACTCAAGGTAATCTCGTGACTTTATTATTTCAAACCACAAATCAAAGATATCTGCCTGGGCAAGCATATTCATCTCACGTATTTCACCCAGTACTTCACGCATATCTTCCGCAAAGAAGTAGCTCAGCAATTCGATTGCCTTAAGAACCTTTTCTGTTGGCTCTAACTTCTCAATACATTCCATATAAAAGATGTCTTCGAAAAGATCATCATCAATAATGTCCCAATAACCTTCATACGCCTCAAAATCACTTATATTCATTTTATTTTCCTCTTGTTACGCTGCATGAGATCTTGAGTTACTAATGACTGCCTTAATCCATTCATCAATCTCACTCTCGACAAAAGCCACCGCGCGTGTGCCAATCTTTACAGGTGCGGGAAAACGACCTTCACTGATCAGACGATAAATCCAGGCCTTGCCGAAACCAGTTCGTTTCAAGACTTCTGGTAAACGAATTAAGCTTTGATTTGTTGTATTCATTTGGCTGTCTCCTCCGCTTCCGTTATGGATATATTAACCACATAAGTTTCTGTCTATGAAGAGAGTGCTGATAACTGAAATCTTAGATGAGGGAAGAATGAAAGGAAATTCCGGGGAAGAAAAATATTTACGCCCTCCCCTTGACAATTAACATTATGATTTACAACTAGAAAGAGCCGAGTTCAGAAATCGGTATGTTGAGGAGATGGCTGTTTTTGCTAATAAAGTATTCGAGACTACGGGTTGTTTCTCCATTCAATGACTTCTCTGCAACAGGCCTGTCTGTATCTTTAATGTGATCTTCTCCTCTGATCTCACTTGTAAAGTCGGGATACAAGACACGAGACAAGACCATATTTGAGATTTTTACTTTTTTAAATTTTGCCCAAATCAATAGATCCATCATTGGGATAATATTGTAATCGACAAGTTTTCTTATCTTTGCCAGTCCAATTTTTTCTGTTTTTACTGGCTCAATTTCATATTCTTTCCTGAGAATGGGTAGCATCGTTTGTAAGGCTGTTATAATTTCTTCATCGCTAGACATTCCTAAATCAAATGAAACATACATCTTGCTGCTATTTTGGTTAAGAAAAAAGTCTCTCATAGTTTTTGTTATTGGTTTATTTTTCAACTCTTTTTTGAAATCACCATTTTCTTCAAAAAAATCCATGCTAAACATTATTAACTTGTTCTCTAATTTTTTTATATCACCAAAGCTAACCTGAGCAACATGTCTTTGGCCCTTGCCAAAATGGCCATGATTATTATCTTGTCTACTTAAAATAGGATTACCTTCAAGGATAGACCTTAAATTTTGATTATCATCTTCCCATCCAAAATTTACACTGTCGAAAATCGCTTCTCTAAAGGCAAGCTCGGTATGCAGTTCTTTGATTGTAAGTGATTTTAACTGCTCATAACTTTCGAGACTAAACCAGATTTTTAATTCTTCATAAGGGCTTACTACTTTCATTAATCCCTCCTCTGTATTCGAAGCTTGAATGAGTTAACACTGCTTATTTGAATTAATTCTCCCTTAACAAGGTTGATAAGGGAGAGCGATTAATTAACTACTTATTCATAGTTAAGTCTTTTTAAAATCAAATGGTGAAACTTGTCGTATTCTAAGGAGGTCAAGGTAATCGGCCCACCACTGCAACATAAGCTTTCTCTCATCAAGGTGCTCTGCTTTATGTATGTAGGCAGCACGAACTGAGTTCCGCTCCTGATGGCTCATTTGCCGTTCAACAGCATCTTTCGACCACAAGCCGGATTCAATCAAGGCACTACAAGCCATAGCCCTGAATCCATGTCCACAGACCTCCACGGTTGTGTCATAGCCCATAGACCTCAAAGCCTTGTTTACCGTATTTTCACTCATAGGCTTTCTGAAATCATGGTCGCCAATGAACATAAGTTCATGGTCACCGCTGATCTCTTTAATTTCCATCAACACAGCCAATGCCTGACAACTCAAAGGAACAAGGTGTGGAGTTCGCATTTTCGAACCACGGTGCGAATGTTTCACTCCGGGTAATGGCTCTCGCTCTGCAGGAATAGTCCACATAGCATTCTCTAAATCGATTTCCGACCATCTTGCGAATCTGAGTTCACTGGAACGAATGAAAATGAGCAATGTCAGCTTTACGGCTAACTTCGTGAGTTTTCTACCCTTGAAACTATCAATTCGTTCTAAAAGTTCTGAGAATCGTTCGAATGGCAAAGCTGGCCTGTGGACTCTTTTAGCTACCGCAATAGCTCCTGCCATCTCCTGGGCAGGGTTGTAATCTATCAGACCATTCTGGACAGCATATCTCATTACTGCCGTTGTTCTTTGCTGTAATCGGGAAGCAACTTCCAGTCGCCCAGAAGCTTCAACAGCTTTGATAGGGGCAAGAAGATCTCTGGTATTAAGTTCGGATATTTTTCTTTTACCAATAGCAGTAAAGAGACCATCTTCCATGCTTTTTAGAACTCTTTCGCTGTGGGAATCTGACCATTTCCTTTTACAGGCAGTATGCCAGTCTCTCGCAACAGCTTCGAATGTCAGGGCTTCGCTTTGCTCAATCTTATCTGCTTTTTTCTTCTCAGAAGGGTCGATACCATCAGATACCAACTTTTTGGCTTCATCTCGCTTCCTGCGGGCTTCACCAAGAGAGACCATTGGATAAACACCTAATGCTAAAACTTTCTGCTTGCCCCCGAAACGGTATTGGAGTCGCCAGTATTTTGAACCATTGGGGTTGATCAGCAGGTGCATACCCTGCCCATCTGTAAGTTTGAAGGGTTTGTCGGAAGGCTTAGTAGTCCTAACTTTGATATCGGTAAGGGCCATCAGTTGATACCTCCAGTGTTGGTACCAAAATCAATCGAACTGGGAATACCATCAGTTATACCATCATCAGTTGGTATATGTTCAAGGAATTGAGTAGACGTGGACAGAATAAGAAAAGCCAGAAACCTGCTTAACTTACTGTTTTTATGTACTAAAGTAGACGTTAGTAGATTTGAAAAAAGCTTTGTATGGTGCCGAAGGCCGGACTCGAACCGGCACGTATTTCTACGGTTGATTTTGAATCAACTGCGTCTACCGATTTCGCCACTTCGGCACTGAAGAGGTATGCGGAAAACGTTGTGGATTATACCTGTCGCACGCCACCATGCAAGCGCCAGCTTGCTCGCATCTCGCTAAGTGCTGAAATTTTCAGCATTGCATACAGCGATGTGTAACCTTTGTCACACTCCAGGCACCCCGCCCTGCCATGCTCTACACTTCCCAGACAACACCAGAGAAGGACCAAAAAATGTCGATGATAAAAAGCTATGCCGCAAAAGAAGCGGGCGGCGAACTGGAAGTTTATGAGTACGATCCCGGTGAACTGAAGCCACAAGATGTTGAAGTGCAGGTGGATTACTGCGGGATCTGTCATTCCGATCTGTCAATGATCGATAACGAATGGGGATTTTCACAATATCCACTGGTTGCCGGGCATGAGGTGATTGGTCGCGTAGTGGCGCTCGGGAGTGCCGCGCAGGATAAAGGTTTGCAGGTCGGTCAGCGTGTCGGGATTGGCTGGACGGCACGCAGCTGCGGGCATTGCGATGCCTGTATTAGCGGTAATCAGATCAACTGCGAGCAAGGTGCGGTGCCGACGATTATGAATCGCGGTGGCTTTGCCGAGAAGTTGCGTGCGGACTGGCAATGGGTGATTCCACTGCCAGAAAATATCGATATCGAATCTGCCGGACCGCTGTTGTGCGGCGGTATCACGGTCTTTAAACCGCTGTTGATGCACCATATCACTGCCACCAGCCGCGTTGGGGTAATTGGTATTGGCGGGCTGGGGCATATCGCTATAAAACTTCTGCACGCAATGGGATGCGAGGTGACAGCCTTTAGTTCTAATCCGGCGAAAGAGCAAGAAGTGCTGGCGATGGGTGCCGATAAAGTGGTGAATAGCCGCGATCCACAGGCACTGAAAGCACTGGCGGGGCAGTTTGATCTCATTATCAACACCGTCAACGTCAGCCTCGACTGGCAGCCTTATTTTGAGGCGCTGACGTATGGCGGTAATTTCCATACGGTCGGTGCAGTTCTCACGCCCTTGCCGGTTCCGGCCTTTACGCTGATTGCGGGCGACCGCAGCGTCTCTGGCTCTGCTACTGGCACGCCTTATGAGTTGCGTAAGCTGATGCGCTTTGCCGCCCGCAGCAAGGTTGCGCCGACCACCGAACTGTTCCCGATGTCGAAAATTAACGACGCCATCCAGCATGTGCGGGATGGTAAGGCGCGTTATCGCGTGGTTCTGAAAGCCGACTTCTGATCCCTTTGCCGGGTGCCTGTCGCCCGGCACTTAAATCTCTTTGGAAGGCGTCTCGCAATCTGCTGAATTTAGCGGTGAAGAGTGCGCAGCCGTTGCCTATACTCCAGGCAGGAAACTGGAGGAAATCTCATGAGCGAACCCCTGTTAATTGCCCGCACGCCGGACACAGAACTTTTTTTACTGCCGGGAATGGCTAACCGTCACGGGCTGATTACTGGCGCAACGGGGACGGGTAAAACCGTTACGCTGCAAAAACTGGCAGAGTCTCTATCTGAAATCGGCGTGCCGGTGTTTATGGCCGATGTGAAAGGTGATTTAACGGGAGTAGCGGAGGAAGGTACTTCTTCGGAAAAACTGCTCGCAAGGCTTAAAAATATCGGCGTAAATGACTGGCAACCTCATGCTAATCCGGTGGTGGTGTGGGATATCTTTGGCGAGAAAGGCCACCCGGTGCGGGCGACGGTTTCGGATCTGGGGCCGCTGTTGCTGGCGCGACTGTTGAATCTCAACGATGTGCAATCTGGCGTGCTGAATATTATCTTCCGCATTGCGGACGATCAGGGATTGTTGCTGCTCGACTTTAAAGATTTGCGGGCGATTACCCAGTACATCGGCGATAACGCCAAATCCTTCCAGAATCAGTACGGAAATATCAGTAGCGCATCGGTTGGTGCCATCCAGCGCGGATTACTGTCGCTGGAACAGCAAGGCGCAGCACACTTCTTTGGTGAGCCGATGCTGGATATCAAAGACTGGATGCGCACCGATGCCAACGGTAAAGGCGTTATCAATATCCTCAGCGCCGAGAAACTTTATCAGATGCCGAAACTGTACGCCGCCAGCCTGCTGTGGATGCTTTCAGAGTTATATGAACAATTGCCTGAAGCGGGCGATCTGGAGAAACCAAAACTGGTGTTTTTCTTCGACGAAGCACATCTGCTGTTTAACGATGCGCCACAGGTACTGCTGGATAAGATTGAGCAGGTGATAAGGCTTATCCGCTCGAAAGGCGTGGGCGTCTGGTTCGTTTCGCAAAACCCGTCAGATATTCCGGATAACGTGCTCGGGCAGCTCGGTAATCGCGTTCAACACGCTTTGCGGGCTTTTACGCCCAAAGATCAGAAAGCAGTAAAAGCTGCGGCGCAAACCATGCGGGCCAATCCGGCGTTTGATACCGAAAAGGCAATCCAGGAACTGGGGATCGGCGAGGCGTTAATCTCGTTTCTCGATGCGAAAGGAAGCCCTTCAGTGGTGGAACGGGCGATGGTGATTGCCCCCTGTTCACGAATGGGGCCGGTGACGGAAGATGAGCGTAATGGCTTGATTAATCACTCCCCGGTGTATGGCAAGTACGAGGATGACGTGGACCGGGAATCCGCCTATGAGATGTTGCAAAAAGGCTTTCAGGCCAGTACCGAGCAGCAAAATAATCCTCCCGCGAAAGGGAAAGAGGTGGCGGTGGATGACGGTATTCTTGGTGGATTGAAGGATATTTTGTTTGGCACTACCGGACCACGCGGCGGGAAGAAAGATGGTGTGGTGCAAACAATGGCGAAAAGCGCCGCCCGCCAGGTGACGAATCAGATTGTGCGTGGGATGTTGGGGAGTTTGCTGGGGGGGAGAAAAAGGTAAGTCAGGTGCGATTTGTCTTTGCCTGATGCGACGCTGGCGCGCTTTATCATGCCTACACTACTGCAATATATTGAATTTTCATGATTTTTCAGGCATGAACAAAGCACTCTTTGCTAACAATAATAAAGGGAGCTTTCGCTCCCCTTATTCGTTCATCAGATTACGATTTTCTCATTAACAGCCACAGGCTGATTAAGAAGAAGCTGGCGCTTGGCAGCAACGCGCCGATAATCGGCGGGATGCCGTAAACCAATGTCAGCGGGCCGAAGATCTGGTCCAGTACGTAGAAGACAAAACCGAAGCTGATACCGGTGACCACACGCACGCCCATCGGTACGCTACGCAGTGGGCCAAAGATAAACGACAGCGCCATCAGCATCATCACCGCCACGGATAGCGGCTGGAAGATTTTGCTCCACATGTTGAGCTGATAACGTCCAGCGTCCTGACCACTCGACTTCAGATACTTCACATAGTTGTGCAAACCACTGATGGAGAGTGCATCCGGGTCCAGCGCCACCACGCCCAGTTTGTCTGGCGTGAGGTTGGTTTTCCAGGTGCCGCTCACCGTCTGCGAACCGGTAATCTGTTTCGGATTGGTCAGGTCAGATTCATCAACCTGCGACAGACGCCAGACTTTATGTTCCGGGTCAAACTTCGCGGTAGCGGCATAACGTACGGATTGCAGACGACGATTCTCGTTAAAGGCATAAATACTGATGCCACCTAACTCCTCGTCACCTTTAACCCGCTCAATGTAGACGAAGTTGTTGCCATCTTTCGCCCATAAGCCTTGCTGGGTAGAGAGCAACGAGCCGCCGTACATCGCCTGCGCACGGTAGTTACGCGCCATCTGCTCGCCCTGCGGCGCGACCCATTCGCCAATCGCCATCGTCAGCAAGACCAGTGGAATGGCGGTTTTCATCACCGACAGCGCTACCTGCATACGGGTAAAACCAGAAGCCTGCATCACCACCAGTTCGCTGCGCTGCGCCAGCATCCCAAGACCAAGCAACGCCCCAAGCAGAGCCGCCATCGGGAAGAAGATTTGCACATCTTTCGGCACGCTCAGCAAGGTATACATTCCTGCGCCTAACGCGTCGTAACTCCCCTGCCCGGCTTTTTTCAGCTGATCGACAAACTTGATAATGCCCGACAGCGACACCAGCATGAACAGCGTCATCATGATGGTGGTGAAAATAGTTTTACCGATATAGCGGTCAAGTACGCCAAAAGGTTGCATCACACCGCTCCTTTACGCGAAAAACTGGCGCGCAGGCGGCGGACCGGCACGGTGTCCCAAAGGTTGAGAACAATCGCCAAAGCCAGATAAATCAGGTTAACGGTCCACATCCACAGTGTCGGGTCCAGCTTACCTTTACCGCCGTTCGATTTCAGGGAGGTCTGGATCAGGAAGAAAAGTAGATACAGCAGCATGGCTGGCAGCATCGACAGTACGCGTCCCTGACGTGGGTTAACCACGCTCAGCGGTACGACCATAAGTGCCATCATAAACACGGTGAATACCAACGTGATACGCCAGTTCAGTTCTGCGCGAGCACGATCGGTGTCAGTGTTCCACAATGTGCGCATGTCCATCTGGTCGGTATCGTTCGGGTCGAGCGCCACCGCCTGGTGACCAATGATCGCCTGATAATCCTGGAAGTCCGTAATGCGGAAATCGCGTAACAGTGCAGTGCCTTCGAAGCGCGTTCCCTGGTTGAGAGTGACGACCTGGGAGCCGTCGCGCAGCTGGGTTAAATGTCCGGAATCGGCCACCACCACAGAAGGACGTGCATTACCTTTTGGTCGAATTTGTGCGAGGAACACATCTTTGAAATCGCTGCCGTCAACGCTTTCGATGAACAGCACCGAGCTGCCATTAGTCGCTTGCTGGAATTGCCCTTGCGCCAGCGCCGCCATGCCAGGGTTCGCTTTCGCTTCTGCTAACACTTCATCCTGATGACGCGATGACCACGGTCCCGCCCACATCACGTTAACCGCCGCGACGATTGCCGTGAATACCGCAAGGATCATTGCCGCTTTCACCAGAACCGCTTTGCTCAGGCCGCAGGCATGCATTACCGTAATTTCACTTTCGGTATACAGTTTGCCCAGCGTCATCAGCAGCCCGAGGAACAGGCTTAATGGCAGGATAAGCTGCGCCATTTCCGGCACGCCCAACCCGAGAAGGGAGAGCACCAGATTCGCCGGAATATCGCCGTCAACCGCTGCGCCGAGGATCCTCACTAACTTTTGACAGAAGAAGATCAAAAGCAAGATGAAGAGTATCGCCAGCTGGCTTTTGAGCGTCTCCCGCACCAGATATCTTATGATTATCACTTTAAATACGCCCGTAAAAACTCGTCTTTTGCAGGATTTTAGCTTGTTTCATGGCTTAAACGTCATTTATTCTCTTGAGTCGTCGAAATCGTCGCTAAGATAATTATACTCAACGGATTCACCTCTCAGATTTTGTTCTGACGTGCCAATGCCGTAATAACGTTAAGATTAACACGAAGTCATCGCAACAGCGGACATGAGTTACGAAAGCTTGCAATTCTATCTGTAGCCACCGCCGTTGTCTTTAAGATTCAGGAGCGTAGTGCATGGAGTTTAGTGTAAAAAGCGGTAGCCCGGAGAAACAGCGGAGTGCCTGCATCGTCGTGGGCGTCTTCGAACCACGTCGCCTTTCTCCGATTGCAGAACAGCTCGATAAAATCAGCGATGGGTACATCAGCGCCCTGCTACGTCGGGGCGAACTGGAAGGAAAACCGGGGCAGACACTGTTGCTGCACCATGTTCCGAATGTACTTTCCGAGCGAATTCTCCTTATTGGTTGCGGCAAAGAACGTGAGCTGGATGAGCGTCAGTACAAGCAGGTTATTCAGAAAACCATTAATACGCTGAATGATACTGGCTCGATGGAAGCGGTCTGCTTTCTGACTGAACTGCACGTTAAAGGCCGTAACAACTACTGGAAAGTGCGTCAGGCTGTCGAGACAGCAAAAGAGACGCTCTACAGTTTCGATCAGTTGAAAACGAATAAGAGCGAACCGCGTCGCCCGCTGCGTAAGATGGTGTTCAACGTGCCGACCCGCCGTGAACTGACCAGCGGTGAGCGCGCGATCCAGCACGGTCTGGCGATTGCCGCCGGGATAAAAGCAGCGAAAGATCTCGGTAATATGCCGCCGAATATCTGTAACGCCGCTTATCTCGCCTCTCAGGCGCGCCAGCTGGCTGACAGCTACAGCAAGAATGTCATCACCCGCGTTATCGGCGAACAGCAGATGAAAGAGCTGGGAATGCACTCTTATCTGGCGGTCGGTCAGGGTTCACAAAACGAATCGCTGATGTCGGTGATTGAGTACAGAGGCAACGCGTCGGAAGATGCACGCCCAATCGTGCTGGTGGGTAAAGGTTTAACCTTCGACTCCGGCGGTATCTCCATCAAGCCTTCAGAAGGCATGGATGAGATGAAGTACGATATGTGCGGCGCGGCGGCGGTTTACGGCGTGATGCGTATGGTCGCGGAGCTGCAACTGCCGATTAACGTTATTGGCGTGCTGGCAGGCTGTGAAAACATGCCTGGCGGGCGTGCCTATCGTCCGGGCGATGTGTTAACCACCATGTCCGGTCAAACCGTTGAAGTGCTGAACACCGATGCCGAAGGCCGCCTGGTACTGTGCGACGTGTTAACTTACGTTGAACGTTTTGAGCCGGAAGCAGTGATTGACGTGGCGACGCTGACCGGTGCCTGCGTGATCGCGCTGGGTCATCATATTACTGGTCTGATGGCGAACCATAATCCGCTGGCCCATGAACTGATTGCCGCGTCTGAACAATCCGGTGACCGCGCATGGCGCTTACCGCTGGGTGACGAGTATCAGGAACAACTGGAGTCCAATTTTGCCGATATGGCGAACATTGGCGGTCGTCCTGGTGGGGCGATTACCGCAGGTTGCTTCCTGTCACGCTTTACCCGTAAGTATAACTGGGCTCACCTGGATATTGCAGGAACCGCCTGGCGTTCTGGTAAAGCAAAAGGCGCAACCGGTCGTCCGGTAGCGTTGCTGGCACAGTTCCTGTTAAACCGCGCTGGGTTTAACGGCGAAGAGTAAGTTTGCGTTTTACCCTCACCCTAACCCTCTCCCTAAGGGAGAGGGAACCGATCGAGCGCAATAGAAATTCATTGCTCATCTTTCAGGGTGAGGAATGCAGCAATATTTAAATCCACCACAAGAAGCCCCATATATGAAAAACGCAACGTTCTACCTTCTGGACAATGACACCACCGTCGATGGCTTAAGCGCCGTTGAGCAGTTGGTGTGTGAAATTGCCGCAGAACGTTGGCGCAGTGGTAAGCGCGTACTCATCGCCTGTGAAGATGAAAAGCAGGCTTACCGACTGGATGAAGCCCTGTGGGCACGTCCGGCAGAAAGCTTTGTTCCGCATAATTTAGCGGGAGAAGGACCGCGCGGCGGTGCGCCGGTGGAGATCGCCTGGCCGCAAAAACGCAGCAGCAGCCCGCGCGATATATTGATTAGTCTGCGAACAAGCTTTGCAGATTTTGCCACCGCTTTCACAGAAGTGGTAGACTTCGTTCCTTATGAAGATTCTCTGAAACAACTGGCGCGCGAACGCTATAAAGCCTACCGCGTGGCTGGTTTCAACCTGAATACGGCAACCTGGAAATAATGGAAAAGACATACAACCCACAAGATATCGAACAGCCGCTTTACGAGCACTGGGAAAAGCAGGGCTACTTTAAGCCTAATGGCGATGAAAGCCAGGAAAGTTTCTGCATCATGATCCCGCCGCCGAATGTCACCGGCAGTTTGCATATGGGTCACGCCTTCCAGCAAACCATCATGGATACCATGATCCGCTATCAGCGCATGCAGGGCAAAAACACCCTGTGGCAGGTCGGTACTGACCACGCCGGGATCGCTACCCAGATGGTCGTTGAGCGCAAGATTGCCGCAGAAGAAGGTAAAACCCGTCACGACTACGGCCGCGAAGCTTTCATTGACAAAATCTGGGAATGGAAAGCGGAATCCGGCGGCACCATTACCCGTCAGATGCGCCGTCTCGGCAACTCCGTCGACTGGGAGCGTGAACGCTTCACCATGGACGAAGGCCTGTCCAATGCGGTGAAAGAAGTTTTCGTTCGTCTGTATAAAGAAGACCTGATTTACCGTGGCAAACGCCTGGTAAACTGGGACCCGAAACTGCGTACCGCTATCTCTGACCTGGAAGTGGAAAACCGCGAATCGAAAGGTTCGATGTGGCACATCCGCTATCCGCTGGCTGACGGCGCGAAAACCGCAGACGGTAAAGATTATCTGGTGGTTGCGACCACTCGCCCGGAAACCCTGCTGGGCGATACCGGCGTGGCCGTTAACCCGGAAGAT
>ERZ791753.245-NODE-245-length-60532-cov-15.616945_pt1 | contig 60532 bp, 56 predicted proteins | sample MGYA00509951_ERZ791753 | MGnify/ENA primary metagenome ERZ791753 (study PRJEB30046, sample SAMN00792026) | human gut metagenome | study: EMG produced TPA metagenomics assembly of the A metagenome-wide association study of gut microbiota in type 2... | reverse complement strand
TCGCGCTTGGTTCGGGACCAAGAGGCCTCGGGTTCGAATCCCGACACTCCGACCAGATCCGGTTGAAATCTTCCGATTTCAGCCGGATTTTTCTGCATATTCCGAACTTTTTTCGATGGAGAATTCTGTGACTTTTCCGTTTGACCCAAACCCGACCCAAACAGGAATTCGGAGCGGAAAGCGCCGAATGAGAAAATTTGCCGCCTGCCGGAATATTTCCGGCAGGCGGTGTGCGCTTTTCTGTTCATTTCTTGCCCTTACCCGACACTTGCCATGAAGCCGCTAATTTTCTGCGCGGCTTCTTTTCCATATTCTTTAATTTGTCCCATACATCAGAATCTCGTCATTCTTCAAATACGTGGTATATTTCTTTGCCGTTAATCTGTTCTATCAAAGCATTGCTGCTAGCAGTGAAATCATACTGTAGTTTTGTTTAGAAAATGTTCAGTTTTTTCTGATAACATGGAAAACAGTCGAAATATGCTATAATGAATACATCTAAAAAACTAGGAGGTGTATTCATGTCCATTATTCCGCGTTTTTTTATGGAAGCAACTGTCGTACTTGGTAGACTCCCAATTTCAAATCCACGATGGTGCGCCACAGGCTTTGTCGTTGGTCGGTACGAAGGGACTCAGGACGGGAATGAGAAATTTAGTACATACCTCATAACAAATAGGCACGTTGTCGAAAATGAAGAAAAAATGGTGATGCAGGTAAATCTCCAAAATGGCGTAAAGGCATACTTGCTCTCCCTGGCTTCCGAAAATAGCACTCCAAATTACAGCGCTCATCCAGCTGCAGATGTGATCGCATGCCATATTAATATCAACCCCGCGCTATCGGAAGGTGCTCAGCTTCCGTTCTTCGATTTAAGGCACCATACCCTTACACTGCAGCAAATGCGTGATACCGGAGTTTGTGAAGGAGGACTAGCATATACGCTTGGCTTCCCCGTGAGTATTGCTAGCGACTTTGTTAATAGTACTGTTAAAACCCCTGTATGCAGAATGGGTTGTATTTCAAGAGTAGAGAATGTCTACCATGACTCCAGTTCTCGAAACTTTTTAATTGATGCAACTACATTCCCCGGAAACTCAGGTGGTCCAGTTATTAGCCGCCCAGAAAATATAGCTATTACAGATACTCCCTATAATACTTCTGCAAACCTAATCGGACTAGTAAGCGCTTATTTGCCATATCGCGAAGTGTTATGTAGCACCCAAACACACAGAGATAGAATGATAAGCGAAGAAAATAGCGGGCTTACCGTTGTTGTGTCCGTAGATTCAATTAAGGAAGTTGTTGAAATTGAACGGACTCGAGCATATGGTGCAGCATCAAATGATTGCATTTTAAGTGTTGAGCCATACAAAATTGGGACGCCGGTCGAAATTCCTGCTTGCGTTGGATAATTGTTCATTCAAATCGTCGTCTGCCGGAGTTTTTCCGGCAGACGGCGTGTTCATTTTTGCTGTTATCCGACGCTTTCCATGAAACCGCTGATTTTTTGTGCAGCTTCTTTTTTCATACCTGCCGTGACGTGCGTGTACACGTCCAGTGAAAATTCCGCCGAAGCATGACCAAGAATTTCTGCAACTGTCTTCGGGTCAATGCCGCTCTGGATTGCCAGTGTCGAGAATGTGTGTCTGAGATCATGAAATCTGACGTGCTCCTCAATTCTGGCTTTTTCGAGCAGCTTCTTGTGAATCCGTCCGACGCAGTCCGGCCCATACATCCCGCCGGTCTTGGGTGACGGGAACATATATGGGCTGAACGGGTGATTCTTGCGATCCTCCACCAGTAGTCGGATTGCTTCGTCGCTGAGATAGATTTCACGAACCGAATTTTCCGTTTTCGGTTCTGTCACGACCAGTTCTCCCTTGCCGCGCGACACAGATTTTGATACAGTCAGCGTCTTCTTCTGCAAGTTCAGGTCGCTCCACAGCAGCGCCACCAGCTCCCCACGCCGCAAGCCGGTACTCAGTTCCAGATAGAACATCGGCAGGACGCCCCATTCCTCCGCCGCTTTCAGGTAATCCCGAATCTTCTCCGGCGGAATAATCTGCATTTTCTTCTTTTCCTTCTTCGGCAGGCGGCAGCCGTTTGCAGGATTGTAGGGAATCAGTCGCTCGGTGACTGCCTGCTCCAAGCACTGCCGCAGCATCGTGTGCAACCCTCGGATGGTCTTATTACTGAGACTCAGGTCATCCATGTTTTCGTACCGCTGCACCCGACCGTGCGCTTTGGTTTCGTTGTAGAATTTCTGGATTTGCAGCGTCGTGAGCGATGTCAGCTTGATATCGCCGATACGCAGCACGATATGCTGGTCGATGTAGTTCTTGTAATATGCCGCCGTGGACGCGCGGACGGATGGCTTCGCGTAGTTCTCACACCAGAGCTGCGCCCACTCGCCCACCGTGTAGTCGCGCCGCTTCGTCACATCGATCTTTTCGAGTTCTTCCATCGCCTTTTGCAGCTTCTCTTTGCATTCGCGCTGCGTCCGCGCGAGGACATTCTTCGCGATTGGTTTCCCCGTCTCCGGGTCAACGCCTGCCGTGTATCGTCCTTCCCATCGTCCGTCCTTTCGCTTGCGGATGTTGCCTTCCCCATTTGCCCGTTTTTTCGCCATCTATGTTCCCCTTTCCGTTTTGGTAACACAAACAACTGTTCAAAGCGGCGTTTCATGGAAAAAGTCCTTTCCCGAGCCAAGCCGGGAAAGGACTCTCAACGCCGTACAAAGAAATCGGGCAGCAAAAAAGCGCCGTCAAAGCAGACCGAACCCATTTACTGGTTCAGTCTGACTTTGTACGGCGCTTGGCAGTCTCCTCAGAATGAATCTGATTCTCTCCGCTTGCTCGATTAAAAGTCGGTTTTTGTATTCAGTTTATCTTTTCTGCCTTGTTTTTCTGGAAAGCAGGCGGCAGACGGCCTGTTTCGCCTTCATCCTGCGGAAGCAGCCCAGATTGATGGGATACTCCGACTTGCATTTTCGGCAGTAGACCATTTTGTGTCCCGCTGCATCGGAGAACACCTTCTCCACCAGAAAGCTGCAAAAGGGGCAGCGGATCTCCCGGAGGGTCAGCGCGGCGGATTGCCTGCGGGAATCGGACAGCCTGCGTGACACATCCGGCGAGAGCTTACGGGGGGCGCTTGCTTTTCTCATCCTGCGCCACCGTCCTGTCCCAGCCCCATTTCCTCCGTGATGTACTCCGCCAGCGGGCGGTAACACAGACAGCCCAGCTCCCGCAGCCGAATGAGAAAGGCGGAGAAGGACACGCCCATTGTATTTGCCATTTGCTTGATCCTCAGCTTATCCGTTGTTCTCATAACGCTGTCACCGAATACGGGGATACCTTCGGAGAAGCCGTGCATGGCAACTACGTTGTGTACCATGAAGCGCGGCATTAGGAGCGCCGCGCCCATCCGGTCGATCAGCGTTTCATGGAAGCTGAACAGGTTTTTGAAGTCCTCCCTGCGTGTAGTCGCGCTCCCCGTCAAATTCACGGTGAAAGGCTGCGCTGGGAACCGCCCTGTCCATGATGTAGTGGGCGCACTTGTGGCTGATGGTGAAGCGCCGTCTGCCGCTTTCGTGCTCCTGCCGCAGGCAGCGCTCGATCACGATGGTTCCTCCGGGATCTGCAATTTGATCCTTAAATTCCTGGCACATACATTTGGTCGCCTCTGTGCGCTCCCTGCGGCAGGGACAGTATCCACCGGTGCGCTTGAGTCCTTCCCGGATGGTATTGACAATCTCCTGATCGGGATTGAGCTTGATTTTCATGTTCGCCACCTCTTTCTTGATTGTGGCTTTATCATACCGCAGGACAAAGTCTTTTTCTGTGACGAGGTTACATTGACAAAAAAATCCGGTGCTTTTTGAGCACCGGATTTTTTTGTATGGTCACATTTTTTATTTCAGACGATGGAGTCCATCTGCATTGCGCAGCGTAATCGCACCGCGTCTTAGTTCCACAAGTCCGTCCTCCGAGAAGTTTTTGAGCATCCGCGCCACTGCCTCCCGCGCCGAGCTGATGTGCTGGGCGATCTGCTCATGGGTCATGCGTATCGTGTCGGAGCCGGTACGCTCCGCTTCGGCAAGGAGAAATTCTGCCAGCCGCCGATCCAATCCCTTGAACATGATCTGCTGCATCGCCCACATCACATCAGAAAACCGTTTCGTTGCCAACTCATAGAGGAAGCAGCGGACATGAAGATTTTGCTCCTTGAGCGCAGCAATGATATTTGCGGGGATAATCAGAACCTCCGTATCCATTCCTGCGGTCATTTGCGTATCAAAGGTGATCTGACTGATCACACAGGAGGCGGAAAGCACGCATAGCTCACCCGGATACAGCCGGAACAATGTGACTTCTCGCCCTTCCTCGGAGAGAAGATAGGTGCGAATCTCGCCGGAAAGGACGAACAGCAATCCAAGACATTCGTTGTCGCTGCTGTGTACGAACGCGCCCTTTTCATAATGACGGACAAAGGCACTTCGGCGCAGCGTGTCCATTTCGCTTTCGGTCAAGGATGACCAGAATGGAAGCTGTATCAGTGTGCGCTCCATATCAATGGCAGCTATGCTTGCCGCAGCCGTGGTCACCGCAGGTGTGACCAACTTCGCCGTGCGCATGGTCATGGTGGTCACAGTGAACATTGGGATCGTAGTCCAGACTTCCGCTGAGCAATGCGCTCACCGCCGCGTCAGCGTCTCCGCTGACACCGCCATAGAGCTTGATGCCCGCTTCGGCCAGAGCCGCCTGCGCACCGCCGCCGATGCCTCCGCAAATCAAAGTGTCCACGCCGTTCTGCATCAGGAAGCCTGCCAGTGCGCCGTGACCGCTGCCGTTGGTATCAACAACTTCCGCATGAGTGATTTTGCTGTCCGCAGCTTCATAAAGCTTGAACTGTTCGGTGTGGCCGAAATGCTGAAAAATTTGACCGTTTTCATAGGTAACTGCAATTTTCATAATGGAATCTCCTTTGCAATTTTTGCCTGATTTTTCCATGTTGGCTCTCTGCATCCGACAGCAACGGCCGCAGTGGGCTGCCTCCTGTCCTCCGCAGATGCGGTAGTTTCCCCCGGTGATGTGCAGCGGTTTCCCGTGGACAAGACACGCTGCGATCTTGCGCCGTGCGCTTTCGTAAATCTCCTGCACGGTAGAGCGGGAAATATCCATCTGCGCGGCACACTGCTCGTGGGTTTGCTGCTCCAAGTCAACCAACCGAATGACCTCGTACTCGTCCAGCGTCAGCAGGATCGGCTCGGTATCCTCGCATCCGTTGGGGCGGAAGGTATCGACTTGCGGTGCGCCACAAATCCGACGGCACCGTGGCGGTCTTGGCATGGGCATGCCTCCTTTGTTTTCGGTATATACCGATTATATAGCAAGAAGACGGCAAATTCAAGTAGGATTATAAAGATGAGTAACTATGTTTTTTGTTTGTTTCTTTTGCAAATTCCCATCAAAAAAATGATTTTCTATTGAAGCAAACTGGGCTCGTACGCCTTTCTCTTTGACTGCTACAAGCGGCCGTTCTATGTGACTGAGTGCGGATTGAGCTGTAATGACCACATGTTCCTAGACGGACAGATCCACGACACCGACTGGAGCGATTTCCTGCACCGCTATCTGCTCGCGCTTCACAGAGGATGCGACCGAGCCGACGTCCACAGCTTTTCCACTGGTCGCCGACCGACAATTTTGAGTGGCACAGCGGCTATGCCGAGCGCATCGGCCTGATCTATGTCGACTATCCGACGCAAAAACGGATCCTGAAGGACAGCGCGCACTGGAACGCGCAGACCGCCCGGGAAAACGGCAGAAATCCGGAGCTATTCTTTGTTTACAGCGGCGCAATTTTTGCGCTGCCGGTTCCCTGCCCTGACCCAAACGCGGAATAATCAGGTGGAATTAAAATCGAACAATTTTTATTCCGCAGATCACTTGTTGAAGTCATCCTTATCTTTGTTTCATACTGCCCAAATTCTGCATCTCATAAGACACAGGAAGCATGCTGTTTCGCGCGCGAAAATTCTATGCTATTCGTACCAAATGCACAAACATTTATTAAGCGTCTTCATCGAATCCACCATAAATGCAGTTGAGCCTTACCCATTTCTCTGCTACAATAAAAGAAAACATAGTGGAGGTTTTTCCATGATCCGTGAAATCTGTAAAGACGGATATTTCTTATCCCAAAAGGCAGAATGAGCAATTCCAGACGCGCATCAAAACGTTCACCGGCTGGACGGCGCAGATCATTCAGCACGAGATCGACCATTGCGAGGGAATTTTGATATGATTTTGTATTTTTCCGGCACCGGAAACAGTAAATTTGTGGCGCAGCGCATTGCGGTCGCGCTGGACGATGCACTTGTGAATCTGAACGACCGAATCAAGGCTTCTGACACTTCACCCGTCGAAACCGGCGAGCGGCTGATTATCGTCACGCCGACTTACGCGTGGCGCATTCCGCGCGTCGTGCGCGACTGGCTTTTGAAAACGGAGCTGCGCGGCGCGAAGCAGGTGTGGTTCGTCATGACCTGCGGCAGCGAGATCGGCAACGCCGATAAGTACAATCGCGAACTCTGTACGGAAAAGGGACTTTCCTGCATGGGCACGACGCAGATCGTCATGCCGGAGAACTACATTGCGATGTTCTCCGCGCCGCAGGCGGACAAAGCGCGGCAAATCGTCGCCCAAGCCGAGCCTAGCATCGACCGAGCAATTGCGGCGATTCAGCGCAATCAGCCGTTCGCGCCGACACGGAACAATCTCTATGACCGCTTCATGAGCGGCCCGGTCAATCCGATTTTCTATAAATGCTTCGTCAAGGCAGATGCTTTCACTGCTTCGGATGCCTGCATCGGCTGCGGGCAGTGCGTGAAGCGCTGTCCGATGAACAACGTCCCGCTGGAAGACGGCAAGCCGGTTTGGGGCAAGAACTGTACCCACTGCATGGCGTGCATCTGCTACTGCCCAAAAGAAGCGATCGAGTACGGCAAAAAGAGCGTCGGTCAGCCGAGGTATCATTTTGAAGCGCTGTGAGGTCTGCAATGAGTCGTGAAGAATTAGAAGCATACATCCAGAATCACTACGCTACCCTACCGGATTATCCGTGGGCAGACACGCCGCGCGCCGCCGTGTTTCGTCATGTAGCTAACCGGAAGTGGTTTGCGTTGGTCATGGAAGTGCCGCGCGACAAGCTGGGGCTTCCGGGAACAGAGAAGTTTGATATTGTCAATTTCAAGTGCGATCCGATCCTGATTGCATCGCTGCGCGGCGAGACCGGCATTTTTCCGGCATACCACATGAACAAAGCCAGTTGGATCACCGCCGCGCTGGACGGCAGCGTGCCCGCAGAAACGATCGAGCTGCTGTTGGACGTGAGTTATGAGTTGACAAAGCCCAAAATTCGCAGGAAAACGGCAAACAAGGAGGAAACAGATGATACGAAGATATGAAAATCCAGATGATTTGGGCGCGGCAGGTGCAGGCTTGATTATTCTTTATCTATTGCCGCAGCCTTTGTGCTGCCTTGGACAGAAAAATTGACGGAGGACGGTCAAACGTCCTCCGTTTTGTCAATCAGTATCGCCATCCGGAACCTGATTGCTGGAATTGATGCCGCAGAAATCCGAAAACGTGCGGCTGTCCGGTCGCAACGACCGTAGTGCTGATTGGGACTAAATGGAATCTATTGATCATGCGGAATCTGCTGCCCCGGCCGTGGCGGTTCAATGAGCTGAAACAGAACTCGGAGAGGATCATCCAGAAGGTCTTGACGGACAGTCTGCGCTCGATGGAGGCTGTCGGCATCATCACGCGCACCGTATATCCCGAGGTATCGCCGCGGGTGGAATATGCGCTCTCCGAGTTGGGCGAGTCCATGCGTCCGATCCTGAATGCAATGGAGGTCTGGGGACGGTCTTACAAAGGCAAGCTGACTGGTCAGTCCACTTGCTCTTCCCACATTCCTGAAAATGCACCGGGGCCGTTCTTTGGCCTCCGGTGCATTTTTATGATTCAGGCAAAGTAAAAAATCTGCTTCATATCCGCATAGAATTCGCTGTCTGCGCGGACAGAGAATTTTTGGAAGCATGGCTTTGTGTGCGTCCACCAGCGCCGCGTCGCCTCGTCCCGCGCCATTTTTTCCATGTCGGCTTCATAATCATCGCCGATATATTCAAAATAGGCAAAGACCTGCGCCCCCTCGCGGAAGATGGAGTAATTGCGCAGATTGCAGTCGTGGATGGTCTGCAGCACCTCCGGCCATGGGGCGGCGTGAAGTGCCTCATATTCCTCGATCTTCTCCGGCTTCAGTCTGCCGAGCTGGCCGAAGATCACACGCTTTTCCGCGCTCATACGATCGTCTCGCGCAGCCACTCGAGCGTGCAGCTGACCATATGATGTCCCAACTCCTCGCTGGCCTCGACGGCGCTCTTGGCGAACCATTCGGTATTGCGGTCGCAGCGGCTGAGGTCGACGTGGTCGGGGTACGTGCCCAACATGAGGGACGTTTCCCACTTGCCCGCGTGGTCGAAGCCGCCGCACTTGTGCTGCGCTTCTTTGCCGATGAGCGGGATGACCTTGATGTAGGAGAACGGATCGTCGCCGGTGCCGAGATTCTCATAATAATCGGCGTAGGAATTGCTGCCCCACCAGCCGCGGCCCATGGTGTCCTCCATGTATTCCATGGTGACCTTCTTGGCTGCCTTATGGCAGGCGATGGTCATGGGCATGAGGCCCGCTTCCTCGGTCTGATGGTGCGCAACGCAGTAGATGTTCTTCACGCCGCCGTAGATCATCGACTTGAGGATGCAATATAAATAGTTGGTGTATGCATCTTCATCAACTTGAATCGTGCCGGTCTCCGGGCCGCCGACGGCATAGGACGCGACGCCGTACCAGATCGGCGGGCAGACGACGATCTCCTTTTCCTTTTCCAGCTCGCGCATTACGCCGTTAATGACCATGGTGTCCGTGCCGCAGGAGGCGTGATGGGCGTGATATTCGATCGTGCCGATGGGGATAATGAACGGGACTTTTCGTTTCTTCGCGTCTTCGATCTCGTCGAAGAACATATCGATCAGCTGCATATGGTACCTCCATAATATCAAAATCGCCAATCCCGGCGCGCATCGCGCACCGGGATTGTTGCAGGTGCAGAATCAGAACAGCAGCTCCGGGCAGACCTCGGGGATCTCGGGGCTGAGGATATCGCAGCCGTTTTCGGTCACGACGAGGCCCTTTTCCCAGCGGACGCCGAACGTCGGGCAGGAGATGAACGTGTCGGCCTGATAGGTCATGTTGGGCTGGAGCGGGTACATGGAGGTCGTCTCGGCCCAGGGGGCTTCGACCTCGATGATGCCGGTGGAGTGCAGCGGGCCGTAGACGAAGTTGTCCTTGAAGCCGTTGTCCACGAAGTACTGATAGAACTTCTTGGCAATGTCGCCAGCCATCACACCGGCCTTGACCTGCTCGCACGTCCACTGGTGCGCCTGACGGCAGAACTGGACGATGTCGCGGCGCTCGCCCTCGAGCTTACCGAGGCAGATCGGGTAGCCAATGGCGGCGGAATAGCCGTCGATCTTGGCAGAAAGGTTCAGCTGGACAATATCGCCTTTCTGGAACTCGCGGTAGCAGGAGCGGGAGATGGCATGGCGGGTAGAGGCCTCGGAGAAGACGTACATCGGCAGGCCCTCGTATTCCGCGCCGTTTTCATAGACCACGCGCTGGGCAACGCCGACCATCTGGAGCTCGGTCATGCCCGGACGAATTTCCTTGATGACCTGCTTGGTGGCGAGGTCGGCAAGACGGTAGCCCTCGCGCAGGCAGGCAAGCTCGTTTTCAGACTTGATCTGCCGCAGCTCGGTCATGATATAGCCCGCGTTGACGAATTCTGCGCCGGGGAAGGCGTCGCAAATGGCCTGATAGATGGTCATGGACGTGTCGAGGAAGGACGCAATGCCGATGCGCAGCTTCTGGCCGGTCACGCCGATGGCCTTGAACACGTCCTGGAACGTGTCGGCCTGTAGCTCGGGATAGGAGGGGTCTGCGCCCTCGCGGTAGGCTTTCAGGCAGAAGATCTTGTCCAGCTTGTTGCGGTCCGCGCCGAATTCACGCGATTCGGGGCCGACCATCAGGGCGGCGTCACCGCCGGCGGAGATGGCCACGCCCGCTCGCTCGAACAGCGGCCAGAAGCCGGAGAAGTAGCGGGGGTTTGCGTAGTCGGCCTCGTTGCCGTTGACGATCAGCGCATCGAGCTTTTCACGGCGCAGAATGGCCGCGCAGCGCTGGACTCTTTCTTTATATTCCTGATCGGGAATGCAGATTCTTGCCATGGTATGTACCTCTTTTCGTATTTCTGTAAGTACCGGCTCACTCGCAGTAGCCCGGCGTTGTGTAAAAGCTCACGGCTCTCGGCTCGGCGCGGCCGTACTGCGCCACGACGGGAACGTCGCTTTCCAGCACGATGGCGTACTGCTCACCCTCGTGCGCAGTATATCCACCGAAGTCTGCTTCGCGGTTCGTGCGCAGGCAGCGCACACGCTTTGCCGCGACCTCCGTATGAAAGGATACCGGCTCCCGATCCTCATACAGGAGCGTGAACGTCAGATGCGCCGTCTGACCGGCGGTGTTTGTGACGATGATGGATTCGTGTCCGGGAATCGCGTTCACGCCCTCGGGCGGGAGCTCTGCATCCGGAAAGATCCAGACTTTTTTTCCGTAACTCATATTATTTCTCTCTCCCCTTGCCTGTCGCAGCATACTCCAGCACAACCGTTTCATGGCAGTTCAGGACGGGCAGCGTAAACCGGCATTCCTGCTCCGCATAGGAAAACGGAAGGCTCTGGTTTTGAAGCGGCAGCCGAACCGCAAGAATGGGCTCCGGCACGTGTACCGTCACGGGAACCTGATACAGCGGCTGGATGTCTTCGATGATCTCCGCTTCCCCGCGCCTGACCGGCGCGGCGTAGGTCAGGTTGATGCAGTAGCGGTGCTCCTGCTCCTGCCGGATCATCCGGCAGCGTCCCTGCGCACCAACGCCTGCCCGCAGGCGGAGCACCGGCTTTAGCCGGAACAGCAGCTCCAGAAAATAGCGCTTGTGAAACAGACTTCCGTATGTCTTGTAGATCAGCGGGATCTTGTGTGCAAGATATACAACGTTCCCCTTCTTTACCGCGCATACCCCGCGCACGGCATCCTTGTCATACGGCAGATTTGTCCGTTTTCCGAGCGGCCCATACGGCTTTGCTGTATATGGTGCGAGAACCCTTGCGAGACACTCCGCATCCGTGCAGGTGACCTGCATGGCGGAATGATAGCTGTAGAACGGCGATTGCGGCAGCTCCTCTGCTCCGAGGGGCTCCGCGTCGATGTAATCCCCGCCAAAGGGCACAGCTTTCGGTGCCGTCAGGCCGCAGTCGATTTGGAATTCCCCGTCCTTTATCAGACTGTCCCCAACGAACAGAACCTTTCCGCCATGCTGCAGATAGGCCTGCAGGCTTTCCAGCTCCTTCTCGTTCAGGATCGCTCCGCCCGGGAAGATCACCGTGTCAAAGCAGGAGAAACCGCAGTCCCGGATCACCTCAAAATCGATCTGGCTTTCCAACAGGATCATGGACAGTCCGATATTGTCGTCCATGCTTTCAGACAGCCAGACGCCGATCGTCGCCGTGCTGATGCCGCCGTAGCAATAGGGCTCGATGCGCTCCAGATAGCGGTACGCATAGCCGATATTTTTGTAGGTCTGCATGTCCATTTCGCCGGTATAAAGCAGATGATCCCCAACCGAGCATCCGGCGCCATAGACCGCCATTGTTGCAGCCTCGTATTTCAACGCCTCTTTGCACTTAAAGCCGCCGAACTCCCCCCATTCAAGATGGAACTTCCCCGTCATTCCAAGGTAGAACTTGCCGGTGCCGCCAAAGAAGGTCGCGTTGAGTGGCATTTTATCATAGCCGCCCCAGACCGTCGGCAGATCCTCGATCTCATAGTGCGTCTCATATGGGTGGTACTCCGGCGCCATGATATCCGCGCCGCCGGAGTTGAAAAAGATCGTCGCGTTCGGATGCCGTTTGTGCAGGATCTGGCCCGCTTTTTTCATAAAATCAATGTGCTTGCGCTGATAATAGGCGGCTGCATCCGCATCCAACTCCGGGTCAAGCCCAAGCGCGCGCATTCCGCGCCTGCATTCATCACAATAGCACGGCTTGCCCTTAAAGCATATGTCGAGGAACAGGCCGTCCAGCTGTTCGAAGCGGGCGCAGATCTCCTCCAGGATGGCGTAAAGATGCGCGCAATAGCTGCCGTCGTTCAGACACATGTTCGGCCAGCGCAGCTCCGGCTCTGAGGAAACGTAGCTGTCGGTGCTGATCTGCCCGGATTTTGTCCGTGCGATCCATTCCGGATGCTGCTGTGCCTCCTCAAGACCAAGTCCGGCGTTCACGTATACCGGCGCACGGACGCCGATCTCATGCGCCGCGTCGACCATCGCCCGCGTCAGGTCGAAGGACAGGCCCGGATGGCGAAGGCCGACGTCTGTCGGGTAATAGCACAGGCCGTGATAGCATCTGGCAAAGACGGTGATGCTGGAGACATTTCCCTCCCGAAGCGCCGACTGGAACTGCTCCTTTCGAAAGTGCGCACCGACATTTTTCAGATCCGGCTGCGTGTGAAAGTCCAGATGCACCTGCCGCCGGGGATAGGTCAGGGCGTTATTGATATCAAACTCCATTCCTGCTCTCCTTACATTTTGACCGCGCCTGCCGTCATGCCGGAAATGACAAATTTCTGCGCAAATACATAGACCAGCACGACCGGCAACGTCACAAGCACAACGTCCGCGCAAACCAGATTCCACCATTTGTTATACGCGCCGTAGAAGCTGAATACCGACATCGGCAGCGTATAGGAGGACGAGGAATTGAGCAGATACAGCGGAACCTGCAGTTCATTCCAGCTCCACATAAAGATCAGCACCGCAGCAGTCGCAGCGATCGGCTTGAGAAGCGGCACGATGATCCTGACAAACAGGCACATGCCGGTCGCACCGTCGATGACCGCGGCCTCATCCAGCTCTCTTGGAAGCCCCCGGATATAGCTGGTGATGATCATGGTTGAAAACGGAAGATACAGCGCGGAGTATACGCAGATCAGGCCCCACACGCCGCCATAGATCTTCATGCTCTGCAGCAGCATCATGGTCGGCATTGCGGAAAACGGCACAATGATCCCAAGGCCGACCAGCCAGTCCACGAACCGGCTCCCGCGCGTGTTGAGCCGGGCGATCATATAGCCCAGCATGGACGCGGTGATCAGCACGATGACAAGCGTAACAGCGGAAACAAACACGCTGTTTCCAAGCGCCCGGAGCACATTTCCCGTTTTCAGTACCTGAACGTAGTTTTCCCACATCCATTTTGCCGGAAGGACAAGGTTCAAGGTCGCGCCCTCCTTCTTATCCTTAAAGGAGGTGAACACGATCATAAGCAGCGGAAGAAAGACCGTCAGACTGAGCAGCCAGAGAAGCGCGCTGCAGAAGATATCTGTTCGTGTTTCTTTTTTCTTCATGACTCTGTCTCCCATCTGCGGCTGAATTTCTTATAGAGAACAGAAACAACGACAAGGAGCACCGTAAAGATCAGATTGATCGCAACTGACGAGGCATAGCGCCCTGCGCCCATTTCGTTCATGATGAGCGTGCCGAAGCTCTCCGTGGAGATGCCGGGGCCGCCTCCGGTCATGACGTAAATGATGTCGAACATTTTCAGGCCATAGATGATGTTGGTCAGAATGTTCACATTCACGATCGGCATGATCAGCGGAAGCGTAATGCGCGTATAGGTCTTCCACTCGTTTGCGCCGTCTATTTTGGCTGCCTCAATATAATCCTTGGAGACCGACTGCATGCCGGCCAGACTGATGATCGTCGCATAGCCGACATTGCTCCAGATCGACGCAACATTAATCGCGAGGATCGAGAGCCAGCGGTTTCCCAGCCATTGTACGCGGTGGATCTTGAACACGGCGAGAATTTCATTGACGGTACCGCCGCGTGTCTTGAAAATGCCGCTGAAAATCAGGCCGACGACCAGCGCTGCAAAGACAGACGGAAGGAAAAACACGGTGCGGAGCACCTTCTGCCCTGCAATTTTCCGGTTGAGCATATAGGCAAAGAACAGGCCCAGAACCGTGACAAAAACCGTCTTGACGCTTGCGTAGATCAGGGTGTTGACCAGCGCGACAGGGATCGCGCGGTTTTTCAGCGCGTCAAGCAGATTCTGAATGCCGACAAAGGAGAGGCCGCTGAATTTGCTGTTTGTCGCGCTCCAGTCCGTGAACGCAAGGCCATATCCGAACGTCGACGGGACGAGGAAAAAGACGACATAAAATACAAGCGGCAGAAGCAGCATATATTTCGGGTAGATTTTTGACTTATTCATATTCCCTCCAAATCACGTGATACCCGTTGCGGTCAAGCAACGGGTATCACGCCTACGGGTAACACCAAAAGGGAGTGCGCTGCGCTTTAGAAGCCCTCAGTGCCGAATGCCTTTGCCGTTGCGATACGGCTTTCGTCCATCAGCGCCACGCAGCCGTCCACGTCGACCGTGCCGAGAACCAGCTCCTGCACGGCCGTTGCGGTATCAGCCTGCGTATAGCCGATGACCTTTGCCGAGGTCGTGCTGGCGCGCAGGCAGGCACTGAGCGAGTCCGCTGCTTCCACGACCATGGGGGTCTGGATATTGGTGGTCTGGTTTTTGTAGATGGAGACCGTCGGCACGCCCTCGAACGCTGCGTTGTAGACCTCGGGAGAAGCGCAGAAGCTCATGAACTCCAGCACGTCGTCGAGCTTGTCGCTGTTCTTGTTCGCCATGATCATGAGAACGTTGCCGCCCTCATAGGTGCCGTTTTCAACGGTGTTCATGAAGACGGGCATCACGCCGAAGTCGTCCATGGTATAATCGTTGCTGTCGTCAAAGTCCGTGATGAACCAGGTGTCCCAGATGGGGATGATGACCGCTTCGCCGGTTCCCATGATCGGGCTCAAATCGTCCCAGCCATCGCTCATGTAGGTATCGCCGAACCAGCCCTTGTCAGCGGCGTCCTTGACCCACTGGCACATAGCGGCGATCTCGGGAATGTCAGAATACTTGATCTCGTTCTTGTTGATCTTTTCAAGCAGCTCCGGATGATCTGCGAAGACCGGATCCATTGCGAACTGGTACATCCACATGCAGTTCTGGATCGGGAAGCACAGCGGCGTATAGCCGGCGTCGTAGATCGCCTGGCACAGCGCGTCAAACTCCTCCTGCGTTTCCGCAGGCTCCAGACCGAGCTCGGCCAGAATGGTCTTATTGTAATAGAAGCCGGAGATGGAGTTCTCGCCGAACGGCAGTCCGAGCAGATTTCCATTGTCGTCCAGCGCGTTCTTGTACGCTTCGTCGGTCAGCTCGCCGACCCAGCTCTGGTCGTTGAGCGTATAGAAGTTATTGGAGGGATCGTAGTTTGCCAGCGCGCTGTTGTTGTGATGGACAAAGATATCAGGGATATCGCCGGTTGCGAATTTGCTCGTTGCGACGGTATCAAAATTATCATTGTCGATGCCGAGCACGTCGATCTTGTTCCCAGTCTGCTCCTCATACGCGGCGATCATTCTCTGATAGTAGGTCAGATTCGCGTTATTGGCCTGGATCATCATCGTCAGCGTGACGGGCTCTTTCTCGTCGGAGGCCGGTTCGGGTTCCGTTTCGCTCTGCGCCGGCGCTTCGGTCTGCTGCGTCGGGGCTTCGGTCTGTGCATCCGCCGGCGTCTGGTTCGCCGCGCAGGCGGCCAGCGCAAACACCATCAGCGCAGCCAACAGCAATGCGATCATTTTTTTCATAGTTGTTGTTCTCCTTTCATTTTCGCCAATATCAGTCTGTGTCTTTTCTGTCCGCGGTACGCATACAATTCCGATTTGGCTTTACATGCACATTCTATCCGGGTGTCTGCGCAGTGTCAATTCTTTCGGTAAAATTCCGGCGAAAATACTTTTAAACGTTTCACTAAATTTCAAGATTTTCGTGACAATTCACAAGATTTCATGTATAATCATCGTACGAAACCCACAAAAGCCAGCGCGTTTGGCAATTATTTATAAAACAGGAGGGTAAAAATGGCTACCATACGCGATGTTGCACAAAAGGCAGGCGTTTCCGTTGCGACTGTTTCGAACTATCTGAACGCCTCCAAGCCGGTCAGCCGTGCAGTGTCTGAACGGATCAAGCAGGCCGTTGAGGAGCTGCACTATACCCCCAGCACCGCCGCAAAAAACCTGCGCGGGCAGAAAAATCACGAGATCGGCATCCTGCTGCCGAACCTCGACGACCCGTATTATGTACAGATCTTTCAAGGCATTGAAAAAGCCTTTTCCAACAGCGATTACTTCCTGAACATCGCCTTTTCCGACGATGCGCCCGAGCTTGAGCGCGCAGCGCTCGAGGGCTTTTCCAGCAAGCAGGTCTGCGGACTGATCCTTGTTTCGTGCCAGCCGGACGCATGGAAATACTATTATGACCGGTTTACCTCCAGAGGCTGCCCGATCGTGATGATTGACCGGCGCATCAAATCTCTGGACGCAAACTTTGTTTCCGTCGACAGCGAGACTTCCGTGCGCCAGCTTGCTTCCGCGCTTCTGCAGCAGGGCTTCCGCTCGGTGTTTCTCTTCTGCGGCGCGGAAGGCTTTACCTGTGAAGACGGATGCGTGGCGGCTTTCCGCGGCGCGCATGCGCAGTCCGGTGAAGCGCTTTCCGCTGAGCAGATCATCCGCTCCCCCATGAGTAAGGAAGCCGCGTTTTCCCGCACAGTCAGTCTCCTGCGCACACAGCGCCCCGACGCCATTATCACCACGTCCTCCCTTCTAGCGACCGGCGTGATTGAGGGTCTTCATCTGCTGGGCTTTACCACCGACGAGATCCCTGTTCTTACGCTCGGCGAAGAGCACTGGAACCGCTATACACAGACCTTTGCCTCGTTTTCCACGTCAAGACCGGCGATCAAGGCGGGCGATATGGCCGCGCGGCTCCTGCTGGGGCAGCTCGTTTCTCCGCTTCGGGATACGGAGCAGGCCATTCTGCACGACAACGCGCTGCAAAGCAATCTGCTCCGCTCCGGCCTTTTCACGCACTCCCGGCCGCAGCTGCATTGTGCCGGCAGCGACAAGCTGCGGATCATGCTGCTCGACAACCCGTCCGTCCATCTGTTTCAGGGTCTGATCCGCAACTTTGAGCAGCTCACCGGGATCCAGACGGAGATCCGGTTCCTTCCTCACCACGCGATCTTTGATGAGATCCGGACCGGCACTGCGCATTACGACGTCACCATGTTCGATATCCCGTGGCTGCCGCTGCTGGCAGGCAGCGTTCTGGACGATTTCACCAACGAGCTCGACAGCTTTGATACGTCGCAGTTCTTCCCGAACTGCTTCCAGCATTTTGGCGCTTTCCGCGGCCGGATCTATGGGCTCCCGTTCATGTATGCGCCGCAGATGCTGTATTACCGCAAGGATCTGTTCGCCGATTCGGCGCTCCGCGCCGAATTCGAGCGCGAGACCGGCGCAAGCCTGCGCCCGCCGACAACGCTGAAGGAATATAATGCGGTCGCCGCCTTTTTCACCCGGAGCACCGACGCGGTCGACTACGGCGTTTCCGTCGCGGCAGCCTATAACGAGTGCTTCGCACCAGAGCTTTACTTCCGCCTGCATGCGTTCCAGAGTCAGATCATCGGCGACGACGGCAGACCGGCCTTTGACAACCCGCAGACGCTCAAGGCCTACATCAACTTCCGGCGCACGATCCATCTTGCAAAGCCGGATTACTTACAGGCGACGGACGTGTCGATCGTCGATGACTTCCTGCGCGGGGATACGGCCATGCTGATCACCTACCCTGCATTTCTGACCAACTCTACCGACCTTCGCAGAAGCAGCACCTCGATCGGATGCAGTCTGGTGCCGGGGCGGCGTCCGCTGCTCGGCGGATGGAGCTTTGGCGTCAGCCGTCAGAGCGCGCAGCGCGAGCAGGCGCTCGCCTTTCTCCGCTGGACGTGTGACGAGGGCATCAGCAACTACTTTACGATCATGGGCGGACAGACGGCCATTTCTAATACCTATACAAATGACGAAATGGTCAAGCTCTATCCGTGGCTGCCGCTCTATTTCAAGACCTATCCCAACACGCAGCCGCAGTATCAGCTCTCCTTCCCCGACGGACGGCCGATCCCAAGCAAGCAGATCGATGACGTGCTATGCAAATGGGCCTATAAATGCCTTATCTACAACATGGATATCTCCGCCGCCATCGCCGCGACCAATCAGGAGCTCACAGAGCTGCTGTCGCAATAGGCGAAGCAGCTGCGCATGAACCTCAGCTTTCCGTGATGCGCTGGCTCTGGCACGCCAAAGGCTCCCCTTGTGCCCAAGGGGAGCCGCCTTTGATCGAGCTCCTTGACATATGAAAGGCCAGCAGCATGGGCTGCTGGCCTTTTCTGTGATTTGTTTTATTTCCTGACGGCGCGTCTTGCCTCGCGGTCTGCTTCTGTGATGGGGCGGATGACGCGGCACGGGTTTCCGGCTGCTACGACATGATCCGGGATATCGTGTACAACGACGCTGCCCGCGCCGATGACGACATCGCTTCCGATCGTCACGCCCGGCGCGACGCAGCAGTGTCCGCCGAACCAGACGTTGCTGCCGACCGTGATGGGAAACGCGTATTCCAGCATCTGATTCCGCAGGTCGGTGTCGATGGGATGGTGCGCGGTATAAAAACCGCAGCACGGGCCGATGAACACATTATCGCCGAAGGTGATCTTGCCGGGATCCAGAAAGACGCAGTTGTGATTGATGAACAGATTGTCTCCGGCCTCGATGTTGTAGCCGAAGCTGATGTAAATATTCTGCTCTGCGCGGACGTTTTTCCCGACCCTGTGCAGGATCTTACGGAGGATGGCCTCGCGTCCTGCAAGGTCGGACGGCTTCATCTGATTGAATTCGTGGCACAGATCGAGGCAGCGGAGATTGTCCTCATCCCGGCCGGGAAACGTTGTATCATACAGCAGCCCGAGCTGGCATTTTTCTCGTTCGGTCATATTACGTCACGATCTCAAACTGCTGCTCCGGCGTCAGGTCGACGACCGTGCAGTCGTTTGCGTAAGTGCATTCCGGCAGGATGATCATCGCTGCCAGTTCCTCCGCCTGCGCCGGGAGCGGCGCGAGGTGCCAGATGGCGGCGTTCAGCTTGACGAGCGTATGCTTCGGCACCAGAAATGCCTGCGCAAGCTCCGTGACCGGCGTGCCGGCGGAGGCGGGCGCGCAGTGCAGGATCATATCGTCGTTCATCGGCAGAATCATTTCCCACGTCGTGGTGTGATATTCCTGCTGGGTGATGAGCATGCGCTCCGGCTTTTTGACCAGGATCGGCGAAAAGCCGACGCGGTGCTGGCTGTCGGCGCTCAGGCGGTCGGGGAAAAAGCGGTGCAGCTCGCCGCAAAGGGCATAGCCCTGCGGCTGCTCCATGGGATAAAACCGGCCGAACGGTGCAAAGGCTTCGTGCGTCAGGGGCTGGATATGTACGGTTCGCATAGAGAATCCTCCTTATTGCGCTGTTTTCTTTTTTCATGATAGCAGACCGGTTCCGTCCGGTCAATCCTTTTTACAACCTGTCCCCGGGCGCGGTGCCGCCGGGAGCGGGCCGGTCTACCGGCCGCCCTCCGTCTGATCCGAGTCTTCGTCTTCCAGCTCCGCCTGCAGAAGCTGCAGATAGCGCGCAATCTCTGGGGCCTGCGTTCCTCTGCGGCGGGTGATGCAGTACAACTGCATGAACTCATCTGGGATCGGTACACATTCCAGCTGATATCGTTCACGTGATACCTGCGGCAGCCGGTATCCCACAGAATACGCGTCGGTCGTACTGACGATCCGGCAGCGCACATCGCGTTCATCCACCACGATCCGGTAACGGCAGCGAACCTGGTCCGCCGTGCTGATGGTCGTGTAACAGTCCGTGCGCGTGGGGAGCTTCTGGTATTCCACGTAGGGATATGCCTCCAGCAGCCGGTAATCAAACGTCTGCGCATGCGGCAGCAGCTTTTCAAACAGCGGATGCGCACGGCACAGATTCAGGCAGGCCGAGACCTGATGGAGAAAATGCAGCTCCAGATTCTGATTCTGCACACTCTGCTCGGTGGCCTGGCACCATATACGGTGTGATCAGCGCCGCAAGTGCATCCGGCCCCATATCGGAAAGCGCGCGGATGCCGCCGCCAGAAATGTTGACGCATTTGAACTCCGCCGCCCCTGATATTCCTGCGTCAGCCGGATAGCAGCCTCTACTGCGGGAGAATAGCTCTGCACACCTAGCCGCAGGCGGTAGATGCGCCCCTGCCCGCGTACGGCGTAGAGCTCCTGCATCTGCACGAGGATAATCTTCGTATGCTCCAGAAAGCGCAGCCCCGCCTCAGTCCTGAAAATGCCGCTGTTGGTACGGCTAAAGATCTCGTAGACCAGCTCCTGCTCCAGCATCCGGAGCATGCCGCTGGCGTTTGGCTTGGAAAGATACAGTTTTTTGCCGCCCGTGTGATGAAGTCTGTGCGGGCGGTCTCTATTGCGGTGCGCAGTTGCTGGATCGTCATATGCGCTGCTCCTCTCCATATGGTAATCCGTAAATGGATATGAAAAGACGGTGCCATACATCGAATCATATTTGCCAGCTTGTTGATGTGCAAAATCGATGAAGCGGAAAATTTCACAAACGAGAAAATAAAGAAACATGATTAAGTTGGGTGCTATTCTTAAATGATCCATGAGCGTACCCCTTCGTTTTCAAATCTTACTTCCACGCAGACGATGTATATGTAATTCCCATTGACTTCCTGCGAGGCTAATTTTCCTTATTTCTATCTTCGCTTATTCTTTGTTTACAGCGGCGCAGTTTTTGCGCTGCCGGTTCCCTGCCCTGACCCAAACCGTGACCCAAACGCGGAAAAATCAGGCGGATTTATCCGTGCCGGAAAGGATACCGCTGTGAAATTTCCCGAGCGAAAATGTGCGGAAATGCCCCGAAATGTCCACGAGAAATATCCGGCCAACCTTCGGGACCAAGAGGCCTCGGGTTCGAATCCCGACACTCCGACCAAATCCGGCTGAAATCCGTTGATTTCAGCCGGATTTTTCTGCATATTCCGAACTTTTTCCGATGGAGAATTTTGTGACTTTTCCGTTTGACCCAAACGCGACCCAAACGGGAATTTGGAGCGGAAAGCGCCGGAAAATAAGTTTCGCCGCCTGCCGGAGCATTTCCAGCAGGCGACACAGTCATTTTTCGCTCTATTTTGCGAAAAAAGCTATTCTTTGTTTAATGCGGTGCAGATTTTGATATATTCTCTTCGCTCATTATCTTACGCAGAATCGTGTCGATATCCGCATCGATGCAGATGGTCTGCCGCTCGATCTCCTGTGGGCAAACCGCCTGTCCTTGATTGATACAGGCGTAGATTGCGTTCGGATTCTTCGCCGTCATCTGCCAAAACGGATATTTGATGATGACCGGTGTATTGTAGCCTATGGCGATTGCTGTCAACGAGGTTGCCCGCCTGCATGGCGGACTGACCGTGGTCTGCGACGGCAACGTGATGGACTCCATGTGCTTGCCGATCGGCGGCTTGATGAGCGAATGTGGCGCAGCCGAGGTGATGCGCCTTCTCGACGGCATGAATGAAGCGGCGCGCCAGCTGGGTTGTCAGATGCCGGCTCCGTTTATGACGTTGAACTTCGTTTCCCTGCCCACGGTGCCGGAGCTAGGTCTCACCGACATGGGTCTTGTGGACGTGCTGGGGCATCGGCTGATCGACGTGGAAACGCAGGACAATGATTGATGGGAGGCTTTTGCGGTAAGAACCGGGCTTCTGAATAAAATTGCAGCGGCGGCTGCCATCTTCCGATGGCAGCCGCCGCTCAGCGTGTCAAAGAACGTCAGTTCTCAAAACAGAAGGACTGGCGTTTTATACTATTCCTTAATTAAGCAGTTTATGCGAATTGCAAGTGCAAATTGGACACTCGGAAAAAAGCTGATGAAAGTTATCCACGCGCAGGAGCAGGCGCTGGTCTTCGAGAAGTTCATGAATGAGGATGCATACCAGATCGGCACGAAAATCAAGCAGGGCGTGGAAAAGCTCGACCATGACGTGGTCGATTCGATCTCCCTTGGCGACGAGCAGCTGTTCTATTACGCGATGCAGTCGATCCGCCCCATCAACCTCAGCTGACTTGGCAGAAAGATCCGCACAGCCAACATGTTCCGGCAGAGTTCGTATCTGGTCGGCCTGGAGATGGCAGCCAGCGGCGATACGTTTGCCGATTCCGGTCTGGAACCTGCAAAGTTCGCAGGTGTAGGCGGCTGCTTCCCGATTAACCTCAAAGGCCGCGGCTTCATTGGTGCCATTGCCGTTTCTGGCATGGAGCAGCAAGAAGATCATTGGCTGGTCGTTGATACCATCAGCCAGTATCTCGGCGTGGCGGTAGAGTCTGTACTGCCGCTCTTTAAATAAGAATAAGCGACTGCCGGTGCGTACGCCTGTGCGTTAAGGAACAGGCTTGCGCACCGGCTTTGCTGCGCCCCAGGCGAGCGGCGCGGGGGCTTTAGAATGGTGAATTTGGAACAATATAGAACAGCTGAGAGGGCTTTTGCGGAATTCTGCCGGAAAAGCGAAAAAAACTTGACAATCGCCGCGCGATCTTTTATAATGCATCGAGCGCCAAAACACAGGAGGTCAGTTATGCGGATTTGTTTCAAGCATGCCCAGGTATGGAAAGACGGCTCGCTCCGTCCGGCAGATGTTCTTGTTTCAGACGGCAGAATTGTTTCTATCGGAGATCGTGTTTCCTGCTCCACGGATACTGTTTGTATTGAAGTTCATAACGCAGTTATTTTTCCCGGTTTCGTTGATGTGCATGTCCATCTTCGTGAGCCGGGATTTTCTTATAAGGAGACGATCCGCACCGGAACACTCGCGGCGGCGCACGGCGGCTTTGCCCACGTGGCGGCGATGCCGAACCTGAACCCGGTGCCGGACTGCAAGGCGTCACTGGAAGAGGAGCTGCGCCGTATCCGGGAAAGCGCCTGCGTGCATGTGCACCCCTACGGCGCAATTTCCGTCGGGCAAAAGGGCGAGCAGCTGGCAGATCTGGACGCGATGGTCCCGGAGGTAATTGCATTTTCCGACGATGGAAAGGGCGTACAGTCGGAGAGCCTGATGCGCGAGGCGATGGAGCAGTGCAGAAGGCTTGGGAAAATTCTGGCCGCGCACTGCGAGGACAATCGCCTGCTTCGCGGCGGCTATATCCACGACGGCGCATATGCAAAGACCCACAGCCACCGGGGCATTTGCTCCGAGAGCGAGTGGGGCCAGATTGCGCGCGATGTGCGCCTGGCAGAGGAGACAGGCTGTGCATATCATGTGTGCCACGTCTCCACGAAGGAAAGTGTTTCGATCATCCGGGAGGCAAAACGGTGCGGCGTAAATGTAACATGCGAGACAGGGCCGCATTATCTGACCTTTACGGAGGATGATTTGCAGGAGGACGGACGGTTCAAGATGAATCCACCGCTCAGAAGCAGGGAAGACCGCGACGCGCTGATCGAGGGACTTCTGGATGGAACGATTGACATGATTGTGACCGATCACGCGCCACACAGCCGGGAAGAAAAAGCCCGCGGACTGGAAAAAAGCGCGATGGGCGTTGTGGGTCTGGAAACCTCCTTTGCCGCCTGCTACACAAGTTTCGTGAAGCCCGGCGTTCTGCCGCTCAGAAAGCTTATGGATCTGATGCACGACGCGCCGATGCGCCGCTTTGGCTGCGGCACGGAGCTTGCCATCGGGCAGCCGGCAGATCTGACAGTCTTCAACCTGAGCGAGAGTTATGTAGTAGAGCCGGAACAGTTTTTGTCGATGGGTCGGGCAACGCCGTTTGCAGGCGTCACGCTCACCGGCGTATGCAAGATGACAATGATTGATGGAAAGATCGTCTGGAAGGAGGAAACGCTTTGAACGAAGTACGCTTTACACTGACAGAAAACGCGCGGCTTGCGCCGAATGTGTACCGGCTACGTTTGGCAGGGGACGCCTCGGCCATCACCGCGCCAGGACAGTTCCTGGAGCTCAGTATTCCGGGCTTTTTCCTCAGACGGCCGCTTTCCGTCTGCGACTGGGAGGACGGAAGTGTCACAATTTTATACCGCGCGGTCGGAGATGGCACAAGGGCGCTGGCCGAAATGAAGCCTGGTCAGACGATTGATGCGCTGTGCGGCCTTGGAAATGGATTTGACGTGACGGCGTGCGGAGAAAAGACGCTTGTGATCGGAGGAGGCATCGGCGTGCCGCCGATGTATAGCCTTGCAAAGAGACTCCTTGCGGCTGGGAAAACACCGGCTGCAATTCTTGGATTTAATACGGCGAGCGAGATTTTCTACAAAGAAGAATTTGAAGCGCTTGGAATTGAGACGATTCTTGCAACCGCCGATGGAAGCGTGGGTAGCAAAGGCTTTGTAACAGATGCGCTGCCGGAAGCGTTTGACACATTCTGTGCCTGCGGGCCGATGCCGATGCTGCGCGCGCTGTGCGCCAGGACGGAAAAGCCGGGCTTTTTGAGCCTGGAAGCGCGGATGGGCTGCGGCTTTGGCGCGTGCATGGGTTGCACCATTGAGACAGCACATGGACCGAAACGGGTCTGCAAGGAAGGACCCGTATTCCGAAAGGAGGAACTGATATGGTGAGGGCAGCAGTTTCACTCTGCGGCATTGAGCTCGACAACCCCGTCATTCCGGCCAGCGGAACCTTTGGCTACGGGTACACGTTTGCAGAGCTCTACGATATCGATTGCCTTGGAACCTTTTCCTTTAAAGGAACAACACGCGAGCAGCGCCTTGGAAACGCGCAGCCGCGCATTGCAGAGGCGCCCGGCGGTATGCTCAACGCCGTGGGCCTGCAAAACCCGGGCGTGGACGCGGTGATAGCAGAAGAGCTTCCGCGGCTCAAGCAGGTTTTTCACAAGCCGGTCATGGCGAATGTGAGCGGGTTTTCGATCGAAGAGTACGTTGAGGTCTGCCGGAAGCTTGATGCATGCGAGCAGGTCGGCTGGCTGGAAGTGAATATTTCCTGCCCGAACGTCCACGGCGGCGGCCTCGCCTTCGGAACGGATCCGAAAGCTGCTGCAAGCGTCACAAGGGCAGTAAAGGCTGCGGTCAAAAAGCCCGTTATTGTGAAGCTTTCTCCGAATGTCACAAGCATTGCGGATATCGCCAGGGCGTGCGAAGATGCGGGCGCGGACGCGGTGAGCTTAATCAACACGGTGCTTGGCATGCGCATCGACCTGCGCGCGAAGCGGCCGCTGCTGGCAAACAAAACGGGCGGCATGTCCGGTCCAGCAATTTTTCCGCTTGCCGTGCGGATGGTCTGGCAGGTCTATGAGGCGGTCAGAATTCCGATCATCGGCATGGGCGGCGTGACGCGCGCGGAAGATGTGCTGGAGCTGATGCTGGCCGGAGCAACGGCGGTGGAGGTCGGCGCGGCAAACTTGGTGAATCCCTATGCCTGCCGCGATATTGTCCGGGATCTTCCGCAGGCAATGCAGAACTACAACATACAGAATCTGAAAGATATCATAGGAGGCGCACACCATGGGTAAAGACGTAATCATCGCTCTGGATTTTGACAGCCGCGAAAAGACGCTGGCCTTTCTCGATCAGTTCACAGACCGCAAGCCGTTTGTGAAAATCGGCATGGAGCTGTTCTATGCCGAGGGTCCGTCCATCGTCCGCGAAATCAAGGCAAGGGGTCACAAAATCTTTCTGGACCTCAAGCTCCACGACATTCCGAACACGGTCAAAAAGGCGATGGCGGTGCTCTCGGCGCTTGATGTGGATATGGTGAACCTGCACGCGGCAGGCACGCGCGCGATGATGACAGCCGCTCTGGAGGGTCTTACCCGTGCAGACGGAACGAGACCGCTTCTTATTGCCGTTACGCAGCTGACCTCGACAAGCCAGCAGAGCATGGAAGAGGAGATTGAAATTCACAAGGAGCTTTCCGAGGTCGTCATCGACTACGCGAAAAACGCGGAGCTGGCGGGACTTGACGGCGTGGTCTGTTCGCCGCTGGAGGCAGGCAAGATTCATGAGGCCTGCGGCAAACACTTTGCCACGGTCACACCCGGCATCCGCTTTGCAGACAGCAAGGCAGACGATCAGGTGCGCATCACAACCCCAGCACGCGCACGGGAGATTGGCTCTGACTACATTGTAGTTGGCCGTCCCATTACCCAGGCGGCCGACCCGGTTGCGGCGTATCTGCGGTGCGCAGAAGAGTTCGTGGGGTAAGCGATGCAGGAGCGTATCATTTTATTCGATCTGGACGGCACGCTGACCGATTCCGGCCCCGGCATTATGAAGGCCTCGCAGTTTGCGCTGCACGCGTATGGGGTGGAGAGAGACTGGCAGGAGCTTGACTTTTTTGTCGGGCCGCCGCTTGACGAGACGTTCGGTCAGTTTATGCCGAAAGAGGATATCCCGGGCGCGATTGACCAGTTCCGCGTGTACTACCATGACGTCGGATGGTTAGAGAACGAGCCGTACCCGGGTGTGCGCGAGATGCTGGACACGCTGCAAAAAAACAGCTTTCGGCTGTTTGTGGCAACCTCGAAGCTCGAGAGCATGGCCGTGCAGGTGCTGGGGCATTTCGGCCTGGCGCCGTATTTTGAAGCGATCTGCGGCGCGCCGGGCGATAATACGCAAGCAGGAAAAAAGGTGAATGTAATCCGCGCGGCGCTGCAAAAAGCAGGCTGCACTGACCTTACGCAGGCGATGATTGTGGGCGACCGCAAGCACGATATCATTGGCGGCAAGCTGGCAGGCATCCGGACAGCCGGAATTTTGTACGGCTACGGAAGCCGGGAAGAGCTTGCGCAGGCAGGCGCAGATCTGATCTGCCGGACACCGGAGGAATTTACGAAGATCATGTTATCAGAACAACAGGGGGACAAGCGCATGAACGCAACAGAACGCAAAATAGCAGAGGATTTACTTTCCATCCGCGCCGTATTTTTCCGGCCGGACGAGCCGTTTACCTGGGCCAGCGGCATCAAGAGCCCGGTCTACTGCGACAATCGCCTGATTCTCACTGCACCTGATGTGCGCACGGAGGTGGAGACGGCGATCATGCAGACCATTGAGCGCGAATATCCGCAGGCGGAGGTGCTTATGGGCACGAGCACGGCAGGTATCGCCCACGCGGCCATTGTCGGACACATGATGAAGCTTCCAATGGGCTATGTCCGCGGCTCGAGCAAGGACCATGGCCGGCAGAACCAGATCGAAGGAAGACTTGAAAAGGGTCAGAAGGTCGTAGTGGTGGAGGACCTCATTTCCACCGGCGGAAGCGTTCTGGACGTGGTGAAGGTTCTGCGCGCGGCAGGCGCGGAGGTGCTCGGTGTGGTGAGCATCTTCACCTACGGCATGAAAAAGGGTCTCGAGCGGCTGGCCGCGGCAAACGTGAAGAACGTGAGCCTGACAAATTTTGATGTGATCGCTGCTGTTGCAGCGGAGCAGAACTATATCAAGCAAGAAGACGTTGTCCGGCTGATTCAGTTCCGGAACAACCCCGCAGACGAATCTTGGATTGGAGGTAACAACTGATATGAACCATCTGATTGACATTTTGCAGCTGAGTACGCAGGAAATCGACGAGCTGGTCGAAAAGGCCAAGGATATCATCGCAAACCCCGAGGCATATGCCCACAAGTGCGACGGTAAAATTCTGGCCACGCTCTTCTTTGAGCCTTCAACCCGTACAAGACTGAGCTTTGAATCGGCCATGCTGAGCCTGGGCGGTAAGACACTCGGCTTCTCGTCCGCTAACAGCTCTTCCGCAGCAAAGGGCGAGAGCGTAGCGGATACGGTGCGCACGGTCAGCTGCTACGCAGACATCATTGCCATGCGCCACCCGAAGGAGGGCGCGCCGCTTGTCGCTTCGATGCGCTCGGAGGTTCCGGTCATCAACGCAGGCGACGGCGGACACAACCATCCGACCCAGACGCTCACAGACCTTCTGACAATCAACCGCGAAAAGGGCCGCTTCAACGATCTGACGGTCGGCTTCTGCGGAGACCTCAAGTTTGGACGCACGGTTCATTCGCTCATCAGCGCGCTCAGCCGCTACACCGGCATCAAGTTTGTGCTTGTCTCGCCGGAGGAGCTGAAGCTGCCGAGCTATGTGAAAAACGAGGTCATCAAGAAAAACAGCATTCCCTATGAGCAGACGACCGATCTGGAATCCGTGATGCCGGAGCTTGACATTCTCTACATGACCCGCGTGCAGCGCGAGCGCTTCTTCAACGAGGAAGACTATCTGCGTCTGAAAGACAGCTATATCCTGACGCCGGAAAAGCTCAAAACCGCGAAGCAGGATCTTTGCATCATGCACCCGCTGCCCCGTGTCAATGAAATTTCCGTCGCGGTCGACGACGACCCGAGAGCCTGCTATTTCAAGCAGGTTCGCAACGGCCGGTATATCCGCATGGCTCTGATTATGAAGATGCTTGGTATCGAATAAGGGAGGTTCTGAAAGATGATTATTGATGCAATTTCCAATGGCATTGTTATTGACCACATTACTGCCGGTAAGGCCATGTATTTATATAAGGTACTGGAGCTTGACAAGCTCGATTGCTCGGTGGCGCTGCTCAAAAACGTTGTCAGCAATAAGCTTGGCCGCAAGGACATCATCAAAATTGACCGCATTCTGGATCTGGACTGGGACGTGATCGGCTATGTTGACCCGGGCATTACGGTGAACTTCATCAAGGACGGCAAGCAGGTGGAAAAGCGCCAGCTCAAGCTCCCGACGCGGATCAAAAATGTCATCCACTGCAAAAACCCGCGCTGCATAACCTCCGTGGAACAGGAGCTTCCGCAGATATTCACGCTGACCGACCCGGCGACACGCACATACCGCTGCCTGTACTGCGAGGCAAAGGCAGAAAACGCCTGATTGAAAGAATAGTAAAACACAGCCACCGGCGAAGCCGGTGGTTGTTCTTATGCGGGCATAGCCGTCTCCTTCTTCCTGCCTTCAGTATACCATGTTTCGCGCCGCTATGGGTCATTTCCTTGTCCACTTCCTGGGGTACAGTTTAAGTTCGGAGCGGAACGCGGCGGAACGCACAAAGCCGCCGCCTGCCGGAGCATTTCCAGCAGGCGGTGTGCGCTTTTCTGTTCATTTTTTGCTGTTATCCCACGCTCGCCATGAAGCCGCTGATTTTCTGCGCGGCTTCTTTTTTCATGCCTGCTGTCACATGGGTGTAAACGTCCAGTGAAAACTCCGCGGAAGCGTGCCCGAGGATCTCCGCGACCGTTTTCGGGTCGATTCCGCTCTGGATTGCCAGCGTCGAGAATGTGTGTCTGAGATCATGAAATCTGACGTGTTCCTCGATCCCAGCTTTTTCGAGCAACTTCTTATGAATCCTTCCAACGCAGTCCGGACCGTACATTCCACCAGTCTTGGGTGACGGGAACATATACGGACTGAACGGGTGATTCTTGCGGTCTTCGACCAGCAGTCGAATTGCTTCGTCGCTGAGGTAAATCTCTCGGACGGAGTTTTCTGTTTTCGGCTCCGTCACGACCAATTCTCCCTTGCCGCGCGACACGGATTTGGACACGGTCAGCGTTTTCGTCTGCAAGTTCAGATCGCTCCACAGCAGCGCCACCAGTTCCCCGCGCCGCAGTCCTGTGCTGAGTTCCAGATAGAACATCGGCAGGACGCCCCATTCCTCCGCCGCTTTCAAGTAGTCTCGAATCTTCTCCGGCGGAATGATCTGCATTTTCTTCTTTTCTTTTTTGGGCAGGCGGCAGCCGTTCGCGGGATTGTACGGAATCAGCCGCTCCGTCACCGCCTGCTCCAAGCATTGCCGCAGCATCGTATGCAACCCTCGGATGGTCTTGTTGCTGAGACTCAGATCGTCCATGTTTTCATACCGCCGCACCCGACCGTGTGCTTTCGTTTCGTTGTAGAATTTCTGGATTTGCAGCGTTGTGAGCGTCGTCAGCTTGATGTCCCCGATGCGCGGCTTGATATGCTGGTCAATGTAGTTCTTGTAATATGCCGCCGTGGATGCTCGAACGGACGGCTTCGCGTAGTTCTCGTACCAGAGCTGCGCCCACTCGCCTACCGTGTAGTCGCGCCGCTTCGTGATGTCGATCTTTTCGAGTTCTTCCATCGCCTTTTGCAGCTTCTCTTTGCATTCGCGCTGCGTCCGCGCGAGGACGCTCTTTGCGATTGGCTTCCCCGTCTCCGGGTCAACGCCTGCTGTGTAGCGCCCCTCCCAGCGTCCGTCTTTCCGCTTGCGGATGTTGCCTTCCCCATTTGCCCGTTTCTTCGCCATCTGTGTTCCCCTTTCCGTTTTGGTAACACAAACAACTACCACAGAAAAGCAATAAAGTCTAGCAAATTTTTGAAAATTTCGGACATTTTTCAGAGATTTGTATTTCAGTAGAAAAGCCTATTCTTTGTTTACTGCGGCGCAGTTTTTGCGCCGCTAAATCCCCCAGAAGTAGCTCTGACTGCGCTCTTAGAAATAGTTATGTAAACTCATATCCTCATTTGTATTACACGCCCAAGACATTCAGGATTTACAGACTTTGTTCATATCCCTGTGCCTGCTCATGGTCGTCCTGCTTATGTCCCATTGCCAGCCGCTTTTGCATCAGCTTTTTTCGCCGCTTGGAATCCATACGGATGCCCATTGGATTGCAGGGCGGCATGGCATTGTCGCGGAAGATCTGTCCCATCTGGTGGAACAGGCGGATTGTTGAATTCAGAAGATATTCGGGCGGAAGCTGCATATGGTGAGAATCTACAGACGAAGTATTTTCACTTGCAAGCGTCGGATTTGCAGAAGCCTGTGCAGAAGATTCTTCGAGTTGAAGCCGCAAACGCTCCGCTTCCTGAATGATGGCGTTCTTGATGGCGCGGAACTCTTTTTGCTGGGATAGCGAATTGTGCTGCCGGGGCTTGCTTTTGTAATAGCCCTCCAGTGTGTCGCGCAGGTCGTTCCAGACGGCATAATACGCAGCAACCTCAGGCATTTTCTCCAGTTCATCCACGATGGAATCCACCATATCCTTGAGCGGCTTTTTGAGATATCCGTACTGCTTTTTCCCGGTGGCTGTGCGCAGTTCCAGTGCAAGCTCCAGCAGCTTTTTCTGAATCAATTCCGACGGATTTTCAACAGTTTCTAGCTGGTCAACAATTCTGCGCATGGTTTCCCGCGCCGCTCCGGTCACGTCTTTATAGGCAATATCTTTTTGAACATAGACCGCTTTCAACTCGTCCGCATAGATCATATTCGTTAAAATGGACTGCAAATGCAACAGCTTATCTTTCCGCAGAAAGCCGTATTTCGGGTCATCCGACCAGAGCATCATGTGAATGTGCGGATGATCGCCTTCGTCATGAAACGCGGCATACCAGTGAAGCTGCGACGGTGGAATTTGCATGGCTTCCGCAAAGTCTGCCTGTTTGGAGCGCAGCAGCGCCCGCCAGCTTGCGGCGTTATCGTAGCCAAGCCGCGCGGCATCCTCGCGACGCAGCGAGTAAATAATCGTCCAGACGTTGCCCTCGTGCTCTTTCAACTCGTCCATTGTTTTCTCCAAATCGACCGCGTCCTCGGCTCCAAACAAACCGTGTTCTCCGTGCCTTTCTGCCCTCGGACGTGTAGCAATATAGCGCATATAAATGCTGTCCGCGTTTTCGTCCAAAAGCTCCACGCCGTCGCGCGTAGCGATGTAATTCATATAACGTCCAGCGCGTTTTGGATTCAGAAAGCCTGCTTTTTGAATCAGCCTTGACATTTTCACACACCCCTTTCGCCCAACAGTGCATCTTCAAAGTCGATTCTTCCATTCGTTCTTTTGACTTCATCCATGCTAAGTCCACGCATTTTCTGATAGCTCCGCGCGTCGATATCCGTGTCTGAAGCAAGGATATGATTGTTGACGTTTTGCTCGACCGCAAGCTTAAAGAGCTGCCGTCCAATGCGCTCGGCAAACCGTTCCAGCGTCCCGGTAAGAATCTGCTGCAAGACCTTTGGCAGGTAGTGTTCCGCTTTTTCCGCGTGCAGAAAACCGGAATAAAACCAGATTGCTTTTTCGATGTATTCGCTGCGGCTCTGGCATTGATCGTCCGCATAACAGTCATCGACGAGCTGCTTACACTCCGGCGTGATCCAGAGCGCGAATTTTTCTTTTCCTTTTACCATTTTTCTGTATTCACCTCGTAAATTTCGTTGGAACTCCGCTGTTTTCCTTGAAACGGCGGGCTTTTTTCATTCTGCAACGCCCTCCGGCTGTTTTTCGCTGCTTTTGGAACGCCCTCGTAAATCCCCGAAACTGCCCGCACGGCGGGCAGATGTGACCGCCGCGGGGCGCGCACGACCCCGCGGCTTTGTCCTGCTTTCTCGCCGCAGCGTTCAAAATCTCTCGATTTTTCCCTTTTTGATGTTCTGGGCGAAGTGGCTCTTTCCATCTGGTGTTGGCTCCGTGCTTGCCACTTTCTCCAAAGCTCCCGCACGTCGGCGCAACGTCCGGTTTTCTGCTGCTGGATGGGTACGCGCTCGGCTGGGCTGCGAAAGCCGCACAAACCGCCGACACGGGCGCGACGGGCGTGACTGGCGTTTTGGCTGTGCGTTCAACCTGTGTTTTCAATGAAATCAGCATATTTCTTCCTCGCGGCATCCTCATCTAGTCTCTGCATCTGCCTGTCGTAGTCCTGTTTGAGTGCTGCCTGAATCGGTCGGATTGTGAACAGCAGGTTGCCATTGCGTTTGCAGCCATCCTTCGTCGTAACCATCGTCGGTTCTGTGACGAGCAGACCGCGTTCTTCGAGCGACCGGATGTGTTTGCGAATCGTGTTCGGACTCAACCCAACCGCTTCACTGATTTTTCGATAGCTCGGCCAGCACTTGAACGTCTGGCGATCCTCGCAGAACAGCAGGTAGGCATAGATTGCGATCTCTGCCGCGCTCAGACCCAGCGAGAAAATCTCCTTCGGCAGTGGGAAGTAGTCCTTGACCGAATCGCGTGTCGGCCAGAGACTGCGCTTCACTCTGCCCCTCCCGTGTGCTGCTCTACCCAGCGGATGAACGCTTCTTTCGGAACGACGATCCGATTCCCGATTCGCAGCGCGGGGAAATCTTTTTCGTGCATCAGTTCGTAGCTGCTGGACGGCGCAATGCCCAGCACTTTCGCTACTGTCGCCGCGTTCAGGAACAGCGGCAGTTCGTCATAGTTCTTGTAGATAGATTCTTTCATAGTTGTCCTCCTTTGTTCGTATTTGTCTTTTCGATTGATTTTGTCTTTCTGAAAAACACCTCCTACCCTTTATCCGTATTCAGATGGCTTTTGTACCAAACTTTTTTCAAAAGATTTTCTCCACACCTTTAATTGCACAACTTTTGCGACGTTTGTACGAGAAAATTTTGGTTGTCGCAAAAAATCCTCTCATTACTAGTAGGGATAAAAATCGCAGTTTTGACAGCCTGTTTTCAAAAAAATCGGAAATTTTTTCGCCGGTCAAAACATCTCCTTATTTAATCCGACACAAAAAGTCGTTTTTGTTACCCTCCTTCGCAAATTTTCTTATTCAGAGGGGAAGATATTTTACGTCCAGCAATAACGCCCTCTATTTGATCCGACAGAATTTTGCGTTTTGAGCGGTGTCCCTTCGAAAAAATCCCCTCACTGCATAGGCCACGGGAACGCGATTTTTAGAAGCCTTTTCGAGAAAATTCACAGATCATTTACATTTCCGCGCCTGCGTTGCCTGTTCGAACCCCTCCGAAAAAGTCTCTCATGTGGTAGGCAGCGAGAACGCACTTTTTAGAACCCTTTTCGCAAAAGTTCACAAAATGTTCACTCGAAAATGCGTCGTTGGCGGTTTTGAAAAGTCCCCCTATTTGATCCGACAGAAAATCGCTGTTTGAACAGCCTGTTTTGAAAAAATATTTTGGGAACGCAAAATGACCACCGCCCGGCTTTGGCGACGGTCATATAAGAAACCGGCAGCAGGAGCATTTGCTCCCGTTGCCGGTTTCAATTTATATTTCGTTTTCCACTCTGATCGTATCGTGACAGAGACATCTTGCGCCTGTGCTTTACTTTCGAGCCTCAAAGCAGCGGCGCAATCGCTTTTGCATAAGTTTCCGCCAGCCAACGTGCGCCGGTTTCATTCAGATGCACACCATCGGCCGTAAATGTGTCGCTGCCGCGCGCGGCAGCAGCCTGCTGTGTGAGCTCATGTGCTGGGAGAAATACGTCGGCATATTCCTTGGCCAGTGCACGGACGCATGCCTGCTTCGGCGCGAGATCCTCCGCAAAATACGTTTTGTCAGGGACTGGGAACAGATACTGCTCGATCACCATGAGCTTCGCTTTTGTCTCGTTACGAATGCGCTCCAGTACCTGACGATAGCGTGCTTCAAATACGGACAGCGGCATCCAGTCCCGTGCGTCCGCGTGGTGCCATGTGTCATTGATGCCAATCAGCAGCGACACCACGTCCGGCTGCAGTGCGATCAGATCCGGTTCGATTCTTGCGAGCAGATGCTGCGTTTCGTCGCAGCCGATGCCGCGGTTCCAGAACGTGAAATCAACATCCGGGTGCTGCGCGCGCAGAAGCTGGGCGGCGTAATAGGGATAGCCAGTACCAAGATCCAGCGGATTTTCGCGGACGCGGTCGGCATCCGTAATGCTGTCACCCTGAAACAGCAGCTTACAGGTTTTCATGTTCATTCGTCCTCCCGTTCAGAATTGCGCAAATGGTTTCAAGCGGCAGCTTCGGTGTGCGGTCATAAGTGAGCAGGCCGTTTTGCTCCGTCTCCACGTCTGTCAGCTGCGTGTAGCAGTATCCATCCACCAACGGACAGGCGCGCACCGCATCAAACAGCTCCCGGAGCTTTCCTGCGAATGCGGCGCAGGAATCTGCCTCGCAGTAACCCCACGAGTGCTGTGCTTCTGTGCCCGGCACAAACTTCACGCCGCCAAATTCCGACAGCAAAATCGGCTGTCCGGCATACGCATGCCTGCCTACAAACAGTGCGCGTTGTGCAGGGCGCAGCGCGAGAATTGCGTCCATGCTGCCAAGGTGTGCGCGCAGCATCTCACCGCTCGGCGAATAGTCGTGAATGGTCAGCAAATCGCCGTTTGTGTGCTCCCAACCGTCGTTATCAACCACTAGGCGCGTGGTGTCCATAGATTTTGTGATTGCGACCATTGCCTCGCTGTGCGCCTGCTGGCGCGGATCGGTCTCAATTTCTTGGACACCCCACGATTCGTTCAGCGGCGTCCAGACGACGATGCAGGGGTGGTTATAGTCGCGCCAAAGCACGTCCAGCCATTCGCGGTAGATGCGGTCGGCATACTGCTCAGAGTAGAGATAGGCGGCGCCGATCTCGCCCCAGACAAGCAGGCCCATGCGGTCAGCATGATAGAGATAGCGCGGATCCTCCACCTTTTGGTGCTTGCGAACGCCGTTGAATCCCATCGCTTTTGTCAGCTCAATATCCCGAATGAACGCTTCGTCCGATGGTGCGGTCAGCAGCGATTCTGGCCAGTAGCCTTGATCGAGCACCAGCTTCTGATAATAGGGACGGCTGTTCAACAGAAATTGCCCGTTTTGTATGGATACCTTGCGCATTCCGAAGTAGGACTGTACGGCATCCACCTCACACCCATGTTCAAGGATGCGGAAGGTCACATCGAACAGGTTCGGCTGCTCCGGTGTCCAGACGAGGTCCTCCTGATAGTTCCACGCCGATAGCGCCGACTGGTCGATCTGCCAGTCAAACGCGCCGCGCGCAGACGTGGGCGTTACACTGACTGCGCCCGCCGTTTTCCCTCGGAACGTGATCTCCGCCGTCAGTGTCACGTGCTGCGGCGCGGCACTGAGCGCATACGAAAAGCGGACGCTGCGCTCGTCAAACAGCGGCGTGATCCGGCAGGAGCACAGGTGCATCGGCGAAACAGCTTCCAGCCAGACGCTCTGCCAAATGCCGGTCGTGCGTGTGTAGAAAATACTCTCGGACTCCGGCTTCCAATACTGCTTGCCGCGCGGCATTTCCAGATCGGCGGGATCATCCCGCGCCTCCAGAACAATGACATTCTCACCGGAGGCGTTCAGCGCGTCGGTAATATCGGCAGAGAAGCCGCACTGTCCACCGGTGTGTTCCCGAATAAACTGGTCGTTCACCCACAGGCGGCAAGTGTAGTCTACCGCGCCGAAGTGCAGCAATATCTGTCTGTCATGCATCGGCTCCGGCAGTGAAAAGCTGCGGCGATACCAGACAGCATTGTGAAAGCTGGGGTCGTGAATGCCGGAAAGTTTCGTTTCACACGCAAATGGAACTAGAATTTTCTGGTCAAAAATTGGTTCGTCAAAGGAAAAATCCCATTCGCCGTTCAGCGGGAGCCACTTTTCCCGCTGAAAATCCGGCCGTGGGTATTCAGGTCTTGGAATTTGATTCATGGATTGCCTTCCTTTTATTGCATTGTCATCACAAACGAGGCATCGCCTTTTTCTATTGTGGTGGAAATTGGCGAAATTCTCAAGTAACTATCGTAATGACGAATATATTGTCCGGGGAAATTGACGGATTCGAACGAAACGCCATTCGAGCCGTCCAAAGCACGATGCTGAATCCAAGTAGCGTCCTGCTTGAAAAGATTGCTGCCATCATCCTTTGAAAGAATGATTTTCCCCTCGAAGTGCCTTAAATAATACCCCGGTTGATCGACTGACATCAAAGAAATCCCTGTGTCAGCCAGTCCCGGTACGACTTTCCACTGTGACGCAGATAGAAGCATCGTCGTAGATTTGTTGGCAATTAAAAGTTTGTTCGACGCATCATGATACACATGACAATCCGAGATATTGCTGGAGCGAAGCCGTGCAACTTCGTATACTCGCTCTACGCGCCATTTTTGCGTCGCACTGGTGTTCCAAGCGGATTGTACCAGATTTGCATGTTCTGCTGTGGATTGATTTTCGGTGTCAAGATACAATCCGCTATATGCATTTTGAATCTGGAATGCGCCATTTTCGCAAGGAACAAATCGCCACTGCTGCGCCGGCGCACGGTTTACATCCCATTGCACCATACGCGTTCCTGCGGCCGTAGATCCTGATGGGTTATCAAGTGCAAGACCACTGTAATTGCAAACCAGATTGAAATATTCGCCGGTCACATTATCCGTATGCCACTGCTGCGTGCCAAGGCCATTCGCACGCCATAAAATCAATTCATTTCCCCACTCCATGGAGCCAGCGGCATCGTCAATGCAATAGCCAGTTGCTTCATTTACAAGGCGATAGTCTGCATTTGACACAATCAGTTGCGAGCCGTACACATATCCAACACCGCAGCGAATCTCGTTGTATTTTCCAAGATAAGCGTTATTCAGCTCAAACAACCGATTCCCGTCGGCAATGAATGTACCACTCCAAGAACTTCCGTAATCTTCATTCCGAATAGCCGTCAAGGGCGCATCAATCAATGACCATGTCTGGCCCGCATCCGTGGAAGTAAAGCATTGACTTGGTGAACAATTATCGTTCATTCCACGGAGAATGATACGTCCATTTGCGCTCCCATCGTCAATGCAGGCAATCATCGGGCATTGATAGGCAGAAAAACCATCGCTTGTTATAACCGAGGTTCCCAAGTCTGCCTTGCCGCCCCAATGAATTCCGTCGGATGACGTCCGGCAAGTAATAATGCCGTTGTTCTTAACTGCAATGTTCTCATAGGACAAGAAGTAAGTCCCATTCGGCAGCTTTGCTACGCGCGGCATTCCCGGCCGCCACATGGACGGATCAACACCGCGAACCCATGTTGGATCGCAAGTGCCAACAATCGTTGTATAATTCCCCCATGTGCGTCCACCATCATTTGACGTTTCAAGCGCCAAGCACTGATCATATCCCGGCTGACGTTCATCGGAATAGTAGCACACCAGTTTGCCGTCACTGCTAATGATAAATTCCGGTTCCCAGACGGTTGCGCCGTCTGTCCCACGCGCAGCCAAATCACCATGCCGCTGCCAAGTTGCGCCGTTATCTGTGCTGCGCCAAATATGAATACAATACTGCGCATTTTTATCCCAATCAGATACAGCAAACAAAATTGTACCGGCCGGATACTCCCCAACGGCCTGCGGGAGTACATACAATCCGGGCATTCCTGTTTTATCGCGAGATAATCCATCGTAATTGCTCGGGTCTAACGAACTATATGGTAACCACGAAGATCCGTTATCACTGCTTTTGAAAAAGATATAACTTTTCATCCCGGACCAATTTGTTTTGATTGGAAATTCGCGGCACCAAGTTGCCAAAAGATCGCCATTTGGGAGCTTGACAGCTCGTTCATAAAAGCACTTGTCATCTATTACGTTTCCAAAGAAACCGGTTCCAGCTGCATCCATAGCTGCGGCTGGAAGAACAAAGAACGATGCGATGAGGATGAGAGATAACACTACTGCAACAATATGCTTATATGTTCTTTTCATAAATGTCCTCCTATCTTCCATTGCATTACAAGTGGTTTCTGACTGATATTGTGGATAGCTTGATATTACAGTTTCGGCAATGCAGTCCGGCACAGCCGGTCATAATTGGATTCGTGTCCACATAGGACAGCAGCTCCGTGCCGCCAGAGGAAACGGTGATAGTGTCTGCAATGCAGCGCACAGTCAGGTCGTATTCCGGCTGGACCGGAAGGGGTGCGGACGCAAGCAGCACCTCGTCATAGCTGTGCTTATAAAGGCGCACCTGTTCATTGCAAACTGCAACGCGGTAGCCGACGAAGAAGTTTGTGCCGAGCTGCTTGTCGTTGCCCTCGCCGCCGTCCGCAAGATTCTGCGCGCGAAGCAGGATTCCGGCTTCCCAGCCGTCGCCGCATTCGCGTGGGCAGAGGTGCGCATGGATTTCTGCATCCGAGAAGCGAATTTTCCCGGTCTGCTTGTCCCAGCGCTCCATGGACGCGGTCAGTGTCTCTTCCTGTATGGTGTCCAACGGGTCGAAGCGGATGCGGCAGTTCTCCATGCAGGAAATCTGCACGTCATGCAGTCCGGTGGAAAGTGTCAGGCGGAAGGTTGCGATGTTGTCGGTTTCACACTGCGGCAAAGCTTCTTCGCCGTCGACGCGCAGCCGTACCGGTATGTCGCTTTGTCCGTAAAGCGTACACAGGTATGCGCCATCGGTGGGTACGGCAAGCGAAAACACCGAGAGCGCCGGGACAAGCGTCTGCGTTGGGACGCAGAGCAGGTCTGTAACGCCAGAGATCGTGACACTTCCGAAGCGCGCCGCGCCGTCGGCGAAATAGCCGATGTGCGTCTCCGGCAGCGAAAGCGTCAAGCCGTGCAGCAGCAGATGGTCCAGATGCACGGTACTGTTTTTGTCCCAGCGGAGGGTCAGGCAGTGCAGCGCGTCATGGCGGAAGCCTTCGGGCAGCGCCATCTTCCAGCGCGTCGCTCCATCCGCGTCCAGCAGCCGAATTTGGTTTGCCTTTCGGCAAATCGAGAGCGTCTGCCCAGTGATGAAGATTCCATATGCTTCGGTTTCTTCCGATGCGGCAGCAACGTGCAGCTCCGCCGCGCCGTGCTCCGGCAGCAGATGCACGCAGGCGGTACGAATCGCGCCATTGCTCACACGGAATTCATTTTCCACACGCCAGCTGCCTGTTTCCATCCGCCATTCTTCGCCTGCTTCGGCGGTAAAGAGATCCTGATAATCCGGGCGCTTGGGCGCCGGCATCGGCGCGGTGGTCGGCCCAAGCAGGAAGCTGTCGCTCCCGTGGAACAGAACGCGGTCAAGGTCAAGATCTCGCGTCTTGTCTGGGTTCAGATTGTGGTAGAACGTCCAGTCGCTCATCAAATCGGGGCCGCCGACCGTGCTGCTGTGGCCAAGGCCGACCACTGCGCCCTCCGTCCGGACAGCAAGCGGATTGTGGTCATAGTCCGTGAACGGCCCCAGCGGATGCGCCGCCGACGTGCCGTGGATGCGGTATCCTTTGGAGAGAAAGTGGTTTCCAGTGTAGGTCAGATGGTACATCCCGTCGCGCTTGACGACGAACGGGCCTTCCGTCCAGCCATGCAGATACGCACCGATGTACTGCGGTGTACCAAATTCCGTGGGCGACACCATACGGCAGCCAAGGATCCCGCGGTCGTCCGCCCAATAGGCGTACCACGCGCCGTCGTCGTCAATGAAAATGGAAAAATCGATGGCATGGCCGATATTCGGCGTGATCTTCCGAAACGGGCCGAGCGGTGAATCGCTGCGCAGAACGTAGTGTCCAAGGCCATGCGGCGAGGTATACATATAAAACCAGCCGTTTTCGTACACGACTTCTGGCGCAAAAGGCACCAGTCCCGGAAACTCATCCTCTGGTACGACCTCACCCATCATCGTCCAATGCAACAGATCGTCCGACTGCCAGCAGCGCACACCGGGGTTGGTACAATATAAGTAATAGCGTCCATTGAAACGAAGCACAAACGGATCGGCAAAATCTCCGTGCTTCTGAATGGGATTTTGATACGTTGTCATGCGTTATCCTTTCACGCCGGTAATGGCAACGGAGTCTACAAAGTATTTCTGGCAGGTGATGAACAAAATCAGCACCGGCAGCAGCGCAATCAGCGACGCCGCCATAACCAGCGGGATATCCGTCTGCTGCTCATAGTGCGAGCTCATCATGGCAATCGCCACCTGAATGGTCTGGCGTTTGTCGCTGTGGATAAAGATCATCGGGTTCATGTAATCGTTCCACGTCGCCATAAACAGCATGATGGCATTCGTGATGATCGCGGGTTTGCAGAGCGGCAGGAAAATGCGCCAATAGGCACCGAAGTAGCTGCATCCGTCAATTTTTGCCGCGTCCAGATAGGCGCTCGGCAGTCCGGTCATGAACTGCCGGAGGAAAAACGTATTGCTGATATTGCACAGCGACGCGGGAATGATGAGCGGCAGCAGCGTATCGATCCAGTGCAGCTTTGTGTACACGATATATTGCGGCACAAATAGAACCGCAGCCGGAACCATCATCGTAGACAGCAGCATCAGAAAGATCAAGCGCTTTGCCGGGAATTTCAGCTTTGCAAAGGCAAACGCCGCCATGGAGGATGAAAGTGTACTGAATAGCAGCACCAAAACCGTCACGATCAAGCTGTTTTTGATGCCGCTCAGCAGATTTGCCGCCGACCAGATGTCGCGGTAATTTTCCCAGTCCACCGGATCCGGGATCCACTGCGGTGGGATAGCATAGACCAGATTTGCGTCTTTCAGCGACGTAGACAGCATCCATAAAAATGGCAGCACCATGGTGCACGCGCCAATGACCAGCATGACAAATGCGATGACACGCTTGGGAGAGGTTTTTCGTTTTTCCATTGTCTCATTCCCCCTCATAGACCCATTTGCGGGACACAGTGAACTGAACAGCAGTCAGAATAATCATCGCAACGCCAAATACCGTGGCGCACGCGCAGGCATATCCCATCTGGCTGCTGTCGAACGCCTTTTGCCAGATATAAAACACAATCGAGCCGACGCCATAGCCGCGTCCGCCGTCCGGCGCAAACAAGTTGACCTCCAAAAATGTCTGGAGCGAGCCGATCATACCGGTGACAATCAGATAAAACGTCGTAGGCGTAAGCAATGGGAGCGTGATTCGCTTAAACTGCTGCCAAGAGCTGGCGCCGTCGATCTTTGCCGCCTCATAATAGGTGGACGGAACGTTTTTCAGCGCTGCGATATAGTAGATGGAGATAATGCCGATCATTTTCCAGCTGATCATGATGACGATCATCCGGCGCGTCCACACTGGATCGCCCAGCCAGTCCGGCCCGGCGATACCAAACAGCCCTAAGAACAGATTGACAAGGCCGTATTTCGCGTTAAACAGCCACTTCCAAATCAGCGTCAGCGCGACGATGGAGGAGATGAACGGAAGATAGTAGAGCACACGGAATACTTTTTCGCCCAGAATCCTTTTGTGGCAGCTGTACGCGAACGCCAGCGCAAACGTCAGATAGAACGGAATCGGAATGAGGTAATAAAGCGTATTCTTGCAGGCCGTCCAGAACTTCGGGTCGGAGAACAGCTTGTCAAAATTCCGCAGGCCAACGAATTTTCGCAGCGGGGATAGGATGTTCCAGTTGGTAAAGCCCGCATAGACGCAGATGCCAAGCGGCAGAAGAAAGAAGACCAGAAAGTAAATGATCTGCGGCGTGACGAGGAGCAGACCTGCGATGCCCTCTTTGCGTCCCAGCCTGCTGGAATGATGTTTCATGTCAGTCCTCCCATCGGTGCGATAAATGAAATGCCAGTGCGGTCGGCAGGATTTCGCCTGCCGACCGCGTTGCTTGCGTAAATTATCCGGCGTATTCGGCCTTCAGCTCGTTGCACTCGTCCAAAAGGCTCTGGACCGTGTCGTTGATCGAATTGCAGTATTCCTCAGCCGTCATTTCGCCCTTGAATACGGCTGCGGTGTTGGAGTTGAACTCCGCAAACCAGTCCTGATTGAACGTTCTCGACTGGGTCGCAAGACGTGCCGTGTGCTCCAGCATATCGAAGAACACCTGTTTGCTGGCGGGCTTGTCATCGCACTCCATGTACTCACCATAGGCCATGTCCTTGAGCGTCGGGATGGCCTGCCCCATCTGATAAGCTGTGCGCTGCGTATCCTCGTTGAATGCGAGGTAAGCGGCAAGGTTGCAGGCGGCTTCCGCATGCTCAGTCGCAGCAGAGACGGCAAGGCCCGCGCTGCCGAACCAGATCGCAGTGTTGCCGGTGTTCGGGCTGACCGGCCACGGCATGACGTCCCAATCAAAGTCGCAGTTGTTCTGGAAATCGGCAAGGCTCCAGGTACCAGCGCCAACCATGGCGAGCTTGCCCTGCTTGAAGCGGTCATAATCGCTCAGGGCGCTGCTTTCTTCCTGACTCGGTGCAACGCCGTGTACCAGAGACAGGTCTGCGCAGAACTGAAGCGCTTCGGTAAACTTCGGGTCGGTGATCTCCACCTTGGTCAGCGTTTCAGGATCGACCCACTCCGCGCCGTTCGACCAGACGGCGGATTCCAGCGAATATGCGCCGGTGCCATAGATCTTGTCCTCGCCCTCGCCGGTGGTGAGCTTCTTCGCAGCTTCGACAAAATCGTTCCAGTCCCAGGGATTCTCAGCGGTCGGCGCTTCCACGCCGGCAGCCTTAAAGAGGTCTACATTATAGAAGATCGGGAACGCGCTGACGTCCTTCGGCAGTGCATAGATGTCGCCGCTGCCCTGATTCTCGCCGTCATAGCGATAGAGATCATTGAGGCAATCCCAGACGTTGTTCGGGTCGAAAATCTCGTTGTTGTTGACATAGTCGGTCAGACTCAGAAGATTGCCGGTCGCGGCATACTTCATCATCTTGTCGATGCTGCAATAGAACACGTCCGGCGCCTGACCGGAGCCGATCATGGTCTGGAGCTTCGTGTCAAATTCATTGTCGGCAACGACGATATATTCGACCTCAACGTCGGGATACGCTGCCTCAAACTGGTCAATCATCGCGGTGTATGTCGCGATTTCGGCGTCCGTGCCCCAGCCCATAAAGCTGATTTTTGTTTTTTCGCCCGAGGTGGTCGTCTCGTCCGGCTGTGTATCCGGGGTTTCGGTCTCCGGCGTGTTGCCCGTGGCTGCGGCGGGTGCGTCCGGGGTGGTAGTCTCCGCCTGCTGGCTGCTGCATCCGGCAAGTGCCGTCAGCACCATCAGAACTGCCAGAAGCAGCGCAAGATACTTTTTCATTGCAATTCCTCCATCATTTTTATTTTTGTATAGAACAAGTTTTATAGAAACGTAAAACTTGTTCTTTGCTCTGAAATCAGTATAATACAGCGAGCGTTTTGTTGTCAATACATCCATAAAATTCTGTGTTTCTCTCTGTTCATTGGCGCATTTGAACAAAAAGTATATTTCTATCGAGAAAATTAAAACAGAAATTTTAGATATATACTGGACAGCCTCCAAAAAAGCTGTTACACTGGAAGAAAAAAGGAGGGCGTACCATGGCAAAGATTCTGGAGCTTGACCTTGAAAATGAAGAGCGTTTGTGCGCGCTTGGCTCGGCGCTGTCCTCGCCCGCACGAATTCAGATTTTAAAGCTGCTGTACCACAACAGCTTTAACGTGGCAGAGATTGCGGAAAAGCTGCAAATCCCCACCTCCAGCGCAGCGGTGTATATCCGCTCTCTGGAAACGGCGGGCCTGATCAACACCAAGATGCAAAAGGGCAGCCGCGGCTCTATGAAAATTTGCAGCCGGAAATACGACAACATCAACATCACCCTGACGGCGGACGACCCGGACGTGGATAAGGTGTACAGTCTTTCCATCCCCATCGGTTGCTACAGCGATTGCGAGGTCATGCCGACGTGCGGCATTGCAAGCGAAAGCGGGATGATCGGCCACGACGACCGTCCGGACGCGTTCTTCCTGCCGGAGCATGTAAACGCACAGATTCTGTGGACGTGCGGTGGATTTGTGCTGTACAAAATTCCGTGGCAGTTTGACGAGCCGGTTCATATCAAGCGGATCCTGATCACGTTTGAAGCCTGTTCCGAGACATTTAATTATAAAGAGGACTGGATCTCCGACATCTCCATCTCGCTGGACGGTCACGACTGCGGCACATGGCGCTCCCCCGCCGACTACGGCAGCCGCCGCGGACGGCTGAATCCCGCGTGGTGGCCCAGCGGCAGTACGCAGTTTGGCGAGCTGGTCACACTGGAGATCAACGAACAGGGCTGCACCATCAACGGCAAGCTCTCCTCTGCCGTCACCGTTCGCGACTTTGTCTTCCATTCCTCGAAGCCGATTTCCCTCAGAATTGAAAATAAAGCCAACGCAGAATACGTCGGCGGCTTCAATCTATTTGGGAAACACTTCGGTGACTATGAGCAGGATATCTCGGTGTCGTTTGTGTACGCGATCTGATTTTCCTTTATTCTTTGTTTACGGCGGCGCAGAATCTGCGCCGCTGGTTTTCTGGTCTGACCCAAACCGTGACCCAAACGCGGAAAAATCAGGCGGATTTATCCGTATCGGAAAGGATACCGCTGTGAAATTTTCCGAGCAGAAAGGCGCAGAAATGCCCCGACATGTCCGCTAAAAATATCCGACCAACCTTCGGGACCAAGAGGCCTCGGGTTCGAATCCCGACACTCCGACCAAATCCGGCTGAAATCTAGCGATTTCAGCCGGATTTTTCTGTGTTTTCAGAACTTTTTCCGATGGAGAATTCTGCACATTTTCCGTTTGACCCAAACGCGACCCAAACGGGAATTCGGAGCGGAAAGCGCCGGAAGATAAATTTTGCCGCCTGCCGGAGCATTTCCAGCAGGCGGCGTGCGCTTTTCTGTTCTTTTTTTCATCCGACGCTTGCCATGAAACCGCTGATTTTTTGTGCAGCTTCTTTTTTCATGCCTGCCGTGACGTGCGTGTACACGTCCAGCGAAAATTCCGCCGAGGCATGACCGAGGATCTCTGCGACTGTTTTCGGGTCGATACCGCTTTGGATTGCCAACGTCGAGAACGTGTGTCTGAGGTCATGAAATCTGACGTGTTCCTCGATCCCAGCTTTTTCGAGCAGTTTCTTATGAATCCGCCCGACGCAGTCCGGACCATACATCCCGCCTGTCTTGGGCGACGGGAACATATACGGACTGAACGGGTGATTCTTGCGGTCTTCGACCAGCAGTCGAATTGCTTCGTCGCTGAGATAGATTTCCCGGACGGAATTTTCCGTTTTCGGCTCTGTTACGACCAGCTCACCTTTACCGCGCGACACGGATTTGGACACGATCAGTGTTTTTGTCTGCAAGTTCAGGTCGCTCCACAGCAGCGCCACCAGTTCCCCACGTCGCAATCCGGTACTCAGTTCCAGATAGAACATCGGCAGGACGCCCCATTCCTCCGCCGCTTTCAGGTAATCCCGAATCTTCTCCGGCGGAATAATCTGCATTTTCTTCTTTTCCTTCTTCGGCAGGCGGCAGCCGTTTGCGGGATTGTACGGAATCAGCCGCTCCGTCACCGCCTGCTCCAAACATTGCCGCAGCATCGTGTGCAGTCCGCGAATCGTCTTGTTGCTGAGACTCAGATCGTCCATGTTTTCGTACCGCTTCACTCGCCCGTGTGCTTTCGTCTCATTGTAGAATTTTTGGAGCTGCAATGTTGTGAGCGCCGTCAGCTTGATGTCCCCGATGCGCGGCACGATATGCTGGTCGATGTAATTTTTGTAATACGCCGCCGTGGACGCGCGGACGGACGGCTTTGCGTAGTTCTCATACCAGAGCTGCGCCCATTCCCCAACCGTGTAATCCCGCCGCTTCGTCACATCGATCTTTTCGAGTTCTTCCATCGCTTTCTGGAGCTTTTCCTTACATTCGCGCTGGGTTTTCGCAAGGACGCTTTTCGCGATCGGCTTCCCCGTCTCCGGGTCAACGCCCGCCGTGTAGCGCCCCTCCCAGCGTCCGTCTTTCCGCTTGCGGATGTTGCCTTCCCCATTTGCCCGTTTCTTCGCCATGTGCATTCCCCCTTTCTTTTGCTGAATCAACAACTACCACGCGGGAAGCAGAATAGCTATCTCCAGCGTGGAGAGTTATCAGAAAATTATCATTTGTGTTCTCTTTGTCTATGGCAGCACAGATTTTGAACCGCATTACCAGCCCATCGACATGGTGCTGCTCGTCTGCTCCTGTTCATGGTCGTCCGCCTTGTGTCCGGCGGCGATACGCATCCGACGCAGCTTGGCAAGGCGTTTGCGGTCGATCTGAATGCCGCTGTTTTGCGGCGCGGGAGCGCTGCTCTGAAAGATCTTTCCCATGTGGTAGAGCAGCCGCGTTGCCGAAAGCAGAACGTTCGGCGGCTCCAGACGTTCGATGCGATCCATGAAAAATCCTGCATAGTCGTGTCCCTGCGCCTGCGCTTTTTGAAACCAGTCGTAGGCAGCGTCCCTGTCCTGCGGCACGCCGTCGCCGCCGAGATAGAGCTTCCCTAACAAATACTGTGCATAGGGATTGCCGCACTCGGCAGCCATGCGCACATATTCCGCCGCGCGTTCCGGATTTTTCTGCGTGTTCTTCCCACTGAGATATTCCTTGCCCAGCCGGTAGGCGGCGTAGTCGCTGCCATTCTGCGCCGCCCGTTCCAGCCAATAGAAGCCCTGCGCGGGATTTTGTACTTCCAGATCATCCGAGAGGAGCAGTCTGCCCAGTGCATATTGCGCCGCCGCATGATTCTGCTGCGCCGCCAATCCCAGATAGTGCTGTGCTTTTTCCGTGTCCGGGATCAGCAGCCCGCCGTCACGATAGAGGATTCCGGTCAGGTATTGCGCGTACCGATCGCCGCCGTCTGCCAGTGCTTCCAACTGCTTTGCAGCTTCGTCGCGTTCCTCCAACGACATAGACTCGTCGTTCGCCATTGCGTACCACGCATTTGCTGGGTACGGAACATTGCAGGTGGCATTCTGCTCCGCATCCTGCTCTGCGCCTGCGTCCTCGAATGTGATCTCGTTTTGCCGCACCTGTTCCGCCACCTGAAGGACCGCATTCTTGATCTGTCGGAACTCCTTCTGCTGCGAGAGCGGCGGACGCTGCCGCTCCTTTTCTGCATAGAAATCGTTCAGCCTGCATTGCAGCTTCCACCAACGTTCGTAGCATTCATACACACTAGGCAGCAGCTCCATCTGATCGACAATGGCATCGACTTTCTGCTTGAGGTGCTTCGGCAGATATCCGTAGGACTTTTTACCCTTGACGCTGCCAAGTTCCAACGCCAGCTCCCAGATCATTTGCTCCGCCTCCGGATGCTCACAGGCGGCGTTCTGCATCTTCTGCGCAAGCGCCAGCATAGCAGACCGTGTTTCCCTTACCAGCTCGTCGCGGGACTGACTTTTGTCCTCGTAGATGTGCAGCAGTTCCTGCTGAAAGATCTGGTTCGTCAGGACAGATTTTATTTTCCGGATACCTTCCCGGTTCAGATACGCCTGCCCCGGTTTTTTCGACCACGCCATCATGTGGACGTGCGGGTGACCGCCCTCGTCGTGGAACGCCGCGTACCAGCGGAAGTCCTCCGGCGAAATGTGCATCGCCTCCGCGATGTTGTTCCGGTGCGCCCGCAGCAGCGCCCGCCATGCGTCCGCGTGATCGAATCCCAGCCGCTCCGCATCTTCGCGACGAAGCGAGATGATGTGCGTCCAGATGTTGCCGGAATAAATGTTCACCTCTGCCATTGCCGCATTCAGGTCGACCGCATCCTCGTCACCGAACAGCCCATGTTCTCCCATCCGCTCCGCGCGAGGTCGGGTTGCGATGTACTTGGCATAGCCGTCAAGCTCCTGCACCTTGCTCCAGTTTTCCTCCATCGCCAGCGTGAGAAACTGTGAGGCGTTGAACTTTGTCGGATGTGCCGCATAATCGCCGTATTCCAGAAGCGTTTTCGTATCCGGAAAATCCTTCGTCAGTTTTTCGATGAGCTGTGTCTGCCGTTTCGTCGGCGGTCGGTCGTCCGGCAAAATTTCTACCCGTTCGCGCGTGGCGATGTAGCGCAGATACCCGCCCGCCGGTTTCGCGCCGCCGCCCTTGAAATACGGACTTTTGACGATCAATCTAGCCATTCGTCAAACGGCTCCTGTGTGCGGAGCTTCTGCTCCAACCGGAGCTGACCGTTGGTGCGCTTCACGTCATTGACGCTTTTTGCGCGCTGCTTCCGCAGCACCGTTTCGTCCAGATTCACGCACTCTGCCAAAAGGCTCAACCCCATGTCGAGTTCCACAGCCTGCTTGAACAGCAGCGATGAGAGCCGCTGCTCCAAAAGCTGCAATCTTCCGTCAATGGCCGACTGGACCGCCCGCGGGAGCATCGTACTTGTTCCCGCCGCCAGATGATCTGCGTAGTAATTCACGGCACGTTCCAGAAATTCGTTTTTGCTGCGGCTGCCGTCCTGCTGATACCAATGCTCCAGCTTTTCTGCCGTTTCAGGCGACATCCGAAAATTCAATCTGTTTTCTTCCTTGCTCATAATCCTCCAATCTGCGGCGTGGCGCGCCGGAATCCCTTGAACCGTCTGCGTTTGTGGGATTTCTGACGCCAGCCGCGCTTGTTTTTCTCCAAACAGGCGCCAATCGCAGCGCCTGCGCCACCCCTTGATACAGTCCGCACTGCGGGCTGTTGTGAACAGGAAAAGCGTCGGTTCCGACGCCATCCGTTTATCCTGCTTTTCGTCGATGCAAGCTCCATATCCCTCGCCCCGCCGCAAGCAGCAGGTCTCGTCCATTCCGCTGCATCTCCTCTTTCTACCGAAGCCGCTGCACTGGGCTTCGGTAGAATTTCCTGTTCTCCCGCACGGCGGCGCAACGTCCGGTTTTCAGGCTTCCGGTGGGTACGCCGCCCGGCTGTGTCCGGAAAATCGGACACAGCCGCGACACGCGGCTCACGCGGGTGGACAGGCGTTTTTCTGCTGCGCCTGTTGGAACGCTTCCAACCGCTTTCGGATGCGTTCCTGCTCACATTCCGTGTCCAGCTTTGCAAGCTTTTGCTCATAAAATTGCTGGATAGAGAACTGAATGGGCAGGAGCGTGTACAGAAGGCTTCCGTTCTGCTTGCGTCCATCCTGCGTGATGATCGTCGTGCGCTCCGTTTGAATGAGTCCGCGCTCGATCAGTTCGGTCACATATTTGCGTACCGTGTTCGGACTCATATTGACGGCTTTACCAATCGTTTTGTAGCTCGCATGGCACTGATATGTCGTCCGATCCTCGATGTACATCAGATAGCTGTAGACCGCCAACGCGCCCGGTGAGAGTCCGAGGGCGAAAACCTCATTCGGCAGAGGAAAGTAGTTTTTAATCGGATCGCGCGAGGTATAGTATTTATTCTTCATGTGCGCCTCCCGTCTGCCGCTCTACCCAGAGGCGGAATTGCTCCTTCGGCACGACCAGTCGGTTGCCGATCCGCAGTGACGGGAAGCCGTCCTCGTGCAGAAGCTCGTAGGCGCTTGACGGCGATACGCCCAGCGCGCGGGAGACAAGCTGCGCGTTTAGAAACAGCGGCAGCTCATCAAAATTTTTGATGCTCGATGTGTTCAAAGTCTTTTTACCTCCATCTGATTTTGGAAATTTCAGAGAAAAAACTTGCGTTTCGGAGGTCTCTCTGTTAAAGTTAACACAGTTGCAGTCTGTGTTTTCCGAAACGCGGCGCGCCGTCCGACTGTTGCAGCAGCCGGACGGTTTTTTCATTTCCTGTTACCATTCTCCATACCCGTTCCTGTCCTGCGGCCTTTTGTTGACGCACACGGCGTTGGCTTCGCCTTGGTATGCTGGCTGCTCTTGCAGTGTTGCGGCATACTTCTCCGGCGAGTATTGTCTTTGGAGATGGGTGTGAAATTTTCAAGGTACAGAGCAACTTCCCGTTGACAAGCTGTCTATGCGGTGTTAGACTATGATAAAATAACTTAGACAGTCTTCTGGCTTTAAGGTAACATAGCCCCATTCGTTTGTCAAGACTATTTCATTTATAATTTACAATTAGTCCATATTTGAGGTGACAGCCATGTGGTATGCAAAGATGTATTTCTCCGGGGAGAAGGAGTTTTTTGAAAACGATGCGTTTGGAATGCAGGGCGTGCCGTCCAAGCAGTTAGAACTTCCGTTTTTGGAAAGTCTGCTGACGTTTCTGGAATTGGATGAAAAAGAAATCACGCCGATGCTGGAACGCATCAGCGTGAATTGGGAACGCTTTGTTGAAAGCCGCGACCGTGAAGCATATACAGCCGCAATGGTAGAACTGGGTATGCTGGCTGAGAAGCACATTTACCTTCGCCTTTTATATACGCGCTGCTACAGTTGCAGCTCCCGAAGAGACTTGGGCAAAGCGCCGCTTCAGGCAATTACTTTGGATCTAAAGGAGTTTGCAAAGCAGTTTTCAGAGACAAGGAAGCAGGTTGAGAAGTTTTTGGAATGTGTGCTGGACGTAGATTCCGCTGGTCGTGAGCCGCAGAAACAGGCGGCGAAAAACTACCATTACGACCAGCCGAGAGATCCGGCGCTGTTCCGATTTGAGCCGATTCCGCTGAGCTTTGAACCGGTCGAGCCGGGCCGGTGCGCGCCTGTTTTGTATTCCTCTGCCGTGCGGGACATGATCGACTATTCACTGCGAAGCTGCGTCGAGCGCGGCGTGACAGTACGCCGCTGCAAGAACTGCGGCCGCTGGTTCCCGCAGACCGGCCGTGTGAGCGCGGAGTACTGCGAGCGCCCGGTAAAGTACGGTGAGCAGCGCTGCCGCGAGATCGGCGCGTTCCGGCAGTGGACGAAAAAGCAGACAGACGATCCCATTTTCAAGGCGTACCGCAAGGAGTACAAAAAGCGCTTCGCGTGGATCAAGGCCGGGCGCATCACCGACGAGCAGTTTTACGCATGGAGCGAGAAGGCCCGAGAAGAAAAGAAAAAATGTGACCGCGAGATCATCTCGCTGGAGCAATTCCAGCAGTGGCTCCGCGACTCCAAAATATAAAACTACGCTGCCGGCAAGCTGTCGGCAGCGTATTCTTTGTCTATAGCGGAGCAGGAATTGCATCTTTTCTTTTCCGATTTTACACGCGAAGCTGCTTTCGTTTTCAGCTTTTGGACTTTTGCGATGCTCATATACGAAACCGGCATCGGAAGCAAATGCCCCTGCTGCCGGTTTTCCATTCATGTTTACTGTTTTCCTGCTATAAATCAGTTCTATTTCCAATCTTCCGAAGAAAATACGCCGGCGCACAGCTCCACGCATGGCAGTAACTGTTTACAACGGTACCTCCATAGGGAGATTCCTCCGGGTTCTGAGGGTTATACAGTTCCCAGAAGGTATCCGCTCCCTGATCCAGCATACCACCCCAGTATTCCTCCAGCACACGCAATGCTTTTTCGTCTTGCCCTATCTGCCCAACGTGGAGGCATTGCGCGCCGCCCAGCCCAAGGATTTGGACGCTTCGGAAATCGAGGTACGCCTCGGCGCGACGTGGATCGACAAGAAGTACATTCAGCAGTTCATGTTCGAGCTGCTGGAGCCGCCTCTGTATGCCCGCCGCTCCTTGGAGGTCAACTACTCGGAGTTCACGGCGGAGTGGAACATCTCCGGCAAGAACAGCATCCCCTACAACGACATCAACGCCCGCATGACCTACGGCACCGACTGCGCCAACGCCTACAAAATCCTTGAAGATACGCTGAACCTGCGGGATGTGCGCATCTACGACACCATAAGGGACGCGGACGGCAAGGAAAAACGAGTCCTCAACAGTAAGGAGACCACCCTCGCCCAGCAGAAGCAGCAGGCCATCAAGGAGGCGTTCCGTGACTGGATATGGCGCGACCCCGACAGGCGGCGGGAGCTTGTGCAGCTCTACAATGAGCGCTTCAATTCCACCCGTCCCCGGGAGTATGACGGCAGACACCTGATCTTTCCGGGCATGAATCCTGAGATTACCCTGCGAGAGCATCAGCTCAACGCCATCGCCCACGACCTCTACGGCGGCAACACGCTCCTTGCCCATGAGGTGGGCGCGGGCAAGACCTTTGAGATGATCGCCGCCGCCATGGAGGGCAAGCGTCTTGGCCTGTGCCAGAAATCCCTCTTTGCGGTGCCGAACCACCTGACGGAGCAGTGGGCGTCGGAGTTCCTGCGGCTCTATCCCTCCGCCAATATCTTGGTCGCCACCAAAAAGGACTTTGAGACACGAAACCGCAAGAAGTTCTGTGCAAGGATCGCCACCGGCGACTATGACGCCGTTATCATCGGCCACAGCCAGTTTGAGCGCATCCCCGTTTCCAAAGAACGGCAGGAGCGGCTCTTGCAGGAGCAGATCTGGGAGATCGAGGACGGCATTTCGGAACTCAAGGCCAGCCGCGCCGAACGCTTTACCATCAAGGAGCTGGAGCGTACCAAGAAAAATCTGGAAACCAAGCTGCAAAAGCTCCACGACGCCGCCCGCAAGGACGACGTTGTGACCTTTGAACAGCTCGGCGTAGACCGGCTCTATGTGGACGAGGCGCACAGCTTCAAAAACCTGTTCCTCTACACAAAAATGCGGAATGTGGCGGGGCTTTCCACCACCGATGCCCAGAAGTCCTCGGATATGCTGCTCAAATGCCGCTATATCGACGAGCTTACCCACGGCAAGGGCGTCACCTTCGCCACGGGTACGCCCATCTCAAATTCCATGACGGAATTGTATACCATGATGCGGTATTTGCAGCACGATATGCTCAAGCGCAACAGCCTGACCCACTTCGATTGCTGGGCCTCCGCCTTTGGGGAAACCACCACCGCCATCGAGCTTGCCCCGGAGGGTACGGGCTACCGGGCGCGGACCCGATTTGCCAAGTTCTTTAACCTGCCGGAGCTGATGAACCTGTTCCGGGAGGCGGCGGACGTCAAGACCGCCGATCAGCTAAACCTCCCCACGCCCACTGCCGTCTATCACACCGAGGTCACACAGCCCACGGCGCTGCAACAGCAGATGGTGCAGGAGCTGTCCGAACGTGCCGCCAAGGTACATTCCGGCGCGATTGCTCCCACGGAGGACAATATGCTGAAAATCACCTCGGACGGGCGCAAGCTGGGCCTTGACCAGCGGGTAATCAACCCCGACCTGCCGGACGACCCGAACAGCAAGGTCAATCTGTGCGTCAACAACATCCACCGCATCTGGCAGGATGGGCAGGCGGAGAAGCTGACGCAGCTCGTGTTCTGCGACCTGTCCACTCCCAAGGGCAAGGCGGCGCAGAGCGGCAGGATCGCCGCGAAAGGCACGGACAGCCCGGAGCTTCACGCGCTGGAGGCTGCCATTGATGCGGAAACCGAACCGGAGGAGCCGCCCTTTACCATCTACGACGACATTCGGGAAAAGCTCGTTGCCCGTGGGATTCCGAGGGAGCAGATTGCTTTCATCCATGAGGCAAATACGGAAGTCCGAAAGAAGGAGCTGTTTGCAAAGGTGCGCTCCGGTCAGGTGCGCGTCCTCATGGGCAGCACCTTCAAGATGGGCGCGGGCATGAACGTGCAGGACAGGCTTGTGGCACTTCACGACCTGGACTGCCCGTGGCGGCCGGGCGATCTGGAACAGCGCAGCGGGCGCATCATCCGTCAGGGCAACCGGAACAAGGAGGTACACATCTACCGCTATGTCACGGAATCCACATTCGACGCCTACCTCTGGCAGACGGTGGAAAACAAGCAGAAATTCATCTCCCAGATCATGACCTCAAAATCCCCGGTGAGAAGCTGTGAGGATATTGACGAGGCGGCGCTTTCCTATGCCGAGATCAAGGCGCTGTGCGCCGGAGATGAGCGCATCCGTGAAAAAATGGACCTCGATGTGGACGTGGCGCGGCTGCGGCTGATGAAGGCCAATCACCAGAGCCAGCAGTACCGCTTGGAGGACAACATCCTGCGGCATTTCCCGGCGCAGATTGAGGAAAACAAAGGCTTCCTCTCCGGCTTTGAGGCGGATATGAAAACGCTGGAAGCCCATCCCCACCCCAAGGACGGCTTTGCGGGTATGGAGGTCAAGGGGGATTTCCTCACCGACAAGGACAATGCTGGTGCTGCCATTCTGGAGGCGTTCAAGGACGCAAAGGGCTTGGAGCCCGTTCCCATTGGCAGCTACCGCGGCTTTTCTATGTCGCTGACCGTGGAAAACTTCGGCAAGGACTTCATTCTTACCCTCAAGGGCAGGATGAGCCACCGGGTAGAGCTGGGCAAGGACGCGAGGGGCAACCTCGTCCGCATCGACAACGCCCTCGCCCAGATGCCGGAGCGGTACAAAACGGTGCAGGGCAGGCTTGAAAACGTGCAGGCGCAGCTTGCGACAGCCAAGGCGGAGCTGGGCAAGCCCTTCCCGCAGGAAACGGAGCTGAAAGAAAAATCCGCGCGGCTGGCGGAGCTGAACGCCGAGCTGAACATCGACGACCGGACGCCCATGGAACAGGCGGCGGAGAATGTGGTGGCAAAACGCCCCTCCGTCCTCGGCAAGCTGAAAGCACCCTGCGTCCACGGCGCTGGGGAAAAGAAAAAATCTCACGAACAGGAGGCACGATGAATATGAACGAGGCATTACAGCAATCGTTATACGACAAGCTCTCGCGGGAGCAGGACAAGTACCGGGACTGGCTGAAGGGCCAGCCCCCGGAGGAAATCCTCCATCACAGCTATGAATACACCGTGCGGGAGGATATTTTGATGAGCATGGAGGAGCTGACGCTCAGCGAGGCGGAAACGCGGGCGCTGCTGCTTTCCCCCTCGCCCATGGCGATCCTCTACGACAAGTTCTCCGATCTGGAAACCGGCTACATGGACACGATCCGCGACAGCATCGAGGACACGGCAAAGGACGAAGCAAAAAAGCTCCGGGATCTGCCGGTCTATCCCTACCCCGCCGACCACGCGCGGGAGAATGGGGAGCTGGACGTTTACCGCGCGTCCTTCCGCGCCAATGTGAGCTGTAAGGACGCCATTGAAGCCGCCATCCGGGACAATTACCATGACAACCGCCTTGACACTGCGGCGGTGGGACAGGTGGCGGAGCAGTTCGGACAGGAACGGATGCTCTACGTCCTCGCCGCCACCGTCCGCCATCTTGATTACGATGGACGCATTTCGCGGGACAACAAGCGCTGGGCGAATACCATTCCCGCTTATCAAAACGGGGACGGTATGGATAGCGACCGCACGGCGCAGTTTGTGGTCAGCTCCCACCCCGGCCTGACGGACCTGTTTCTCACACAGGCGCGGCAGGAGCAGCGGCTTCGCCAGCCCCTCACCGCCGACGAGATCAAAGCGGAGGCGGCACGGCTGCTGGGCAAGCTGCAAGAGCCGGTGCAGCCCAACAGTCCAAACGGGACGCATTTCATGGCAGAGGTGTCCCGTGACTTCATGGAGCGCGCCGGAGCGAAGGACACGGCGGCGCTGCAAAAACTGCTGCCCTTTTCCACCCTTGCCCTCACGACCCTCAAAGACCGCAGGGGCGTGTATGCCCTGATCGGCAAGGACGAGGATCGCAGCCAGAGCCTCCGGCGTCCCTCCGTCCGCTCCAAGCTGCAACAGGCTTCGGCGGAGCAGAAGCAGCCTGCCGCAAAGAAGAAGGATTTGGAGCTGTGACATGGCGAAGCGGAAACGGGACATCCAGCTTAAAGTCCGTGTGACGCCGGAGGAACGGGCGATGATTGAGGCGAAGATGGCGCAGCTCGGCACGACGAACATGGGCGCATATCTTCGGAAAATGGCCATTGACGGCTATGTGGTGAAGCTCGATCTGCCGGAGCTGCGGGAGCTGGTGTCCCTGCTGCGGTATTCGTCTAATAATCTCAATCAGCTCACGCGGCGGGTGCATGAAACAGGGCGCGTTTACGCTGCGGATATGGATGATATACTCCAAAATCAGGAGCGGATCTGGCAGGCGGCAAGCGGTATCCTGTCCCGCCTTGCCGCCATAAAATAATGGGGTATTTATCCCATGTGGGGGCGGCTTGCTGCGAGGTAAGCCGCCCCTGCTTTTTTGCGGTTCGGCACCCTTGTAAAGCAAAGATAATTCCTGTATGCTGAAAGCAGAAACAAACAAAACTGGAGGGATATTGATATGCGTTTCCTTTTGAAAATCCTCTTTGCGCCCATCCTTGCGGCACTTGCTGTCGTTACATGGTTTCTTGTGTTCGTCGTCGGCCTGTCCAGCGGCATCCTCTGCATCCCCGCCGCCATTCTCGGCTTCTTCGGTCTGTTCATAATCTTCGTGGATTCCGTCAGCTATGGCGCGGGGCTGCTGGTGATCGCATTCCTCATAAGCCCCTACGGGCTTCCCATGCTGGCGACATGGCTGTTAGCAAAGCTCCACGTCCTGCGCTACGCGATTCAGGACAGGATTTACGGGTGATACATTTTTAGAAACGCGCAAAACATTTTGAAAAGCTATATTTTTGTGCAATTTCAGAAACGCCATATTGCGCAGCAAACGCGGAGCGATATGCTCCGCGCTTGTATTGTTTATTCGATCTCGTAGTCCTCGCTGTCGTCGGCCTCGCCGGTGGTGCAGGTGAAGCACAGGTACGTCCTTGTGACGCCGCTGCCTGCCGCCCAGATGGGCGCGCCGCAGATCATGCACCTTGCGCCGCTCCTTTTGGCGGCAAGGGCCTCCCGCAGCGAGGCGATCAGATCCTTGCGGTTGGTATCCTTGTTGTTTTTTACTACGCCGTCCGCAAATTCTTCAATGGAAATATAGGTGAACATATCAGTCCTCCGATTTAACCGCAACATATTTCTGATTGCGGCTGTTGGGCTTGTCGGGAATGGTCATGCGAAGCTGTCCGCTTTCCAGTAGGGGCTTGAGGTGTGCTTTAATAAAATGGTTCTTGTTTTTCAGTCCACACATGGTCATGATTTCTTCACGGCTTTTAGGCTGCGCACAGAAAGCCAAAATCGTTGCGACTGTGCTGGTGTCTGTGGTGCTATCTGTGGTGGTGACTGGTGTGGTGCCACCACAGTTGCCGCCTAACTTCGTATTCCGAATCGTGGCATAGAGCATGAACGCCTCTACTTTGTATTCCGGCTGCGGCAGACCGGCGGCCTCCATGACCTCATAGAGCCGGTCTACACCCTCGCCGAACTCCTGCACATATTCGTACTCATGCAAAAACTGCGCGATTTTCGGGTTGCGGGAAAAGTGAACGTGACGCATATTGTTCAGCCGCACGATTCCCGGTAGAGTGCCGGGGCTTTCCACAGTGATCCGGTCATCGAACATCTTGATTTGGATGTCGGTCCCTTTGATGCTGTAATCGCGGTGCGCAACGGCATTGATGATAAGCTCCTTCCACGCGAACTCCGGGTATTCCGGCTCCGTGACAAAGCGCGTATCCGCGCCGAGGTAGGTGCGCTCCTTGATCTGGCTTCCCACAAACTCCAGCGCTTTCTCTGTCACCTGAAGGATGCGCCCCTCAAACATCACATCCTTGATGACGTTCATCCTTGCGCCGACCCTTGCCTCCGTTCCTTCGTAACGCACGAAGCGGATACGGGCGCGGGGAAAGAAGTGCTTCGGATTTTTGCCGAACAGCAGCATGGCCGCCGCGCTGACTTCCTCTTTTCCGCTTCTTTCGGAGAGAAATTCCTTGTTCTCCCGAAGGTATTCCTCCGGGCTTTTCCGATAGCCGATCCTTGAAGTAAACTCCCTGACAAAGCCGAGGTCAATGTCGTCCAGCCCTGCATCGGGAACCGGCGTGTCTTCAAAATACCGCGTTCCCTTTGCATACATAAGCTGCAAGCGCTCCTCAAAATTGAGCTTCTTGGACTTATCCCCGACGCGGAAGAAAACCTCGTCCGCCTGATTCGCGTGAAGGTCGCTGCTCTGCAAGACTTCGATCAGCAGGATGTGGTCGGGCTTTCCGTTCCTGTTGGTGCAGGACAGCCGCTCCGTTTCCACCCGCACGGAGGGCTTGCAGAAGTCAAACGGCGCGCGCAGCAGCTCATTGATATTCTCTGCGTAGCTGTCAATTCCGGTAATTGTTCCGTCGTCCTCTACGCCAACAGCGATCACGCCGCCGTCCGCGTTGGCAAATGCAATCAGGTGAACGGCAAGGGCTTTCGCGTCAATCCGCGCGCTCTTGCGGTCAAAGAGCGGCGATTCCACCGCACCACATATTTGTTCAATCGTCATTTTGCAGCTCATACCCGCACCCCCTCGTCATAAGAAAACGTAAGGCCGTGATCTTCACAGTACCGGCGAATAACGAACATCGTCATCTTGTTCGGAACGGTTCTTCCGTTCTCCCAACGGTTTACCGTTGCGCAGCTCACATTCAAATCCTCCGCAAGCTCTTTTTGCGAAATCCTGCGCTCGCTGCGCAGCTTGATAATAGCGTCTGCAAAGCTCATACACTCCACGCTCCTTTTGCATAGTATAACACCTGTTAGGCGCTTTTACAATCGGAGCGGCGCATTGTTCAGAAAAAAGTTGCAAATCCATCCCACCGAAAGGAGGCCGCGCCCCATGGCGACCACACGCATCATTTCCATGCACGTTAATCAGGGCAAGACGATTGCCGACTGCCTGACAGACCGCATCGACTACTCCAAGAATCCAGATAAGACGCAGGACGGCGAGCTGATCTCCGCCTACGAATGCGACCCGAAAACCGCCGACGCGGAGTTTCTTTACTCCAAGCGGCAGTACCAGACCATCACCGGGCGGGAGCAGCGGCATGACGTGATCGCCTATCAGGTACGCCAGTCATTCAAGCCCGGTGAGATCACGCCGGAGGACGCGAACCGCGTAGGCTATGAGTTTGCCGAGCGGTTTCTGAAAGGCAGACACGCCTTTTTCGTTGCCACGCACACCGACAAAAAGCACATTCATAATCACATCATCTGGAACTCCACCACGCTGGACTACAAGCGAAAGTTTCGGGATTTTCTCGGCTCCGGCAGGGCGGTCGCAAGGCTCAGCGACGCCATCTGCACCGAGCACCGGCTGTCTGTCATCGCAGCGCCCAAGCGCGGGAAAAATCACTACGGTAAGTGGCTGGGAAACAACGCGAAGCCCTCCCACCGGGAGCTGCTCTGCGGCCTCATCGACGCGGCGCTTTTGCAGAAGCCGGACAGCTTTGACACGCTTTTGAAGTTGCTGCGCGATGCTGGTTGCGAGGTCAGGCGGCGCGGCAATACGCTTTCCCTGCGCCATCCCGGCAAAAAGGGCTTTGTCCGTCTTTCCTCCATCGACGGCTATACGAAGGACGAGCTGCGCGCTGTCCTTGCCGGGGAAAAGGAGCATACGCCGCGCAAAAAGCGCAGTCAGACCGCGCAGAGAAAGAACACGCTGCTCATCGACATCGAGGCGAAGCTGCGAGCCGGAAAGGGCGTGGGCTACGAGCGCTGGGCGAAGGTATTCAACGTCAAGCAGATGGCGCAGACCTACAATTATCTGCGGGAGCACGGCTTGCTGGAGTATGCGGAGCTGGAGGAAAAAGTCACTGCCGCCACGGAGCAGTTCCACGCGCTTTCCGCGCAGATCAAGGCGGCGGAGACGCGCATGGCGGAGATCGCCGTGCTGAAAACGCATATCATCAACTACGCCAAGACCCGCGACGTTTACGCCGGATACCGCAAGGCCGGTTACTCCAAAAAATATCTCGCTGAGCATGAGAGCGACATCCTTCTGCACAAGGCGGCGAAGAATGCCTTTGACGAGCTGGGCGTGAAAAAGCTCCCCACCGTCAAGAGCTTACAGGAGGAATATGCCAAGCTGCTGACGGAGAAAAAGGCGGCGTATGCCGAATACCGGCGTTCGCGCGATGAGATGCGCGAGCTGC
>ERZ791753.244-NODE-244-length-60548-cov-9.393484_pt1 | contig 60548 bp, 67 predicted proteins | sample MGYA00509951_ERZ791753 | MGnify/ENA primary metagenome ERZ791753 (study PRJEB30046, sample SAMN00792026) | human gut metagenome | study: EMG produced TPA metagenomics assembly of the A metagenome-wide association study of gut microbiota in type 2... | reverse complement strand
GGCCCTGTGGACCTGTCGGGCCCTGTCTTCCTGTTTCTCCCTGCAAACCTCGTGGTCCGGTGTTCCCCTGCGGCCCCGTCGGTCCCGTCGGCCCCGTCGGCCCGGCAGGTCCTTGTCGACCCGCTGGCCCCTCGGCCCCCAGTTCCTTCCAGTCCGTCCATGGACCATTTCCGGTGAAATTACCGTTGACAGCCCTGACAAACTTCCTGATGGGGTTCCATGTAGTGTATTCCTGTTGACAGAAACCCCAGGCTCCCATTTTCACGGACAGGTATCCCGCCTGTTCAACGGGGTAGTGCATGGCGGTGGTTGCATCTTTATTGGCCGACTGATAGTAATCCCCGTGGTGTTCTGGTTTTCCCAGTGTATTGAGATCAACGGTCAGCGCGGTATATTTCGCCTTCTGTGCTCCGCTTTGTGTTGACTGTTGAAGTTGTTGTACGGTCTGGTTTGTGGCATTGATTTGTTGCTCCAGTGTTGAGGCTTTCTCACTTGCTGCCTGTGCACTCTGTTTAGCCTGTTCAGCCAGTTTTTCGGCTTCAGTGGCTTTCTGCATGGTGAGCTGGACTGCCTTTGGTGTTGCAGCGGCGTTTTCGGCGGCGCTGCCCGTTTCGCTGCTCAGCCGGACGATGCCTTTCTGGCTGGTCGTGGCGTCAGTGACTGAAGATTTTTCATTAATCATTCCTTTCAGCGTTTTGATGGCCTTAGAGGTTGCGGCTGTTTCTTCGCTGTCACTGTCGGTGGCACTGCTCAGTTGCACAAATCCCTTTGTGCTTGTGGATGCAGACTGGTGGGTGCCGCTTTTTTCATGTTCTTTGATGGCCTGATCCAGAGCGGCTTTTGTGACCATGACAACTGACTGATCCAGTTTAATATTCAGCGCAGAAATATTACTCAGGAGAATAACCATCCTGAATACCTGCTCCCGACCTGAACCTTCCTCCAGCTTCGGTTTGTAACCTTCTGCTACGTTGCCAACAGCAATCAGGGCACCTTCATCATCAAATAACCCAATCTCCCTCACCCAGAAGCCGCCCTGGTCAGCAGGAATAACCAGCTCTGCGGTGACAAAGCTTTCATTCTCCGCATCCTGTGTGATGCTGGAGATATTCCCTTCCCAGACTTTTTTCACCAGTTGTTTTTGCCCTTCTGATGGCTCCACTTCCTGGCCGTTGCCGTCGCCCACCTGCATCTTTGCCAGGGTGACTTTTTTTCCACCGGGCTTCAGGGCTTCGGCCAGCTTCCGGCGGCCCTCAGTGGTGATAATGGTTTTGTATTTCTGTGTCATGGTTCCTCCGGTGCCGGTTTTACGATGGTCGTTGTGCCGTCGTATGTTGTTCCGGCTATACAGATAGCGGCTTGTGCGGCGCACGGTGACGGTATCTCCGTATCCGGTTTAACCCGGGTTATGTCACTGTCGTAAATCGCGCCAGCACAATAAATTTCTCCTCCGGTAATGCAGGGGTTCGGCAGTGTTGCGTCCGGATATACCTGTATGATGTCTCCGCTATGACTCACTGCCCCGGTAAAGACTTCCCCTTTTGCAATGTATGTCAGCCTCAGTGCTTTCAGGTGACGGCTTACCGGCTTCGCCAGCGCAATCATGCGCTCCATTTCCTGATAGGTCGCCTCTGTCAGGGCTGCATGTGTAACATCGATGTTGAGACGAAAACTGCCTGGAGGGTCGCCGTTTTCCCACCACTCTGTAATGCTCAGCAGCGCGCCGAACGGGGCAATAGCTCTTCTCATGGCGCTGATGGTCCCCTTATGACGGTGAACCATCCACGACTCGCGTATAACGTCCCGGCGAGTCTCTTCCGTCCATGCCTTATCCCATCTGTCCACTGAAAGCGTCCATGCGAGCCATGGCAGCAGTACTTCAGGGCATTCGTCCGCATTCCACAGGGTGTTAAGTTTCACCGGCAGCTGGCTGATTTTTTCCCCGGAGCGATCAACGGTTTTCAGAAAAACACTGGCAGACGGCGGAAGCACCGTTTTACTCATCGGTCCCCCCGGCGCGAATCTCTGTGGCGGAGCATCGCGCCGCCTGTGTTTCGCTGATCACCAGATCCTTCGCTGGTTGTGTTAACTCCACCCGCTGAACTCCGGGCACATGCAGGGCCGCCATGATGGCTGAACGGGCCACGTCACGACCAATTCTTCGCTGCTCTGCCAGCCACGCCTCCAGTTGTGCCCGTGCGGCCTGAAGTATGGGTTCTGATTCCGGCCCCGGGTAAAAATAGAGTGTCGCATCAATCTTGTAGCTGATGATTTCCGCGCTTTTCACCGTCAGTCTGTCCGCCACGGGGCGAACTGTTTCGTCGTTCAGTACGGCTTTCACTTCGTTAATCAGTGCTTCGTTCGCCGTTCCGTCTCCGTCGGCTGAAAGGAGCGCAACCACAACTTCCGCCGGTGCCGGGCTGGTTGCTCTGGCATCTGCCACTTTTCCGCTTGCGCTGCGTGCAAAATACTCATATGAGCCGGAAGGCCCGGCAACACTCATCCCTTCAAAGGCGCTCTGTATGCGCATCCGGAACGCGGCGTCACTTTCCATTACCGCCGGTGTGGTCTCCGTTGCTTCGGTGATAACCAGGCGCTGCACATTCATGTTTGCACCCAGATTGTCAAGATCGCTTCCTGATGAATGACTCAGCATACAGGCCGCTGCGCCATCATTGATTCGCTGCCGCAGTAACAGCTCCCGCCATGCCATAGCCTGAGCGATGATGTTCAGTGGTTCTGACTCCAGTTCAAGGGCTGCCGCCACTTCATCGCGCATGGCTTCCGGAAAGACGCTAATCATGAATGTCTTTGTCTGTGCCAGAATCACTTCATAATCCAGCGATTCAATGATCGCCGGTTGCGGCAGCTGGGATAAATCAATTGTCGGCATCCTTCCCTCCCTGTATATCAACGGAAATACTGGCGCTCTGCATGGTGCTTACAATCAGATAGCTCATGGATAACACTGCGCTGCCATTGTTTCTCCACGTCAGGTCCACGCTGTTTATGGCAACGCGTGGCTCCCATCGTGTAATGGCGATCACGGCGGCACTCATACAGCGCAGTCTGGTTATTTCATTTGCCGGACTGTCAAGAAGAGCGGGCAGGTTGCTGCCATACTCGCGCCGCATAACACGCGAACCTTCCGGTGTCAGGATAATATCCGTGATTGACTGGTTCAGATGGTCGATGTCTGTCAGCGTTCCGTAGCCTGCGTGATACATGCCTGTGTAGCCGGTACTCATTGTGGGCCTCCGCTCGTATCGCTACCGCTCTTCACTCCGCTGTGTACGTGGGTGTGTACGGTGATGCCGTTTGATTCGAGGCTGCCGCCACTGTGTTTCACGTTGCCTTTCATTGTTCCGCCGCTGGTCAGCTCGAATGTCTTTGTCTTCAGCAACTGCGTACATTCCACCTTTGGCGCGTCCAGCGTGATACTGGTTTCAGCCGTAATGGTTGCGGTTTTTATACCTCTGGCCGTCAGGCTGCTTTCCTGTGCGTTATAGCGAAATTCCGCACCGTCCGGCGCGGTAATGACCATTTCGTTTTCCAGCGATCCCGGTGGCGGGTTGTCGTTGCTGTACAGACTTCCTGCGCTGACTGCGGTTTCCGGATTGCCGCCCGGGCATAGGAGAAACACCTGTTCGCCCGGTGATGGGGGGATCCAGATTTTAAATTTTCCGGCCCGCCCGCTGTTCCATCGGATCCAGTTTGTGGTCAGGCCGCCGGTCTGCACACGCACCTCCCAGGTGTCGGTGTTGATTTCCGTAACCACACCAATCCGCACAATGTTTTCCAGCAGACGCATAAGCTCGATGTTCATTTCGCTGCTTTCCCCAGTCCGGCAATCACGGTTTCTGTGATTTGCTGTTTGTCTTTTTCGTTCAGGCCCAGCAGCTCGCGCACGGGGTATTTCGTGGCGTTCCCGGGTGATACCAGGCCCACCTCACCGAACTGGTGCACTCTGGCAATACGCGCGGCCCGGCCCTGAAAGCCGACACTTACGCCGTTTGTGTCGGGGATGATTCTCAGAAAGCGTGCTGTTCTCAGCTTTTCGAACATAGGTGAGCGACGTGATGCTCTTGCTGCGACGCGCTGTGTGTTAATTTCCAGGTAGTCCCCGATGTCTGCCTTGTAAAACGTCCTGATCCCCCCGGCGTCCGTATCGTAGCCGGTGATTTTCTGCCCGAAACATCCCTGTGACGTGCTCCAGTTTTTCAGGTTTCTTACCTGGCCGTCCTTCCAGATAAACTTCACGCCTTTTTGTATGCGCATGATGCGGCGTTTTCGTTTCTCCCATGGCTGGCCTTCCGGGGATACCTGGCTTCTGATGCGTTTTGTCTGTAGCTGTCGGACGACCTTACCCACGCTCATTGCCGTGCGCTGAATTCCGGCTGCCGACAGGCCGGAAAGAATATCCTGAAAGATGGCATCCAGTTCGCGGTCCGCTCTCATGTGCTGGTCTCCGTTCCGGTTCGCCACGTCATGTCTTCAAACACTACGCGCCATGCTTCCAGTGCCCGGCTTATCGGGGGCTCACCGATGTGCTCTGCCGTCACCGTGCCGTCGTCATTACGGCGCACAATCACGCGCTCCCATACCGGGATTTCCAGCAGGATATCGGCACTGTCGTCATCGTTGATGGCCGTCGAAAATTTGATGCTTTTGTTCTTCTCCGGATTGAGAAGAAGATCCGGCTGATTCCTGTACAGCCACGCCATGACCGGCAGCATGATGTTGTCGATACTTTCTGTGAAGTCCATGACGAACAACACCAGGTTGTAGCGGTACAGGAATGAGGGGGATTCACCGGTGGTTTCAATGCCACCCGATTCAATGAATACCGTGAATTTTTCCGGGCTGGCCTTACACCACCGGCAGTTGCTGGTCAGAGCTTCGCGTAATGAATTCAGTTTCAGCATAAAACACCGTAGAACGTGTTGCGTGTGGCAATTAAAAATCTCAAAATTAAATGGCTTTTAATTCGGGTTCTTTCTTGCTCACCTTTCCCCTCTTGCACCCTCCGTATACCGGAGGGTTTTTTGTTTCTTTTGCTGTGGACAGTGGTGCCGTTCTGATGCGCTGTGCCTGTTGTTATGGCAATACCCCGTTGACCGCTCCGCCAGCTGATTTCCTGGCGGCTGCTTCATCTATCTTTTTGTTCCAGAAATTGCGGACGGCTTTATATCCCCCTGAGATCAGATACAGAAGGGATACGGCGGTACTGAAATACAACATTATCTGATGAATAAATCCCATGGCTTGCTCCTTTTATTTTCCCGGTTGTCAGCGAGCTTCCCCGCCGGATGGCTGGGAAGCATTGTTATGCCGGTGGCTGATTTACGACAACGCTCAGGCTGTCAATCAGTACGGTATAGGTCGGCCGATACGTGATATCGGTCACGCGTAACGTGTCGTTGGTAACATCGGCTTTTGATGTGGAAAGCATGAACGGTTTTCCGTCCACGCCATCCAGAACCGGTGTTACCTGGGTGCTGTTGTTTCCCGCAAAACGAAACGCTATGGTGTGCCAGTTGTTATTGAACTGACCAAAGGTTCCCAGTTGTTCGTTTGGCGTTTTGTGATACATCAGATTCAGGTTTGCGCTGTCTGTCTGAAGAAAGAATGAGAGCAATAAATTATTTGGATCTGCCCCCAGTAATTTCACATCCTGCGGTAATGCTGATGTTTTCCAGTACATCGCCATTGCGTACTGGTCTTTTTTCAGCTCACCCTCGATTTTGAATCGGCAACTTACAGTCCCGCCATTTTTCAGAAGGTCAGCACCATTACCGGCCTTATGATCCAGATACCAGGTATTGCCTTCCTGTTTGGTCAGTTTCAGGGCTTTTTTCCCTGTTGCTTCCTCATCACCGATCAGCATGTCTTTCAGTTGTTTTGGTGTGTTGGCCCCGTTTTTGCCTTCGCTCAGCGTCCAGCCCTGGCTTTCCAGTTCAGGAGATGATGCCAGCAGACTCATGAGCGTGACCGGCCCCGGTCTGACTGCCGGTTGTTCTGTTTCCGGTGAAGATGGCTTACTGATGCCGCCCGGTGCATCCTGTGATGGTTTTGCCACGCGTTCCGGCTCTGTACCCGCAATAAATGGCAGCGTGCGGCCGACGTTAAGCAGGATTGCTGACGCCATGCGATCGGCAATAATGCCCCGGCGGGCCCATGAGCTGAAGTGCGTTCCACGCAGATGGCTTACCCAGTTTCCGCTACTGCGGGATGCGGCACCGTAATAACCCGCTTCCGCAATATCCGGATCTTCTGTCGGCTCGTTTGTTGGGGTGTTTTTCCCGTACTCATCCGTAACAAAAGGCACAAAAACAATATTCTTCTCAGTGCTGTTTTTGTATCCGCCATACACGGTTGCGTACTGTGCTTCGTAGGTTTTTTTCCAGTGGTAGGTGGTATCTCCACAAATCCACGGCACGCTTTCAGGGTTGCCCTGGTTGCACTGCTTCGCAACATCGGCCAGGTCAGCCCGGAACTGCTTCACCATGGCTGTGAAAAGATCTTTATGCTGTGCGGCGTTTTGTTCTTTCTCAAGATCTGCCTCGCCCTGTGTCCAGCAGACGGCCAGCAGGACGTTTTTCGGATTTTTCGCCAGCGCTGCTTTTGTGCGGCTGATTAAATCCTTGTACAGCGGCGTGTTCGTTCCCCAGCGGCAGGATTTTTCAGTTGCGCCGCCGATCTCGCTGAATTGCCCCGCATCACCGGTTGTAAAGCCGGAACCGCCACGGCTGCATGGGACCAGAAGGATCCCCGCATTTGCCGGGATAAATGGCAGCAGGCGCTTCGCAATGTGCAATCCCTGACTCACACAGCCATACTGACCTTTGTTCAGGTCGGCTTTCGGGTGGTTGTACTGGCTCATATCCTGCACGTCATGCAGGCAGTGATCCGCCAGAATGATGTCGTTATAGGCACAGGCTTTTCCGCTCGGGGTTACGGTGCTGCGGCGTGCCAGCTGGCGAATGCGCGAATCGGGTTTATCGTAACTGTCCGGGAGAGGTAACCCCTCACCGTATGCCATAGAGTTGGACTGACCAGCGCTCACCACAACGTAATACCACTCCGGTTCGCTGTCGGATGTCGGGGTGATAATGGTGCCTCCCTGGTCATCACTGCCTGAAACCATAGCCTGCATGAGATACCAGGGGACTCCCGGCTCTGATGCAATACCGGCATTACCGAGAAGTTCCCAGCCTTCCTGTAACCGCTTGTTAACTTTTTCAGCGAATTCTGCGCGGTTGGTGGCAGTAATCAGTTCAAAGTGTTTTTTGCTCATCGTTTACTCCTGATGGGGCGCATCTTGCGCCCGTTCTGCTCTTTGTTTATCCAGCCAGGCGATCGCAGCCTTGTCTGCGTTGCATGTGTCGAGTGCTTCCAGTAGCCGATCGCTCCATTCAGTCACCCTGTACCATGTCACGGGTATTTCCAGTGCCGGAACCGGGGTCTGCCTTGTCAGAACTGTCGGCACCGGCTCGTAAACGAGTCTGGTTTTCAACGTGTGCGGCGTGTTGCTGCAACCGCTCAGTAACAGCAGCGGGAGGATAAGCGCTGGCACACGTGTCGCCCTGCACGGCTTTTTGCATTTCTTCACGTCGTTGCTCTCCTTCTGTGATCCGTTGCTGGTCCAGAATGCGGATCACGTTTATCACCCTGGAAAAGTCTGTGTATGCATGGCGAACTTCCTGCATGGCGGCGCGGTTGTCCTCTATGATGTCCATCATCTGTTCCCGTCCGAGACTTTCCTTCCCTTTGCGGTATGCTTCCCAGCCTGTCAGGCCACAAAGCAACAGGGTGGCAAGAAACCAGAGCAACACGGCAGGTGTTTTCATTGCTTCACTCCGTTCATACACCAGTTCCTGAAGTCATTGCGCCGGTTAAACAGCCCCTGTGAATAGCGTCCGCCGCTGTTCACAAAATCCGTCAGCCTGCCGCACATTGCGCTCCAGTTCTTTCCCTGAGCGAACTTCCAGATGGTTGTTCTGTGCATCCTCCCGTCACGCCCCTTAAACCACATCAGGCCTTTGCACCCCAGATTAAAGGCAGCATCCGTCATTGCCTCAAAGTGGCGCTGTGGCATGTCGCGGCCATTGAAATTCTGATTGATGCAGTTCTCCGCCCGTCGTAAATCGTTCACCCATCGACCGGCAACTTCCTGTTTGGTATGGTGGCGGTCGGGGACGTTTCCCGTTGAGCCACAACCCACTGTTTTCACGCCAGCGATATCCCTGTACGGGAATGCCCGACACTCTTCCCAGGTGGCAATTTTTTCCTGTGCCTCCTGTGAGGTTCTCAGCTCCCCGGGGGCCAGCGAAAAACCCAGCGCCACGATGGCGGCAACGGCATAGCGTTTAATCTGTCCTGGCATGTGATTCCCCGTCTGCATTCAGGGCTTCCAGAGCGCGCTTCTCGCTGCCTTTTAGTGGTCGGTGCTGCATCTGGTCGGCAATGCGTGCAATAAGCTCATTGCGCCGCTCCTGTGCCTGCTCCATACGTGTTCTGTGCATCCATCCGCGCAGCAGTGAAAGCGCCCCCAGAATCAGTCCTGCCAGCGCCATCTTCTCGCTCAGCGTCATAACCCCTATACCGGTGACCATGACGGATGTGAAAAACGTAATGTGGTCGTAAATTCTCTGAAACATAATCAATCCCACAACTGAACGGTTTCGCGCTGTTTTTCCTGTGTGATTTCCGGTAATTCAACTTCCTGCCCGGCAGTGAGGAATACCGTGTTACTCAGCCCCGGATTGGCAGCCAGAACGCGCTCTGTCACGCCCTTTGTCATGCCGTAATGACGCTGGCAGAGTAAGTCAACGGTGTCGCCGTCATGCGCGGTTACCTTCATTAAATCAGCTCCGCATAAATCCGTCTGACGCCGCGAATATCGGATATTGCCCAGCGTGCATCGCGCCACATATCTTCAATCTGCATGTCCAGCGCATCGGCCCGGCGATCACCTTTGTCGGTGGTGTCCACATCCCGCGAACGCTCAAGAACGCCCGCGCGGGTCAGTGCATACACCGCGCGTCGATACCGGTGCACGTTCACGCTCTCACCGTTGATGTGTGCTGCCGGAACGTCCGCCAGTGTCGACCGTCCCGCCGCCTCCTGTTTCTGTTTCCAGGCGTCAAGCTCTGCCGTTACATGTGCCACAGCTTCGGTGGCCGAATGCAGCAGACGTGAGGTGGTGGTGCGCCCGGGAATGCGCATGGCAAGGCGCAGCTCTTTCAGCACGATATCCGGCCAGAACGCGTCTGTACTGATGCGCGCTTCTCCGTCGTCGGTGTCTGTCGTGTCATCCGTGGCGTCGTTCACACGGGGTCTGGCTACCATGCTCATGATGTCTTCTCCTGTAGATCAGGCGGTGGGCGACCGGTGAAAATGACCGGGAGTCAGCGATCAGATCACCGGTCGCGCCGCCTGCCGACGAGGTCGGGTCCGGTGTTATCAGGTCGCCTTGCGCGCCGGTTTTGCGGCGGTTTTTTTCGTGGCTTTTCTGGCCGTCGCTTTTGTAGTCGGCTTTTTGCGCCCTGATGTTGCTTTCGATTTACTTTTCTCTTCTGCCGGTTTTTCCGGTTCCGGCTGAACCTTTGATACCTTTCTGGCCAGCGTGGCGATTTCACGCTTCACGCCCGCTGCCGGATTGATGCGCATGGCTTCACGCAGCAGACCAAGTGACACAGTCATGTCTTCCGTACTGCCTGATGCGCGCCGTGAAAATGCCCGCGCCTTATGTAGTTTTGCACGAACCTGATCCGGCATGTCCTGGTCGTGAACCAGTGCATCCAGCTCGTCCAGCATACGGATATAGCCGGATAAGTCGGTTTCGCTGTTGGTGGCGGCTTCTGTCAGCACAACTTCGGCAATTTCTTCGGTGAGCACGGTCGCCGAATCGCGCCCGAAGTTGTCCGGCAGTGCCAGCCGGTGACGAATGACGTACTCACCGATACGCAGTGCCAGCGGATAATCCCGGCAGTCAATTGCCCACACCATCATGGTGGTAATGACTTCGTCCTGGCGTCCGCTGTCGCCTGCCAGCGTGCCGTCTATCCAGCCTTCAAAATTCGGTATCAGGTGCTTCTTCAGCTCCGCTTTCGCGATGTTCGACTGCACGCCCTTCAGCTGCAACTGGGCGAGGCGTAACTGGTGAAGAACCTGTTCATGTGCCGTTCGTGTTCGCTGCTCTTCGCGACTGAATGGATCAGCCCGATGATGCGCCATCACGCGCTGAAGGTATCGTTGTGCCGGTGTCAGCATGTATTCGACTCCTGATTAACCGGCGGGCACATGTGCCCGCCATAATGCGTTACGCCTGTGCTTCTGCCTCTTTCTTGTCTTCCGGATCTTCACCGGCGAAAGAAATGCCCTCAATCAGTGCGCACTTGCCGTAGTCTTCCACCACGTAGCAGTCGTTCATGGACTGGTAGGTGGCGATACGGTTGTACTCCGGCTCTTCACGGATGAAGCGACGCAGTGACCCTTTCTGGAAGTAGACCGAAAGGTTGCTGAACGACGTGATCAGCATGGCATCGTCCGGGAAGTACGGCGCAAAGAAGGTTGGCAGCGCGCCAATGGTGCGGGAGGCTGTAATCAGCTGTCCGGCGACCAGCTCCGTGTTCGGGTTGGTGGTGCTGATGGCGTTAATCATAGGCAGACGCAGCGTGTTGAACAGGTTGCGGCCCATGACAACAACCAGATCCGGGGCGTCCTTGTGCCACTCATCCAGTATGGAAGAGCGAATGTCGTTAACCATCGCGTCAGCGTTGCCGTAGTCGCCTTTTGCAACCAGTTTGTTTTCATGATCGCGACGGGTCAGCGTCATTGCCTTCACGACACGCGTCGTGGCGTGTTCACGGATGTGTTTCAGCCACCCGGTGTTAACGTCCTGAAGTTTCGGGTTGGCAGAACGATCGGAGATGATGGCGTGCGACTCACCGTTAAAGCCAATCATGATACGGTCCAGTGCAATCTGTCGGGTGATTTGTGCACTCAGCAGTTGCTGGAAGTTTTTCTGGCTGCTCCACGCGTCAATCTGTGCGTAGCTGATGAAGGTGTCGTAGTTCACCTGTTCGCAGCGATAACGACGTGATGCCAGATCAGAGACGTCAGCGGGATTGCGTCGCTTCACGCCGTCACTGGTTGAGTTGGTGCTGGCGATGGGGCCGCTGGTATTCACCAGGACTTTTTCACCCTCCTGATCGTCAACGCCGATGCTGTTGATTCTTTTCAGCAGCTCGTCGCTCTCTTTGATGGCGTTTTCCATCTTCTGATGAACAGCCGGATCAACGCTGAAGGTTTTCCCCAGTCGTTCTACGGTGGTTTCGGCCAGTTCAGCCTGGCGTGCAAGATAGGCCTCAAGATTGCTGCGGCCTTCGCGAGAAAGCGTTAAGCGGTTTCCCATGATTTTGTTCCTCTGTTAAAAATCAGCCAGGGCGTGGCTGTTGCCACCGGTTGAAGCAAAGCGCTGTTCCTTGTCTGCATCTTCGGTTTTCAGCTGCGCCTTCAGTTCAGTCAGTTCGCGGGTCAGGGTTTCCAGTGATGCCTTATCACTGCGCTGTTGCTCTTCCATCGCATGGAAGCGATCCAGAAGGCCGGCCTGTTCCGTGGCAATGCTCTCGACGGCTTCGCGCACGTGAGCGAACTGCTCGCTGTCCGTGTCACGGGTTTTGCTGATGAGCGCCATGACGCGCGAAAACCATTTCTGGCTTTCTTCGGTGCTGTCCTGTACGGAGGCCGCGAGTTCCGCTTCCATACATTCGGTGAACATGACTGGCTCACCGTTGCGGCTGTTGAACTGCATGATGCTGGCGCGCTGCTGGGCGGCAAACTTCAGTCGTTCAGTGCCGAGACTTGCCGGGGTATCGGTCATTGCCAGGCCAATTACGTAAGGGCCGCCAACGGCATCAATGTTGGGTTCAAGCTCAATGCTTGAGTAGATTTTCTTGCCATCATTCAGCATCTGCGTCATGCGGTCGGTGGGCTCAATTTCGGCATACAGTGCGGTGCGGCCGGCCAGTTTGCCTTCCCTGATTTCTTCGGTGGACAGTGAAATCACATCGCCCACGGCACTGAATTCACTGGATGGCATACGTGAAAGCATGTGCTCCACGTTCACCCGTGACCCCCACACTTCCGGGTCGTAATTCTCAGCGGCCTGACGCAACATCAGCCCCGAAATCTCACGCCCGTCGATGGTGGTGCCCGAGACGGCGACGCGGAATTTTTTCCGTACTGGCGCGTTTTTACTTGCCATGTAAATCCCCTTTCTGTGGGTTGCTTTTCTTCATGATGATAAGGGGATGGCTGCGCCTCAAGGCGGCGATGTTGTAAGAGCGTGGCGACAATGGCACCGGATACCTGGATGAATGCGCGGGCGTTTACTCTTGAGATCAAACAGCAAGGGGGCGTCAATGATTCAGGATGCATTTGTCCGCATAAGGGCAAGACAACTTTACTGGCAAGGGTACACACCTGCGGAAATCTCGCAACTGATGGGGATCAGCCAGAACACGATTTACTCATGGAAAAAACGCGATGAGTGGGATGCCACACCTCCGATCCAGCGGGTCACCCAGTCCATTGATGCGCGCCTGATCCAGCTCACCACAAAAACAGAGAAAAGCGGCAGCGATTTTAAGGAAATTGACCTTCTCACGCGCCAGCTGAAAAAACTGAATGACGGTCAGGGAGAACAGGCCGTTTCCGGTAAAAAGCCCCGTAAACGCAGACTGAAAAATCACTTCACCGAAGAACAGATTGTCGCGCTTCGTGAAAAAATCCTCCCGACGCTGGCGTGGCATCAACGTGAATGGTACGAAAACCGTCACCACCGCAACCGTATGATCCTGAAGTCGCGTCAGATTGGTGCGACCTGGTATTTTGCGCGCGAGGCGCTCCTTGATGCACTGCGTGATGACGTCTCCGCCGGGTATCAGCGCAACCAGATATTTTTATCCGCCTCCCGTCGTCAGGCGTATCAGTTCAAGCATTTTATTCAGCAGGCGGCGCTGGAAGTGGATGTTGAGCTGAAAGGGGGCGACAAGATCGTGCTGTCCAACGGCGCGGAGCTGCACTTCCTCGGTACGTCAGCTGCCACCGCGCAGTCCTATACCGGTCATCTTAAATTCGACGAATTTTTCTGGGTCAGTAACTTTGTGAACATCAGGAAGGTTGCCGGGGCAATGGCGACCCTGGAAGGGCTTACGCGCACTTACTTCTCGACGCCGTCGGGGGAAATGCATGAGGCGTATCAGTTCTGGACGGGGGACCGCTGGAACAGCGAACAGCCACGCTCAAAACGCAGTGAGTTTGATGTTTCACATGCTCACCTGAAGAGGGGCGTGCTCTTTCCCGACAAAACGTGGCGGCAGATTGTCACCATTGAGGATGCTGTCGCTAACGGATGGCAGTTCACCAGTATTGATGATATTCGCGGCGAAAATACAGAAAGTGAATTTCGCAATCTGTACATGTGCGAATTTGTCCGTGATGGTGAGGCAGCCTTCAGTCTGAATACGCTCGTCGGGTGCGGTGTTGATGGCTATGACGAATGGCCGGACTGGAAGCCTTTTGCTGTCCGCCCCATGGGGGTGAGGGAAGTCTGGCTCGGGTATGACGCCAACGGCAGCAGCGGGAAGGGGGACTGCGGGGCGCTGTCGGTGTGCGTGCCACCCCTTGTTGTCGGTGGGCGTTTTCGTACGGTGGAAACCGTCAGGGTTCAGGGCATGGAGTTTGAACAGCAGGCCGCCCTGATTGAGGAGTACACCCAAAAATACAATGTGAAGCATATCGGGATTGATGTCACCGGCGGGAACGGGGAAGGGGTTTATCAGATAGTGAAAAAATTCTTCCCCCTGGCTGTTCCGTATAACTTTAATATCGCTTCAAAGCGGGCGCTGGTCATGAAGATGCTTCAGGTGGTCCGTGCCGGACGCTGGGAGTATGACCGCAGCGAGCGCGACCTGGTACAGGCCTTTGCATCGGTGCGAAAAATACAGACGCCCGGCGGCTATATCACCTATGACACTGACCGCTCACGCGGTGTCAGTCATGGTGATCTCGCCTGGGCAACCATGCTTGCTGTTATCAATGAGCCAATCGGCGCAGAGCGTGAGGATAATCGTGGCTTTGCAATGGAGTTCTGAACACAATGAGTAAACGTAAAAAATACACCGGAAAGCGCGGCACGGGCTCACTGGCTGATGCACTGAAATCAGCGCCGTCACTCAGTGCTTTCACGTTTGACGGTCCTTATGAAGCAAGCCGTCTTGATCTGCTTGATAACATGTCGTGCGCCGATAATGGCCGCTACTATGACACCCCCATGGACTGGAATGCCATTGCTCGCGCCTCGCGTCGTGCATCATGGCACCAGTCGGCCCTGTATTTTAAGCGTAATGCCCTGAACGGCTGCTTTGTTCCTCATCCGCTACTGTCCCGCCAGGCGTTTTCCGCGTTTGCGCTGGACTGGTTCGTGTTCGGTAATGCCTATCTTGAAGTCCGCCGCAACAAGTTCGGTGAACCCATTGCGCTTCGTCCTGCGCTGGCGAAATACACGCGGCGGGGCAGTGATCTCGATACGTACTGGTACCTCAATGATGATGGTTCTGAATTTGCTTTCCGTAAGGGGGCTGTGTGCCACGTTCTGAACCCCGATATCAACCAGGAAATCTACGGGATGCCGGAGTATATCGGTGGGTTGCTGTCGGTGAGTCTGTCGAACTCAGCGGATACGTTCCGCAAGCTCTACTATGACAACGGTTCACATGCCGGGTGCATTGTCTATGTTGGTGCCGCCCAGGCAAACGCTGAAAGCGTGGAAGCCATCAAGAAAACACTCACGGAATCCCGTGGCAAGGGGGCGTTCCGCAATATCCTTCTGCACGCGCCAGGTGGCGGCAAGGATGGTGTGCAAATACTGCCGTTCCAGCAAATCACCGCGAAGGACGAATTCCTTAACATCAAGGGGAGTGCCCGTGACGATATCCTTGCGGCTCACCGTGTACCGCCTCAGCTGATGGGGGCAATGCCTGACGGGAACGCGGCGCTCGGTGACGTTGAGAAAGCGGCGAGGGTGTTTTTCATCAACGAGCTGCAACCTGTCATGGAGGCCATGAAGCATGTCAATGAATGGCTGGGAAGCGAGGTAATGCGCTTTAACCCCTATGCGTTGCTTCAGGATAACGCCAGCTGACGCGCTTCGCTTGTCGGCTGCTTCGCCGGGGCATAAAAAATTTATGCCCCGACTCTCCAGCTCTGTCAACGCAATACACCTTTCGCTTCTCAACTCATCAATAACATTTAACATTATGTTTTGCTGTGGTTTTTCTCTTTTTCGCGTCATGCCTGCGGTGTGATGTTTCCGCATTTAATCCCGACCCCGTAAAACTCAACCAGACGCATTCTGGCGGCCTGTTTTTCTGACTCTGTTTCGGTGTGGTTTTTTCAGAACCGGCTTCACTGCGTGCGTATCACGCGCAATACGACCCCAAATAAAGCAACCTGCCTTCCACCCCTCAATTCGGGCGCCCTTCCCTCGTCGCCTGCGCGCTGCAATTGCCTCGTTTTTCGTGCACCGTGCAAACCGGCCTCAGCCAGCGCCGTTACTGGGCTGAATGGGGATGAAACACATAAGAAAAATTGTGCAATTTCGTGCGCTTTTGTGCATTTTTTATCTTGCGATTTTTGGGGGTGGGTGGTGATGATAATCATCTGTCTGAATCAGTGGTGTATTGCCGGGTGAGAACTGTGAAAAATTACTCATATCCTTATTTAACTTTTGTCACGCTTTCTGTTTTGGGGGGGATTTTTCTTTTTATTTGGTGGCGAAACGATGTTTACAGAATTACCTACCTTTATTCGTTCACGACAAACTGCCTTGTTTCAGTGTCTGTGGTGCTTTCGGTTTTTGTCTCACTGTGCCTGTTGAAAAAGAACCTGGTTGATCGGTCTAAATTTACCGGGGTTACATCGTATCTTAAGTTTTTTTCGGGTATGTGCCTTCTTACCTGGATGATTCTGTTTACCCTCCTGGTTACGCTGATATATTTTCTTCCGGGTGAAGATTCATTCTATTCCGCTCCCTATGAGTACAGTCGCGGTAGCTCAAAAAGTTGTTCAGGGGCATTTGTTGATGATCCTGATTTGCAAAAAACAATCTTTATTTGCTACCCATACGGTGACTATCAGGATGGTAATGTGATTTATGTGAAGAAGCGTGTGAATGCGCTGGGTGCGGTGGTCACCTATGCATACGCGACAAGCGGCCGATTTCGGTTTGACTGAAAAAAGAAATCCTGTGTTACCCTCGCTGCTGAGGGTAACATGCGTGAAGTCATCGCCCGGTTCTTGAGCTGATAATGCTTTGCATCAGCAGCTGCCAGCCCTCTTTCTGTTGCCCGTACTTGTCCTGATACCTGTTTACCTGCAAGTTTCCGTGCACCAGAATCAGATCGCCTTTTCTGTGTTTTGCCAGTTCTTCGTGCTGCTTCCCGAATGAAATAAGGTAAAGCCACATTGTGGTTGGCTGTTCTGCGCCATGGCAGGGTAGTGATACCGCCAGTTGTGCCGTTGTGACGTTGGTTCCTTTGGTTGTTCTCCTTGTGTTCGGGTCTGCTGCCAGTCGTCCCTCTGTTGCAACCTGTGTTGGCATATTTGTCTCCCGTGTTGGTTTTATTGTTGGGGTTAGATGACTGGCAGCTCTTCGCCAGCGCCGTAGATAAACAGAATTCTCTTCATGATTTCGCTGCGCTTGCAGGCTTCAATTACGGACGGCTCTTGTTGCCATTCTGCCCGTTGCGCCAGCTCCAGTCGTTCCTTTTCCGTTGGCTTCCGGTAATGCGTTATCTTGTCCGTGTACCCGTCCACAACCAGCAGCCCTTCGCGTACCATCTTTCCGGCGGCCTGATTAATGATGGTCCTTTTCACGCCCAGTTTTTCAACCAGCTCTGGTGCGCTGAAGCGTGCGTGCGTTTCCAGGTAGCGTAAAATGATTACCTTTCCGGTCATTCTGGGTGTCTTCATTTGGCGGCTCCTTCGTTGTTCCGGCGTTCGCGGAGTTCGGTCAGTGCTGTCAGTAAATTTTCCCACCATGTTTCTTCCACAACCGGATTTCGTCGTGAAAGCAGCTGCTGCGCCGACTCAATCATTTTCGTAAGCTCTTTGTCGCTGATCCTCCTGATGTCGTTCATGGTGTGCTCCTTCGGTTTGCTGTTTCTGGTCATGTTCATGGTCTTTTGTTACCTGCGTGATTGCCTGCTGGCGGCCGAATGCACATAGCGGACAATTGCCGCTTTTCGGTTAACGACGGCCAGCGTTCTTGCCAGTTCTTCGTTGAGTTTTCTGGTCTGTTTTTCGTGGTATGCCTGCATGATTTTTCCTACGGGAGTCAGTGGTTCAGGCTCTGATATGGCGCGACGAGGGCGCACGGCAACGATGAATGCGCTTCTGTCGGTGTTGATTCTTGCAGTCAGGATGTCGGTCATGACGGTATCTGTGCTGCGATCGGGGTTTGCGATCGTGATCTCCAGTTCGTCGCCTGGCTGTGGTCGAACACTGACGCCGCTCAGCGTCAGTGCGGGAATGCGTCCACTCATGATGGCGCTGAAATCATGGTGCTGGAGTACACAATGGAATCGTGTCATGGGTTCACCTCCGGTTGATCTGCTGCCACCAGGCTTCGTGATTTCTCATCCCAGTGCACAATCCGCCCGTCAGGCAGGCGAACGCGTGCACCTCTGTGTACGGAAAGTGCTGCGCCACTGTGTAGCTCCTCGCCCGTCGCGCTCAGTGCCGACTTGATTACGGTGGTGGTGACGTCAGTCAGCGGCAATGCTGTACGCACATGTATGACGTCATCGGGCGTGGTGGGGCCGCCGGTTTTCACGGTTTTTGTGTCAGATGGCGCATCTTTCAGCTGCCTGGTGAGTTGTTTTCGCTCTGTGGGGGTCAGTGACCTTAACCACTCACCCAAATCACCTCCCGGGACGACCAGTTTTTGTTCTTTCCTGGTTTCCGGTGGTGGGGTTTTACCCTCTCCGGTGTCTGTTTTTTCATCATGGGGACAGTTATTGCCACGAGTCCAAGGTGCGGCAAAGCCGCACTCAACGTCAAAACCCTCGTCCGTGCGGTCTTCGTTTTCCGGCTTACGTCTGACCAGTTTCCAGGTGTCCGGGTGGGTGCATATGGTGTAGCGCTCCCCGAGTAACGGGGCGCGGACGCCGTAAATGCGTTGCGGGAATTCGCCGTAGTCGTTGGCCTCTTCGGCAGTTTCGTATGCGGTGCGGACCAGGTACGTGTTGCGGGGAATGAGCACACCACCCTGGCGGGTGATATAGGTGGCAAAACATCCCACGTCGGCGGCGGCCAGTATGGCGTCAATGTCGTCATGGTCCAGACGCTGTGGGGCAGTCGGGTTACGGGCCATCTGCCCGGCAAGGCTGCGGAGTTCGCGCCATACCTGGCGGGGCGGGATACCGAAGAACTGGAACTGGTGGATGCGGTGAAGGCCTGCCCAGCCGATGGCGTTCTCCACGGTTTCGGCCATGGTTTTGCCTGATTCCTTATCGACGTAAGGTTTGCCGGTTTTCGGGTCATTTCCCATGAAGGCGCTGGCGTCCAGGTTCTTACCGATATAGGTCGCGATATAGCTTGTCGGTGTGCCTTTTGCCGGGTCGATTTTTTCGCATTTAAAACGCGGGGAGATATCATCACCCAGCTCTGCGCGGTCCTCCCTGATGGCGGCGTTGCGCATGATTTCAGTGATACGGGCTTCGTTTTCCTGGCTGGTGAATACCAGCATGTGCCAGTGCGGTGTACCGTCGTGGTGGGGCTCCACTGTGCGCACGCCGTACCAGCCCAGCCCGGCCTTGTCGATGGCCCTGCGGACGGCGGCGAAAAAGCGGTAAACCAGATAATCACTGGCATCGCGTACCGTTGCCCCGCAGTATTTCGGGTTCAGACTGCCGTCATCGTTCACGCTGTGAAAACGGGAAGGGGCTGTGACGGTGACGAAAAACGCCACATCGCCGCGTGCTTCGGCGACCTGCTCCATTCCCCGGGCGCAGGTCATCATCTCGTTACGGCGGTTACGCGGATTAGAGAGACCTGCCCAGTAGATATCCTCAAGGCTGAGCCGTTCTCCCTCTTCGTTCTCGATGTCCCAGGCCTTCAGAAAATCGCGGGTGCGCTGGCGTTTTTCGCGCCAGTCCAGTAACGCTTCATGGCTGATATATACCGATGTCTTACGTGACACCAGACCTGCGGCGCGTAACAGCTCTTCACGCCAGATGTCCCGGAGGTGTCTTAACTGACTGTTCCACCATGTCGCACAGGAAAGGCGCATGACCGCACCCGGCACCCGTTCCGGGTTGGGGGCGGTGCGGCGGTCTGGCCTGATTTCCAGCGACGGCCAGCAGGGTGGCGTGATACCCAGTTTTAACGCCATGTGTGCCAGTGACTGGTAGGTCAGTAACCAGGTGAACAGGTCATCGTCACCCCTGCCGGTCTTTTCGATGATCTCATCACATGCGCGCTCCAGTGCGGCGGAAAACGCGGTGGCGGTCAGGGTGGCAAGGCGCTGGATTTCGTCACGGCTCAGCTGCGGCAGTATAAGCAGTTCATCCAGCCGTTCGCGGGCGGCGGTGGCCTTAAAGGCCGGGGTGGCAAAGCGTTCATTCACACGGGCGATACGTTTCAGGCGGGCACGCAGCCCATGACGAACGAAGTTATCCGCCGCATATGCGCTGTTATTCTTAAGCCCTTCCCGGCGTGCGCTCTCCTGTTTGCGGCTCAGGCGAGCCAGGTCCCGGATGAGCGGACTGGCAAGAAACGGCGGCAGGGCGCGCAGCTCTGCCATGGCTTCAGATACCACCGTGGGCGGATTCTCGCGTTTGTGCTTCGCCAGTTTTTCCAGTCTGACCCGACGCTCTTCGTCGTGGTGAAGATGCGAATTAATTCGCTTGCCTTCGTCTGTGTTTGTCAGGAAGGAGACGGTTTCTTCATCCAGTCTGGCATCAATGCGAATGTCCTCGTTGATGTAGCTCTGAATGGCCTGGCGTAATGCGGTTGGTTGTGCTCTGCCGAACGTTTCAGGATCGATAACCGGTAGCGGTGCGTTCCACGGGTACGCCAGCTGTGCATTGCGGTCACTCATGCGTCGTACTCCCCGCCAGTGACCTCCTGAAACGCCGCGCGGTACAGCACGAGAAGGCGCTGGTATTCACCGATAAAGTCTTCTGCGGTGTATATGCCTTTCACGGCCACGCTGTGGGTTGTCATTTCCAGAACCAGTGCCATCTCTGACGATGACCAGCTGATGGCGGTACTGTCGGTGCCGTTGATGTGAAATAAACCAAAGCCATCACCGTCACCTTTCACGTCCACGCGGTAACGACCGTCAACGGTGAAGGAGAAATCCCCGTATGTGGTGATGCTGCGGGCGGCCTGTTTACAGGCGCGGCGGTAGTAGTCGTGCCAGTTGTTCAGGCGGGAAGCCAGCAGGGGATCCACCGCCCACATCCAGTTAAAAAAGTCCTGAATATCTGAAAGTCCCTTAACGCTCTTCATGAGAACCTCCGGTAACAGACGTGCGGAAGCCTCCCGCGCACGGGTGCGGGATGGCTTCAGGATGTGGTTTATCGGTGCTGGTTGATGAGGCTTTGTAGTTCTGCCAGATCTTCGGCGAGATAGCTGAAGACTGCCGCGTAATACCCGGCAGCGATACCGTCGTTAAGTCGGTGTAATACGTTTGACTGCATGATAAAGGCGACAGATGCAGCCCGATGGAGTCTGCGGTTGATTTCGCTGCGGATGTGAAGACGCTCAGCGCGGGCGCGCTGTTGCTTGCGGTTTGCCATGGTGTGGCCTCTTTGGTTGTAAGTTTTGAAAACTCACCATCCAGAGCTGCGAAACTGTGGGTGGCGAGGTGTACGAGGTTCGCAGTACCGGCAACCAAAGAACCCGGCCCGACCGAAGTCGGCCCCGTACGCCCCGCCATAATTCTGACGCGAAAAAGACGTGGCAATACAGTACGCACAAAAAAACCGCTGGCGCGGTTGTGCGCTTTGGTTGTCAGCAGGCTGCGAAACCCGGCACCCGTTTTATGAGGTGCAGCGGAAATGTAACCTGACACGACGAGCGCTGGCAAGCGGTTTTTGTGTTGCGTGCTGAAGTATGTATAATCGCGGCGCAAAAATGGAATGCGCCGAGGGATAGCGGCGTTTATTAACAATGGAGGTTGTTTATGCCTGTTGCTATGGAGCAAGCAGACAAGAAGATTTTTTTTCATCTGTGGTACAGCTATTGGCTGGAAGAGATGGTTTTCATACTCAGCAATAAAGCCGCTGCCATGTTGCGCGCCGGGGCGCTGATTGCTGCGGTATTGTCCTTTCTTCTGGTTGGTTTTCCCGTCCTGATGAGCCTTTGGGGGCTGGCGTTTTTTGTTTTTTCCTGGTTTTGCAGCAAGTGTGAATTCGTCGCCGAACTGGCGTGCTGGCAGAAACAGAGCTACCTTCGTCTGATTACGCAAAGGGATTTCATGAGCACTGAACGCCTGATTGAGCGCATTCTGTATCTGGAAGAAACGAACAGCGCATCCATGAAGGCGTTTGTCAGGCCCGCAAAAAACAAAGCGAGCGCATCTGTTGGTCTGTCTGCCAGCGAGCATTTGCGTTACTCCGAAAGGTTAATCTGCTGGTTGTGCGGCGTCTGATCGACTCCCGGCTGCGTGATGCTTTTACCGTCTTCCCTGACAGGCGGTAATGACACGTCTATGTTCAGCTTGAGTGCCATTGCGTACTCCGCCCGCGCGCCAGCTGAATCCTCCCAGCCTTCCAGCAAGTAAATGACATCGGCACACATGAGCATCGGAATACAAATGCTCATGTGCTGCTGCTGGCTTAATCCGTCAGGCAACGTGGCAGGGTTCAGCACAACGTGCCCGTCTGCCGCGAGCCTCATCGCCTCTGTGAAAAACGCCGTTCTGTTGTGATCTTTGTATCCGGTCATTGGACCGGCGATATAAATCACTGCCATGCTTTACCTCCCGTATTGCGTGTTGCTGTCAGCACGCGTACTTCTTCCATGTTCGTGGCGCAGAAGTGCGAACCGTTGATAAGGCGGATGTGATGCATCTCAGAATTGCGTGAGTCCTGGCGTGTCATGCCCTGGTCAATCAGGCTTTCGTCTACCTCGTACTGACGGCCGTTGGCTGTGAACCGGATAACGGTTGATTCCTGGATCATTGCTGACTCCTTTGCCCGGCAGATTTCTCGTTGAGCTGCTTTTTAAGGGTGGCGATTTCACTTTCCTGATCCTGAATCACCCGGATTGCTTCCATGGTGATCCTCAGTGAGATTGCTGAAGCGATAACGAGATCTGGTCTTCCAGCAGCTGCGATAACTTTTGCTGCTTCCTCATGTGCACGGGCGATGAGACGCAATTCCCGCAAAAGCTCTTTGTTGTTTTCGCTATTCATTTCCTGACTCCGGTGTTACTGATTCATCTGTTTATTCACGTACTGGCAGGGGTAAACATCACGCTGTAAGTTGCATCTCCCGTTACAGGTCCGCAGTCCGGGCAGTAGCCACCGCCATGGTGACCGCAGGCGTCGCACTGTCTCAGGGTGGCGATAACCTCCGGTGCTGATTCCCGGGTTCTTGCGCCAACGCTTCGTGGTGCCTGTATGCAGTTCATCCGGTAACCCCGATAAATGCGTCGTGTTTCCGGTGTGTCGGAATTGGAGATGGTGATGCTGGTCATGCCGCCCGTTTCCTGTGAAAGGCGGTCAAGCGCTGCCCTCAGACGAACGTGCTCGTCTTCATCGAATGGTTTTCCGTAGGCGGTGAAATTGTCCCGGCCACTGAATCGCAGGTAAGGGGGATCGCAGTACACGCAAAGCGTGTTGCCCATGCCGAACAGGTGACTGGCAGAGTTCAGCGTATCCTTAAAATCTGCGTGGATAAGCAGCGTTCGGGTGCTGTTTGCCTTGTCTGCAAATGCGCGGATTTCCCGCTCAGGGAAGTAGGGCTTGCGGTAGCAGCCGAAAGGCACGTTAAAATCGCCTTTTCCGTTCACGCGGAACAAACCGTTAAAGCTGTGTCGGTTCAGGTACAAAAACATGGCGGCCAGTCGCAGTTCACGGCGGTCGCTTATTCCCGTTCTGCTGTTCAGGAAGGCATGATTCTCTGCGTTAAAGGTTTCGCGAATGATGAGATAGTCACCCCTGTTGTTGTGGTTCAGGAACAGGGTTTTCGCCTCGTCGATCAGGCTGTCGGTGTTGTCCCTGGCTTGCCGGTAGAAATTAATCAGCGCACCATTGGAATCACCCAGGATGTAACGCTTGTAACTGGTGTTCATGAATACCGATGCGCCACCCACAAACGGCTCAACCAGGCAGTCTGCTTCTGGCAGATGCGCCTTCAGTGTGTTCATGATGCGGCTTTTTCCGCCCACCCATTTCAGTGGCGTACCGGATAACAGTTCTTTGCTCATAACGCGGCCTCTTTGTTATAGGTTTCGTGCGTTAATAAATCCCATGACGCCCCGTTGTTTTTGCTCAGCAATCGCCAGCGAAAACCGATTCTTATTACCAGGTAGTCGTGGGGTTTTATGCGTGAAAAATTCCGCACGCCGTCGCGGAATAAACGCAGCGATGCGCGGGCTTTTCTTTCCACGTTCAGGGGGGGGCAGCAACACACATTCAGGATGGCGACCATGGCTTCACCTCATATGTTCAGGAATGGTGTTGTGAAGCGCTGCCAGATTTCTGACACGACCTTTGCCTGGTAAATGGCGTCGCCCAGCGCGGTGTGAGCAATGGCCTCTTTTCCTGATCTGCCTGGCATTTTCCATCCAGTTGATTCAGCCATGGCGATAAGCGGGCGCATACAGCGCTCGTTCCAGTAGCGCCAGGGGATGCTTTTTTCTCCGGCTGTGCGTGTTATGGCGGATTTCAGGATCGGGAAATCGAAGGATGCGCCCTTACACCATATGGTCAGTGAATTGCCCGTGCTTTCGTCATGCATATTGCGTGAAATGAACGCCAGAAATTCGGTTACTGCCGCAAGCTCTGTTCCCTCTGCGTTGCGCAGGCAGGATCTGGCCTCCACGGATTGTCCGGCCCACCATACAGCGGTGGCTGCATTGACGGTTCCGCCGTTGCGTTCTGAATCCACCGGGTCGATGAGTTTCTCAAACTGCTTGCCCAGCTTTCCGGTGAACGGGTCGAAAAACACCGCCCCAATCGCGAATATGGCTGCGTCCGGTCCGTTACCCAGTGTTTCGGTGTCAATCATGAGATGGTTCATTATGCGCACCCCTTCAGTTCGTCTGGGTTGGCGAGTATTGCAATCAGTCGTTCAATGGCTGCGCAGGTTTCCTGTGGACAGGTGTGTGTCTCTTTCGCTGTCTCAGTCAGCTCGCGCAGTAATTCGCAGATATGTGCACGCTCGGCTTTTCTTGCGGCCATGCTGATATGTGCATGATGGTTAGCTGGTCTGGCGGCTATTTCTCTGCCGGGTGATTCGGCTGTTCTCATTTGTTGACTCCTGAAAAAAAGACAAAGGGAACCCGAAGGCATGAATGCCTTAATTAATTGCTCGTGTGTTTTCTGGTGTTATTCCGCGCCTGCTTTCGGCTTCAGGTTATTCCCAGATCTTCAGGGCTAACCAGATAAGCGCACTCACCTGAAATATCACCCATACAGTGGCGATGGTGTGTATTGCTTTTACATTCTTCATAAGGTTTTCGCTTTATTTACGGCGTTTATCGCCGGTAAAGAATAATTCGATATCCTTCAGTGTGTGGATAATTCGCATAATGCCGATTGCCATAAGCACGGAGATAATCAGAATTACCCATGAAAGGAATATGCTCATGCTGCCACTCCTGTGAAGTAAGGCTCGACAATTTCACCTTCAAACAGTTCTGTCATAATCGACTTTAATTCTTCCAGCGCTTCACGGTCATCGCTGCCCAGCGCGCAGTTATACAGTCCCATAATTGCGCCGCGCAGTGAGTTACGAAGGCTTTCATCCTTAGTTACGCCCCTGTTTGCGAGTTCAAAGTGGTAACGCTGCAACGCGTTATTAATAAGTATTTTGTAGGCTTCGATCATGACTGAATCCTTTATTTATCGGTACTTACTTCCCGGATATTGAAAACACAGGCCGTTGATTAATCTGTCTGCCGTTCTTAAGGCTTCAAAAAATGTGAAATCCTGTCCGAAGTAATCATCCCCGCGAGTCAGGGTGAAATTAAATCTGCCAGTAACAGGACTGCGAAAACTTTTGTGAATAACGATGGCAGTGTCGCCAATCGCCCAGGTGTGTTTGCCGGTTTGTTTTACCGGGTGACCGTCTGGTGTTGCGTGGATTTCAGTGGTTACGGTCGCACTATTTTTACGGAAGTGCTGGCGTGCAACGTGGCGTTCGGTGTTGTTATTGATGCGTGCATTTCGTTGTTGCTTCATTCTTCACTCGGTCCTTATGCGATGATTACAGTGATTCGTCTCTTGTCAGCCTAAAAATCACTTCAGCCATGACTTCGCTAATTACATCGATCCCCTGATCGGTAAGGGCTTCTTTCCAGGCCTTGCTTGCACGTGTTGGATCCATCCTGCCTGATTGCTGTTGTATGATGATGAAGCGTAAATCGCTGTATAAGTCTTTTGTTTGAGTGGAGTCAGTCATGTCAATACCTTCAAATCTTGATGTTTTTAATGAAACAGTTGGTAAAACTTTTGCGTTTCTTTATGAAACTTTTCCCCGCAAAGTAACTATTGATATTTGTGCCTTAACCGGTGTTTCAGAGCTGACTTTTGAAGAAGACCGATCCTCCAGGAGGCAACTAGTTGAAGCTCTTGAGCTTCGCCGTGACTCCATCGCATGGCTTGTTGATGCTGGTTATGTATCCGCTAAATCTTCTCCTCCGCATTACTTTTCTGATGCGGTTCTCACGGCCAAAGGTCTTGAATTACTTAAGCTTGATCCAGAGTCACTTAAACAATCATTTGGCGACAAGCTTGTTGATGCAGCCAAGAGTGGCTCAATGGACGCGATAAAAAGCACCGCATCATCCGCTCTTACTACTGGGTTATCCTTTGCTTTCAAAAGTCTTCTTGGTTGATTGTTGCGCCCCCGCATAACACCAACGATTAGATTATTTACGGCGAAATCTCCTGTTGTGGATTTCGCTGTGTGTTTGATATTAAGCTGCTTTTTTACTGATACGTTTATTCCGTGAACCAGCTGCTGGCTTAAATAAAAAAAGTCGGTTTTCCCATTCGTGCCATTCTTGCGGTGCGTTTTCAGTGAGTCGATCGCAGGCTTCATCCCATGCTTTCCGGTTGATGTAAAGTTCGGCGTTTCCGCCAGGCTTGAGAGGGTCCGCCATGTACACAGCGGGTAATTTCCCTGCTTTTGCCATGCTCACGATGGCGTCAACGGTCTTGCCGATATACATCGCAAACCCTTCTTTTGACAGGAGATGAGAAGGGTTTTGTGAAAGCCTGATTTCTTGGCGTTCAGGGGCTTTGCGCCCGGTCTTTTGGTGTGCGGTTTCTGGCGCATCTGTCAACTGATCGCACTGTGTTTCGGCAGGCGATTCAGGCGCGTTTTGAGTGACTTCTTGCATCTGGTATCCTCCGTTATTGGTGCTATTTCTATCTGGCACTAGTTGGAACCACTTAGAACATTTCTTTTTATGTTCATATGTGGTATTAATCTCACATATGTAGGAGTTTGTCAAATGGACATTCCTCAAAAAATTCGCGTCATGCGTAAATCTGAAGATCTCACTCAACGGGAGTTCGCTGATATGATTGGAATTTCTTACTCTGCTCTGACCAGTTATGAGTATGGTCGTAACCTTCCTGGTCTTGAGATCACTATCAAGCTTTTTAAGCACCCGAGATTTTCTAAATACCGCGACTGGTTTTTGTTCGATGAGGTCGAACCAAAGGTCGGGCAGGTGGTACCGGCTCTCGCACACATTGGGCGAAGCGAATCGGAATCACCCCACTCCGGCAAGAAGACTGGTTAACGGTCCATCTGGCCTTTATTTCTCAAAATTGTGATCAAGATGATGTTTTCATTGGGGGGCTTCCTTATGTCGATTAAGAAGCTCGCTGATGGCAAATACTGTGTGGACGTGCGGCCTGCTGGATCTGAAGGAAGAAGATTTCGGCGGCGATTTCCTACCCGTGGTGAAGCGGCGATGTATGAACGCCATGTTCTGACGCATTATCACGATAAGGACTGGGTCGAAAAACCTATTGAACGTAAAGCGTTAAGCGATCTTCTGGAACTGTGGTGGGTGTACCACGGTAAGAATCATCGTTATGGCGCGATGAATCGGGTCAGAATTGAAGCGGTTCTTCGTGATATGCAAGAGCTTGGTATTAACAGAAGTGACCACTTAACCCGAAAAAATATTATCAGATATCGCCTTGAATTAATGAATCGCGGAATTAAGCAGTCAACGGTAAATCGTTATTGTGCAATGATGAGCGGTTTCTTTGAAAAGCTGATTGATGTTGAAGAGTTTGTGGGTGATAACCCGTTTCACGAGATACGCAAGCTAACAATTAATCAGCCGGAAATGGCTTATCTTGCACATGATGATATTCCCAGACTAACCGCACTTTTATCTGGCGATAATCTTAAGGCTGTATTGTTAAGCCTGGCTACAGGCGGGCGCTGGGGTGAAGTTGCCAATATTAAAGGTGAACACATAATTGGTGGGAAGGTTATTTTCATGGAGACAAAGAATGGATCGCGGCGGGTTATTCCTATAGCTAAAGATCTTGAATCTCTGATTAAAGTCAAAGCGACGGGAAGATTAATGAACCCCAGTTATGCGATAGTCAGAAGTGCAATAAGGACTGTGCGGCCTGATTTACCAGTCGGTCAGTCTGTGCATGTTTTACGGCACACATTCGCAACTCATTTCATGATAAATGGAGGGAACATTATTACCCTTCAGCGTATTTTAGGGCACAGCACAATTCAGCAAACAATGACCTATGCGCACTTTGCACCTGATTATCTCCAGGACGCGGTAAGGTTCAATCCGGTTGCGGAGTTGTCCAGATTTTGCCCATAAACGGGGACTAAATGGCACGATTTCGAACCACTTTGAACTTGTAACTATTTGATATATAAAGGGGTGGTGCGGTACATGCTACCCCCTTATGCCACCTTCGGGTGGCGTTGTTTTATGCGAGACGACTCGCATTCTGTTTTGTAATTCCCTCACCTTTTGCTTTTCTCTCCGAGCCGCTTTCCATATCTGTTAACGCATAAAAAACTCTGCTGGCGTTCACAAATGCGCAGGGGTAAAACGTTTCCTGTAGCACCGTGAGTTATACTTTGTATAACTTAAGGAGGTGCAGATGCGTATTACCATAAAAAGATGGGGGAACAGTTCAGGTATGGTCATTCCTAATGTTGTGATGAAAGAACTTAACTTACGGCCGGGGCAGAGCGTGGAGGCGCAAGTGAGCAACAATCAACTGATTCTGACACCCATCTCCAGGCGCTACTCGCTTGATGAACTGCTGGCACAGTGTGACATGAACGCCACGGAACTTAGCGAGCAGGATGTCTGGGGTAAATCCACCCCTGCGGGTGACGAAATATGGTAAAGAAAAGTGAATTTGAACGGGGAGACATTGTGCTGGTTGGCTTTGATCCAGCAAGCGGCCATGAACAGCAAGGTGCTGGTCGACCTGCGCTTGTACTCTCCGTTCAAGCCTTTAATCAACTGGGAATGACGCTGGTGGCCCCCATTACGCAGGGCGGAAATTTTGCCCGTTATGCCGGATTTAGCGTTCCTTTACATTGCGAAGAAGGCGATGTGCACGGCGTGGTGCTGGTGAATCAGGTGCGGATGATGGATCTACGCGCCCGGCTGGCAAAGCGTATTGGTCTGGCTGCGGGTGAGGTGGTGGAAGAGGCGTTATTACGTTTGCAGGCGGTGGTGGAATAAGGTGTGTTTATTTATCGCGGGCATAAAAAACCCCTACTAACCGAAGCCCGGCGTTCAGGGTTATTACGCTAGAAGAACTTATTTATTCTTTGCGCGCTCGAAGGAGGCAACGATTTCAGCTTTAGCGGCTTCTGCGTTTTCCCAGCCTTCAACTTTCACCCACTTGCCTTTTTCGAGGTCTTTGTAGTGCTCGAAGAAGTGAGCGATCTGTGCTTTCAGCAGTTCAGGCAGATCGTTAACGTCTTTAATGTGATCGTATTCTTTGCTCAGCTTGCTGTGCGGAACCGCAACCAGTTTCGCATCTTCACCGGCTTCGTCGGTCATTTTCAGAACGCCAACAGGACGGCAACGGATCACAGAACCCGGCTGCAGCGGGTACGGAGTCGGGACCAGTACGTCAACCGGGTCACCGTCCAGAGACAGGGTGTGGTTGATGTAACCGTAGTTGCACGGATAGAACATCGCGGTGGACATGAAGCGGTCAACGAACAGTGCGCCGCTCTCTTTGTCGATTTCGTATTTGATCGGATCTGCGTTAGCCGGGATCTCAATAACAACGTAGATGTCTTCCGGCAGATCTTTACCCGCAGGGACGTTGAGTAAGCTCATGTCTGTTTCCTTTAAAAATATGTGGCAAACAAGTGCCGAGTATTATAGCCAACTCGCGCCGAATGTCTTCGCTTGTTTTCTTCTTCATTTTCCTTTTTAGCCAGTTTTAAGATGGTTTAAAGAGCAGGAAAATCCATAACCGTAGCCGCATTTTTCATAGTGAGATGAAAGCGATTACAAACTTGTGATTAACGTTTTATTTACTTTTTTGAAGTGTGATGTAACGCAATCCGTTACATAACGAATTGTCTATAGTTTTTTCGCGAACATCTTTTCACCAATAATAATTACCCCGACGAGGACAACCCTATGTGGAAACGCTTACTTGTAGTCTCTGCAGTCTCGGCAGCCATGTCGTCTATGGCGTTGGCCGCTCCATTAACCGTTGGATTTTCGCAGGTCGGATCGGAATCCGGCTGGCGCGCCGCAGAAACCAATGTGGCGAAAAGTGAAGCCGAAAAACGCGGTATCACACTGAAAATTGCCGATGGTCAGCAAAAGCAGGAAAACCAGATTAAAGCGGTACGTTCCTTCGTCGCACAAGGGGTGGATGCGATCTTTATCGCTCCGGTGGTGGCGACGGGTTGGGAACCGGTATTAAAAGAGGCGAAAGATGCCGAAATCCCGGTCTTCTTGCTTGACCGTTCCATCGATGTGAAAGACAAATCTCTCTATATGACCACCGTTACTGCCGACAACATCCTCGAAGGTAAGTTGATCGGTGACTGGCTGGTGAAAGAGGTTAACGGCAAACCATGTAACGTGGTTGAGTTACAGGGCACCGTTGGGGCCAGCGTCGCCATTGACCGTAAGAAAGGCTTTGCCGAAGCCATAAAGAATGCGCCAAATATCAAAATTATCCGCTCGCAGTCAGGTGACTTCACCCGCAGCAAAGGCAAAGAAGTGATGGAGAGCTTTATCAAAGCGGAAAACAACGGCAAAAACATCTGCATGGTTTACGCCCATAACGATGACATGGTGATTGGTGCAATTCAGGCAATTAAAGAAGCGGGCCTGAAACCGGGCAAAGATATCCTGACAGGCTCTATCGACGGCGTGCCGGACATCTACAAAGCGATGATTGATGGCGAAGCGAACGCCAGCGTTGAACTGACGCCGAACATGGCAGGTCCTGCTTTCGATGCGCTGGAGAAATACAAAAAAGACGGCACCATGCCTGAAAAGCTGACGTTAACCAAATCCACCCTTTATCTGCCTGATACCGCAAAAGAAGAGTTAGAGAAGAAGAAAAATATGGGGTATTGAGGGTTGCTATGCCTGATGCCGATTCGTAGGCCGGATAAGGCGCTCGCGCCGCATCCGGCGGTTGTGCGCTGAAGCCTGATGCGACGCTTACCGCGTCTTATCATGCCTACTGGGAGCACGCTTTACACCGGGGGAAACCATGACGACCGACCAACACCAGGAAATCCTCCGCACCGAAGGATTAAGTAAATTTTTCCCCGGTGTCAAAGCGTTAGACAACGTTGATTTCAGCCTGCGCCGTGGCGAAATCATGGCGCTGCTCGGTGAAAACGGGGCGGGAAAATCGACGCTAATCAAAGCATTAACCGGTGTATACCACGCCGATCGCGGCACTATCTGGCTGGAAGGCCAGGCTATCTCACCGAAAAACACCGCCCACGCACAACAACTCGGCATCGGCACCGTCTATCAGGAAGTCAACCTGCTACCCAATATGTCGGTCGCTGATAATCTATTCATAGGTCGCGAACCCAAACGTTTCGGCCTTCTACGCCGTAAAGAGATGGAAAAGCGCGCCACCGAACTGATGGCATCTTACGGTTTCTCCCTCGACGTGCGGGAACCGCTCAACCGCTTTTCAGTCGCGATGCAGCAAATCGTCGCCATTTGCCGGGCTATCGATCTCTCTGCCAAAGTGCTGATCCTCGATGAACCCACCGCCAGCCTCGACACTCAGGAAGTAGAGTTACTGTTTGGCCTGATGCGTCAGTTGCGCGATCGCGGCGTCAGCCTGATCTTTGTCACTCACTTTCTCGATCAGGTCTATCAGGTCAGCGATCGGATCACCGTCTTACGCAACGGCAGTTTCGTAGGCTGTCGGGAAACCCGCGAGCTACCGCAGATCGAACTGGTAAAAATGATGCTGGGGCGCGAGCTGGACACCCACGCGCTACAGCGTGCCGGACGAACATTGCTGAGCGACAAACCCGTTGCCGCGTTCAAAAATTACGGCAAAAAAGGAACGATCGCACCGTTTGATCTCGAAGTACGCCCCGGCGAGATCGTTGGCCTGGCAGGCTTGCTGGGATCAGGACGTACCGAAACCGCCGAAGTGATCTTCGGGATCAAACCTGCTGACAGCGGCACGGCGTTGATCAAAGGCAAAGCGCAAACGCTACGCTCGCCACATCAGGCTTCGGTTCTTGGCATTGGCTTCTGCCCGGAAGACAGGAAAACCGATGGCATTATCGCCGCCGCCTCGGTGCGGGAAAATATCATCCTCGCTCTCCAGGCCCAGCGCGGCTGGCTGCGACCAATTTCCCGCAAAGAGCAGCAAGAGATTGCCGAACGCTTTATCCGCCAGCTTGGCATTCGCACACCTTCAACTGAACAACCGATTGAATTTCTCTCCGGCGGCAATCAGCAAAAAGTGTTGCTTTCACGTTGGCTACTGACCCGACCGCAATTTCTGATCCTCGACGAGCCAACGCGCGGAATTGATGTTGGTGCCCACGCCGAGATCATCCGCCTGATTGAAACGCTGTGCGCCGATGGGCTGGCGCTGCTGGTGATCTCCTCCGAGCTGGAAGAGCTGGTGGGCTATGCCGACCGGGTGATTATCATGCGCGATCGCAAACAGGTAGCGGAGATCCCGCTGGCAGAGCTTTCCGTTCCGGCGATCATGAACGCCATTGCGGCGTAAGGAGAACAGTGTGATGCCTCAATCTCTCCCGGACACTACGCCGCCGAAAAGGCGTTTTCGCTGGCCAACAGGAATGCCGCAGCTGGCGGCACTGTTGCTGGTGCTGCTGGTCGATAGCCTGGTGGCCCCGCATTTCTGGCAGGTGGTGCTTCAGGATGGGCGTTTGTTCGGTAGCCCTATCGACATTCTTAACCGTGCGGCCCCCGTTGCGCTACTGGCGATTGGCATGACGCTGGTTATCGCCACTGGTGGGATTGATCTCTCCGTAGGGGCGGTGATGGCTATCGCCGGAGCCACAACGGCTGCGATGACGGTCGCGGGATTCAGCCTGCCAATTGTTTTGTTAAGCGCCCTGGGCACTGGCATCCTGGCAGGATTGTGGAACGGCATACTGGTAGCGATCCTCAAAATTCAGCCGTTTGTCGCCACCCTGATCCTGATGGTCGCCGGGCGCGGCGTGGCGCAACTGATCACCTCCGGGCAGATCGTCACATTTAACTCACCGGATCTCTCCTGGTTCGGCAGTGGATCGCTGTTGTTCCTGCCAACGCCAGTCATTATTGCGGTGCTGACGCTTCTCCTGTTCTGGCTGTTGACCCGCAAAACGGCACTGGGGATGTTTATCGAAGCCGTTGGTATCAACATTCGGGCGGCAAAAAATGCCGGGGTAAACACGCGGATCATCGTCATGCTCACCTACGTGTTGAGCGGGCTATGTGCGGCGATTGCGGGCATTATCGTGGCGGCGGATATTCGCGGTGCCGATGCCAACAACGCCGGGTTATGGCTGGAGCTGGACGCCATTCTTGCAGTGGTGATTGGCGGCGGATCGCTGATGGGCGGGCGCTTTAACCTGCTGCTTTCGGTGGTGGGGGCGCTGATTATTCAGGGAATGAACACCGGAATTTTGCTTTCTGGCTTTCCGCCGGAGATGAACCAGGTGGTGAAAGCGGTGGTGGTGCTTTGCGTGCTGATTGTCCAGTCGCAACGCTTTATCAGTCTGATTAAAGGGGTACGTAACCGTGATAAAACGTAATTTGCCACTGATGATCACCATCGGCGTCTTTGTGTTGGGTTATATCTACTGTCTGACCCAGTTTCCCGGTTTTGCTTCCACAAGAGTGATCTGCAATATCCTGACCGATAATGCCTTTCTTGGGATAATCGCCGTTGGCATGACCTTTGTGATCCTCTCCGGTGGGATCGATCTCTCCGTCGGTTCGGTGATCGCCTTTACCGGCGTGTTTCTGGCAAAAGTGATTGGCGATTTCGGCCTCTCGCCGCTGCTGGCGTTTCCGCTGGTGTTGGTGATGGGCTGTGCCTTCGGCGCATTTATGGGGCTTCTGATTGACGCCCTGAAGATCCCGGCGTTTATCATTACTTTGGCAGGAATGTTCTTTTTGCGTGGCGTCAGCTATCTCGTTTCGGAAGAGTCGATCCCGATAAACCATCCCATTTATGACACGCTCTCAAGCCTTGCGTGGAAAATCCCTGGCGGCGGTCGCTTAAGTGCGATGGGACTGCTGATGCTGGCGGTGGTGGTTATCGGCATATTCCTCGCGCATCGTACCCGTTTTGGTAATCAGGTATACGCCATTGGCGGCAACGCAACGTCGGCAAACCTGATGGGGATTTCCACTCGCAGCACCACTATTCGCATTTATATGCTCTCCACCGGACTGGCAACGCTGGCGGGGATTGTCTTCTCGATTTATACCCAGGCCGGATATGCACTGGCGGGCGTAGGTGTGGAACTGGATGCTATCGCCTCAGTGGTAATTGGCGGTACGCTTTTGAGTGGTGGCGTTGGAACGGTATTAGGGACGCTTTTTGGCGTGGCGATTCAGGGACTGATTCAGACTTACATAAACTTTGATGGCACGCTGAGTTCCTGGTGGACGAAAATCGCCATCGGTATTTTGTTGTTTATTTTTATAGCATTACAGCGTGGATTAACGGTGCTGTGGGAGAATCGTCAGAGTTCGCCAGTGACAAGAGTCAACATTGCGCAGCGATAAAAACGCCTCTCCGTGTGGAGAGGCGCAGGAGCTTACGCGTCCGGGAACTCACGGATAAAGCGTTCGACATCTTCAACCATATGGTCGTTGCCGACAAAGAACGAACGGCGCTGGTGCAGGGTTTCCGGGATAATATCCAGAATACGCTCTTTGCCATCGCTCGCTTTACCGCCCGCTTGTTCCGCCAGGAATGCCATCGGGTTGCACTCATACAGTAAACGTAGTTTACCGTCCGGGTGGCTGGCGGTGCTTGGGTAGAGATAAATACCGCCTTTCAGCAGGTTACGGTGGAAATCCGCGACCAGTGAACCGATATAACGTGAGGTATACGGGCGGTTGGTGGATTTATCTTCTTCCTGGCAGAATTTAATGTACTTCTTCACCCCGTTCGGAAACTTAATGTAGTTTCCTTCGTTGATGGAGTAGGTTTTGCCTTTCTCCGGGAAGCGCATCCGTTCCTGGCACAGGCAGAAAACGCCCAGCGAAGGATCGTAAGTAAAGGCGTGAACACCGCATCCGGTGGTGTAAACCAGCATGGTAGAGGAGCCGTATACCACGTAACCTGCCGCAACCTGTTTGTTACCAGGCTGGAGGAAATCTTCTTCCGTTACCGGCGTGCCGACAGGCGTAACGCGGCGGTAGATGGAGAAAATGGTACCGACAGAGACGTTAACATCGATGTTGGACGAGCCATCCAGGGGGTCCATCAGCACCACGTATTTTGCGTGTTCACAGCCTTCAAAGACGACAATCTCATCTTCTTCTTCAGAGGCAATGCCCGCAACGATATCGCGTGCTTTCAGTGCGGCTTTCAGTTTTTCATTAGCGAACAAGTCGAGTTTCTGCTGAACCTCGCCCTGCACGTTCTCAGCACCGCTGGCACCCAGGATATCAACCAGTCCTGCTTTGTTGATATCGCGATGGATAATCTTGGCGCCCAGTTTTATTGCCGACAGCAAAGCAGTGAGCTCACCAGTAGCATGAGAAAACTCGTGCTGCTTTTCGACAATAAATTCACCTAACGTTTTCATAAAACTTTCCCTGCAATGTTTATGGAGTAAAGCGACCGCAACAATCTTAACAAATAATCTCAATGTTGCGCTCAGGTGAATCGCGCCAGCAAATTGCGGATTATCCTGAAATGCGTTTCTCACTTGCCCGACATATGCGTAAAATGAGCGCCAGATTAAAAAAGGATAGTGACGTATGCGCATTCATATTTTAGGAATTTGTGGCACGTTTATGGGCGGTCTGGCGATGCTGGCGCGCCAGTTAGGCCATGAAGTAACGGGTTCGGACGCCAATGTGTATCCGCCGATGAGCACCTTACTTGAGAAGCAAGGTATTGAACTGATTCAGGGTTACGATGCCAGCCAGCTCGATCCACAGCCGGATCTGGTGATTATTGGTAACGCCATGACCCGTGGAAATCCGTGTGTGGAAGCGGTACTGGAAAAAAACATCCCTTATATGTCAGGTCCGCAGTGGCTGCACGATTTTGTGCTGCGCGACCGCTGGGTGCTGGCCGTTGCCGGTACACATGGCAAAACCACCACCGCGGGAATGGCAACCTGGATTCTGGAACAGTGCGGTTACAAACCGGGATTTGTGATCGGCGGTGTGCCGGGGAACTTTGAGGTTTCGGCGCGTCTGGGCGAAAGCGACTTCTTTGTTATCGAAGCGGATGAGTATGACTGCGCCTTCTTCGACAAACGCTCTAAATTTGTCCATTACTGCCCGCGTACGCTGATCCTCAACAACCTTGAGTTCGATCACGCCGATATCTTTGACGACCTGAAAGCGATCCAGAAACAGTTCCACCATCTGGTGCGTATCGTTCCGGGGCAGGGCCGTATTATCTGGCCGGAAAACGACATCAACCTGAAACAGACCATGGCGATGGGCTGTTGGAGCGAGCAGGAGCTGGTGGGCGAGCAAGGTCACTGGCAGGCGAAAAAGCTGACCACTGACGCTTCCGAATGGGAAGTCTTGCTGGATGGCGAAAAAGTGGGCGAAGTGAAATGGTCGCTGGTGGGCGAACATAATATGCACAACGGCCTGATGGCGATTGCGGCGGCTCGCCATGTTGGTGTAGCGCCGGCAGATGCCGCTAACGCGCTGGGTTCGTTTATTAATGCTCGTCGCCGTCTGGAGTTGCGTGGTGAAGCGAATGGTGTGACGGTATATGACGATTTTGCCCATCACCCGACGGCGATTCTGGCAACGCTTGCGGCGCTGCGTGGCAAAGTTGGTGGTACGGCGCGCATTATTGCCGTGCTGGAACCGCGCTCAAACACCATGAAAATGGGGATCTGCAAAGACGATCTGGCACCTTCATTAGGTCGTGCCGATGAAGTCTTCCTGCTGCAACCGGCGCATATTCCGTGGCAGGTGGCAGAAGTGGCAGAAGCCTGCGTTCAGCCTGCACACTGGAGCGGCGATGTGGATACGCTGGCAGATATGGTGGTGAAAACCGCTCAGCCGGGCGATCACATTCTGGTGATGAGTAACGGCGGTTTTGGTGGGATCCATCAGAAACTGCTGGATGGGTTAGCGAAGAAAGCGGAAGCCGCGCAGTAATTCACAGCCTCAGCCTGATAGAGTGTGTGTAGGCCGGATAAGGCGTTCACGCCGCATCCGGCATTTGAGCATAGTGCCTGATGCGACGCTTGATGCGTCTTATCAGGCCTACAGGTGCACCGTATCCGGCAAACCATACTTACATCAACAACGAAAATTACCCTTCGTTTTCCGCTAACTCACGCAGATACTGGAAAATCTGGCGCGCGGATTTCGGCGGCTTATTCCCTTCTTTCTCTTTCTTCGCGTTACGGATCAGAGTACGCAGTTGCTGACGATCGGCATCGGGCCACAGATTCAATACTTCAGCGATGGCTTCATCACCCTGGTCGATCAGACGATCGCGCAGGTTTTCCAGTTTATGGAACAGCACCACCTGCTGGTTGTGGCGGTTTTTCAGCTTATCCAGCGCCTGACGGATCGGTTCTACGTCGCGCTGGCGCAGCATCTTACCGATGAGCTGCAACTGGCGGCGGCGACCTTCCATCTTAATACGCTGGGCGAGCTCAATAGCCGCGCGCAGATCCGCATCTAACGGGATCTTATCCAGCGCGTTTTTCCCCAGATCAACAATTTCCGCGCCAAGGCGTTTTAGCTCCTCGGCATCGCGTTTAATTTCACTTTTACTGACCCAGATAATTTCATCGTCTTCGTCTTCGATGTCATCACCGGGAACGTCGTCGAGCCAGTCTTCGGGCTGCTTAGTCATCTCAGGCTCCTTAAAAAAAAGAGGCTAATGTTACCAGTTAAGATGCGCACTGAAAAACGGTTCTCTGTTAGACTTCAGAGAAACTCTCTACATTATGGCACTTGCAATGAAAGTAATCTCTCAAGTTGAAGCGCAGCGCAAGATTCTGGAAGAAGCAGTTTCGACTGCGCTGGAGTTGGCCTCAGGCAAATCGGACGGTGCAGAAGTTGCCGTCAGCAAGACCACCGGCATTAGCGTAAGCACGCGTTATGGTGAAGTGGAGAATGTTGAATTCAATAGCGATGGCGCGTTGGGGATCACTGTTTATCACCAGAACCGCAAAGGTAGCGCATCGTCTACCGATTTAAGCCCGCAGGCCATTGCCCGCACCGTACAGGCGGCGCTGGATATTGCCCGTTATACCTCGCCAGATCCCTGTGCCGGCGTGGCAGACAAAGAGCTGCTGGCCTTTGACGCACCGGATCTCGACTTGTTCCACCCTGCGGAAGTTTCCCCGGATGAAGCCATTGAACTGGCGGCCCGCGCAGAACAGGCAGCATTGCAGGCGGACAAACGCATCACCAATACCGAAGGTGGCAGCTTTAACAGCCACTACGGTGTCAAAGTTTTTGGCAACAGCCACGGCATGTTGCAGGGTTACTGCTCTACGCGTCATTCGCTCTCCAGCTGTGTAATTGCCGAAGAAAATGGCGATATGGAGCGTGATTACGCCTACACCATTGGTCGTGCGATGAGCGATCTGCAAACGCCAGAGTGGGTTGGGGCCGACTGTGCTCGCCGTACTTTATCGCGCCTGTCACCGCGTAAACTCTCCACCATGAAAGCGCCGGTCATTTTTGCCAATGAAGTGGCAACCGGGCTTTTTGGCCATCTGGTGGGGGCGATAGCGGGTGGATCGGTTTACCGTAAATCTACCTTCCTGCTGGATTCGCTGGGTAAACAAATTCTGCCGGACTGGCTGACCATTGAAGAGCATCCGCATCTGCTGAAAGGGCTGGCCTCTACGCCATTCGACAGCGAAGGTGTGCGCACCGAGCGTCGCGATATTATTAAAGATGGCATTCTGACTCAGTGGCTGCTGACCAGCTACTCGGCGCGGAAACTGGGGCTGAAAAGCACTGGACACGCAGGCGGTATTCACAACTGGCGGATTGCCGGACAAGGGCTAAGCTTCGAACAAATGCTCAAAGAGATGGGTACCGGGCTGGTGGTGACGGAGCTGATGGGCCAGGGCGTGAGTGCCATTACCGGTGATTATTCCCGTGGTGCAGCGGGCTTCTGGGTAGAGAATGGCGAAATTCAGTATCCTGTTAGTGAAATCACCATCGCAGGTAATTTGAAAGATATGTGGCGCAATATTGTCACCGTCGGTAACGATATTGAAACACGCAGTAATATACAGTGTGGTTCTGTGCTGTTGCCGGAGATGAAAATCGCCGGGCAGTAAAAAAACTGGCGCGACCTGCCGCGCCATAAACTAAAAAATTACACAAAATCATTCGCGCTGCATCGAGACGGAAAGTGAATGAGAGCCGGGGAGCGTACTCGTAGTACGTGACTCGGGCGAATGAGCGTAGCCGTCGATGAGGCAGTGTGAAGGATGAAGTGTAAATAAAAAAGGAAGTGAGCAATGCGTAAAAGCCTGTTAGCTATTCTTGCAGTCTCCTCGTTGGTATTCAGTTCGGCGTCGTTTGCCGCTGATCTTGAAGACAATATGGAAACCCTCAACGACAATTTAAAAGTGGTCGAAAAAGCCGATAACGCGGCGCAAGTCAAAGACGCGTTAACGAAGATGCGCGCCGCAGCGCTGGATGCGCAAAAAGCGACGCCACCGAAGCTCGAAGGCAAATCACCGGACAGCCCGGAAATGAAAGACTTCCGCCACGGCTTCGATATTCTGGTCGGTCAGATTGACGACGCGCTGAAGCTGGCAAATGAAGGTAAAGTAAAAGAAGCGCAGGCTGCCGCAGAGCAACTGAAAACGACCCGCAACGCCTATCACCAGAAGTATCGTTAATTCCTTATTTCCCTGTTGCCTGCACTCAGGTAACAGGGAACTTATCATCGCAAATGATGCACCACCTGATTGCTGCTGCCGCGCCAGATCAGGGAAGGGTCTTTTAAATCCTGCACAAATTTGCCGTCGACCAGTACGTTAATCAAATCAACAACCTGCATTTGCGCAGCGTTGAGTTCGTCGAGTTTATAGCCTGTCCACACCCAGATGTCTTTACCCGGACATTCGGCGCGGATGCGTTGTACCAGTTTCAGAATATCCGGCACGTTTTGCGGATGCAGCGGATCGCCGCCGGAGAGGGAAATCCCCTGGCGTTTGATACGAGTGTCATTCAGATCGTTAATGATCTGGTCTTCCATTGCTTTGGTAAATGGCTGACCGGAATTTACCCGCCATGTGCTTTTGTTATAGCAACCGGGGCATTCATGAACACACCCGGAGACAAACAGGGTACAGCGAGTGCCGGGGCCGTTGACGATGTCGACAGGATAGTACTGATGATAATTCATTATTTCGCCTGGCTTATCAGTCCGCGTGTAGGCTGCATCCGGTAATCAACGCCTGATGCGACGCTGTCGCGTCTTATCAGGCCTGGAGCCGTTGCCAAATGTAGGCCGGATAAGGCGTTTACGCCGCATCCGGCATTTGCTTAACGCAGAGTGAAGATTAACCGATCTGCCCATTTCCCAAATGTTTAACGCGGCGCTTAACTTCTTCCTGCTTACCAGCGTTAAACGGACGTGCATCCGGGCTACCTAAATATCCGCACACGCGGCGAGTCACCGACACACGGGAGGCGTCATGGTTACCACATTTCGGACAAGTGAAGCCTTTGCTGGTGCACTCGAACTCACCGGTAAAGCCACACTCGTAGCACTCATCGATCGGCGTATTGGTGCCGTAATACGGTACATGCTGATAGCTGTAATCCCAGACATCTTCCAGCGCCTTCAGGTTGTGCTGAATGTTTGGATACTCGCCGTAGCAAATGAAACCACCGTTCGCCAGCGGCGGGTAAGGCGCTTCAAAGTCGATCTTGTCATACGGGTTCACCTTTTTCTCCACATCAAGGTGGAAACTGTTGGTGTAGTAACCTTTATCGGTCACGCCCGGCACCACGCCAAACTCAGCGGTATCGAGACGGCAGAAGCGGTCGCACAGGTTTTCACTTGGCGTGCTGTAGAGGCTGAAACCGTAGCCAGTTTCTTCTTTCCACTGATCCACCGCCTGACGCAGACGCTCAACAATCGCAATACCTTTCGCGCGCAGCTGCTCGTTGTCGTAAACATGCTCGCCGCCGAACAGCGCGTTAATGGTTTCGTGGATGCCGATGTAACCCAGCGAAATAGACGCACGACCGTTTTTGAATATTTCAGAAACGTCGTCGTCAGCATTCAGACGCACGCCACAAGCGCCTTCCATATAGAGGATCGGGGCTACGCGCGCTTTCACGCCTTCGAGACGAGCGATACGGGTCATCAGCGCCTTACGTGCCAACACCAGACGTTCATCCAGCAGCTTCCAGAAGGTGGCTTCATCGCCTTTTGCTTCCAGAGCAATACGCGGCAGGTTCAGGCTGATCACGCCGAGGTTGTTACGACCATCGTGGATCTGCTCGCCGTTTTCATTTTCCCACACGCCGAGGAAGCTGCGGCAGCCCATCGGGGTTTTAAACGAACCGGTGACTTTCACTACCTGATCGTAGTTCAGGATATCCGGATACATGCGCTTGCTTGCGCACTCCAGCGCCAGCTGTTTGATGTCGTAGTTCGGATCGCCTTTTTTATGGTTCAGGCCATCGCGAATCGCAAACACCAGTTTCGGGAACACCGCAGTTTTACGGTTTTTACCGAGGCCTGCGATACGATTACGCAGGATAGATTCCTGAATCAGGCGCGACTCCCAGCTGGTGCCCAGACCAAAACCAAAGGTTACAAACGGCGTTTGACCGTTGGCGGTATGCAGGGTGTTTACTTCGTACTCCAGCGACTGGAAGGCATCGTAGCACTCTTTGATGGTACGAGAGTTAGCGTAGCCTTCGGCGTCCGGGATGTTCCACTCTTCTGCGGTCTTGCGATGTTTGTTGTAGCTGGCGGTGACAAACGGTGCCAGCACTTCATCGATACGGTTAATGGTGGTGCCGCCATAAATATGGCTGGCGACTTGGGCAATAATCTGCGCAGTTACCGCGGTTGCCGTAGAGATCGACTTCGGCGGTTCAATCTCGGCGTTCCCCATCTTAAAGCCCTGGGTCAGCATGCCTTTCAGGTCGATCAACATGCAGTTGAACATCGGGAAAAACGGTGAGTAATCGAGATCGTGATAGTGAATATCGCCACGCTCATGTGCCTGCACCACGTCACGCGGCAGCAGGTGCTGACGTGCATAGTGTTTAGCCACGATCCCGGCCAGCAGGTCGCGCTGGGTTGGAATCACCTTGCTGTCTTTGTTGGCGTTTTCGTTGAGTAACGAGGAGTTGGTCTGCTCGACCAGACCACGGATCTCCTGGTTCAGGCGACCGCGTTTTTCACGTTCAATGTCGCGATCGTGACGGTACTCGATGTAAGCACGAGCCAGTTGTTTGTATGGACCTGACATCAGCTGATTTTCAACTGCGGTCTGGATCTCATTGATATCCACCTGGTTGCGGCCCTGCATCTGCTCGCTGACAACCGCGGCAACAGTGGCGCAATAATCGGCATCATCGACTTCCGCTGCTTTAGCTGCACGCAGAATCGCTTCTTTGATGCGCTCTGATTTAAACGGCACTTTGCAGCCGTCTCGTTTCATCACATGCGGTGTCATGATCGCTCCATATTTTTAAGAACAGGTTATCCACAGAAATTGGGAAAGGCGTTTTCCGGTTTTTTCGTTTCGTTTTCCGGTGCTTTCCGCAATCGCCATCCGCTTATCCACAACGCCGCACCTTTTTCGTGGGGAGCTGTAGTAGCAATTATAGTCGATTAATACAACATATTGGGTTGGGACGCATTTTAAAGTCTATATATAGTGCTTTGCATCAAGGATGTTTGAACTTTTTTTGATGTAGCTCAAAGTAAAAAGCAGAGCGTACGGATGACGGGCGCTACAGCGTTATGTAAATTTTTTAATGAATTTGCTGGTTGAAAAATCAACAAAAACAACATGCTGACAGACAAAACCCCGGAATGACCGGCATTACCGGGGCTTAGGGAAGATTTACTTCTGTAACCACCAGACAGCCTCAAAAGGCCGTAAATTCATGGCACAGGGTTGTGGTGAGGCTTCTTCGTAGTTATGCATCACAAGCTGCCAGTTGCCGAGCATTTTCCCTGGCTGCCAGGGTTGGGTCTCACGGCTAAGGTTGGCAATGACCAGTAAGGTTTGCCCCTTCCACTCACGGCGATAGCACCACAATACAGGGCTGTTTGGCAGCAGATCCTGGTAATCGCCCCATGTCAGGACGGCTTCTTGCTTACGCAGTGCGATTAACTTTTGGTAGGTGTAAAACACCGAGGACTCATCGGCCAGCGCTGCTTCTACGTTGATTTCCTGATAGTTATCGCCCAGGCCAATCCACGGTTCGCCAGCCGTAAACCCGGCATTATCGCCGTTGCTCCATTGCATGGGCGTGCGGCTGTTGTCACGGGATTTACTGGCGAGGATTGCCAATAACGCGTCGGCATCACGCCCATCGTTGCGCAGCTCGGCAAACATATTGAGGCTCTCCACGTCGCGATAGTCAGTAATGCGCGTGAAATGCGGGTTGGTCATGCCAATCTCTTCGCCCTGGTAGATATACGGCGTTCCCTGCATGCCATGCAGCACCATCGCCAGCATTTTTGCCGCAGGCACGCGGTATTCACCTTCATCACCAAAGCGAGAAACAATACGCGGCTGATCGTGGTTACACCAGAACAAGGCATTCCATGCTACGTTGTGCATTCCTTGTTGCCAGTGGCGGAACAATGTTTTCAACGCCACAAAGTCAGGTTTAGCCAGCGTCCATTTTTCACCACCGGGATAATCGACCTTCAGGTGATGAAAATTAAAGGTCATCGACAATTCACTGCCTGTCAGAGCCGCGTATCGCTGGCAATGCTCAAGGCTGGTGGAGGACATTTCACCTACGGTCATTAACCCGCGTGGCGTAAACACATCGCGGTTCATCTCGTGCAAAAACTCGTGTGCTCGTGGCCCGTCGGTGTAGAAGCGACGCCCGTCGCCATCCAGGTCTTCAGGGAAACGCGGGTCTTTGGAGATCAGATTCACCACATCCAGGCGCAACCCGTCGACCCCACGATCGGCCCAGAATTCACAGACTTTTTTCAGCTCTGCGCGTACCGCTGGATTCTCCCAGTTGAGATCCGCCTGCTCTGGTGCAAAGAGATGCAAATAGTACTGTTCGCTTTCCGCATGCCAGCGCCACGCACTACCGCCAAATTTTGAACGCCAGTTGTTCGGTGGCGTTTCTGGTTCGCCATCGCGCCAGATATAAAACTGGCGGTAAGGGCTTTCTTTGTTCAGCGCCTCGCGAAACCAGGCATGTTGGGTAGAGGTATGGTTAAACACCATATCGAGAATGATACGAATCCCGCGCGATTTTGCCTGCGTCACCAGTTCGTCAAAATCGTCCAGCGTGCCGTAGGTGGGATCAATCGCCGTATAGTTCGCTACGTCGTAACCGTTATCGACCTGGGGAGAGACATAAAAGGGGGTTAGCCAGATGGCATCAACGCCCAGTTTATGCAGATAGTCCAGGCGTTGGATAACGCCACGTAAATCGCCGGTGCCGCTACCCGTGGTGTCCTGAAAACTCTTTGGATAAATCTGGTAGATAACGCCGTTTTGCCACCAGTGGGGAAGATTAGTCATTACGTTATTCCTGCAAATGCGAGGGGGCGCAATTGCGCCCCGAAGAAAATTAAACAATGTCCAGCGTGCCCAGGCGGTATTTCCGCTGATAGATAAACGAGGTGAGTACAATCGGGATGATGATGGCGATAGCCATTGCCAGCGCAAACACCTGCCAGTAGCTCGGTTGAATCGAGAGAATTCCCGGCAGGCCGCCTACGCCGATGCCATTCGCCATAACGCCGTTCAGGCCGCATAGCAATCCTGCCAGGCCAGAACCAATCATCGCGCACAGCATCGGGAAGCGATATTTCAGGTTGATGCCGTACATTGCAGGCTCAGTGACCCCAAGCCAGGCGGAGATAGCGGCAGGCACGGAGATCTCGCGTTCATTGTGCTTGCGGCTGGAAATGATAATGCCTATCACGGCGGAGCCCTGAGCGATATTCGACAGCGCAATCAGAGGCCACACTGGCGTGCCACCCATGCTTTGAATCATCTGCAAATCAATAGCAAGGGTGGTCTGGTGTACGCCGGTGATCACCAGCGGCGCGTACAGGAAGCCAAACAATGCCGCACCAATCGGAGCAAAGCTGCCGGTCATCAGGTGACGTACCGCAAAGGCAACGCCATCGCCAATCATGCGACCAAACGGACCAATCAGCGCATGGGCAAGGAACACCGCGAGGATCAGCGAACAGACGGGCACCACCACCAGATAGAGGTAATCCGGCACGATGCGTTTAAGGCGAGTTTCAATAACGCCCAGCGCCAGCCCGGCTAACAGTGCCGGGATCACCTGCGCCTGATAGCCCACTTTGGCGATGCTGAACATGCCAAAGTCCCATACTTCCGGCAGCTGCTGCCCGAGCAGATAAGCATTCATCAGCTGTGGGGAAACCAGCGTTACGCCAAGCACGATACCAAGGATCGGCGTACCGCCCATTTTTTTCACCGCTGACCAGCAAATCCCGACCGGCAGGTAGAAGAAGATCGCTTCACCGATCAACCACAGAAAATCGTAGATCGTTTGCAGGGAAGGGTACATTTGCGCCAGCGTCTGACCGTTGCTCATGGGCAAATCGCCGATCACATTGCGAAAACCGAGGATCAAACCGCCGCTAATCAACGCGGGCAGCAACGGGAAGAAGATCTCTGCGAAATGAGAGATCAACTGCTCATGCCATTTCATATTCTGCCGGGCGGCTTTTTTTACCTGCTCTTTATCAACCTGTGCCTGTCCGGTTGACGCTATCAGTGCTTGATAGTAATCACCCACGTTGGTGCCAATCACCACCTGAAATTGCCCGGCATTGGTGAAACAGCCTTTCACCATGGGGAGTTGCTCAATTTCTTTCGGTCTGGCATTGGCCGGTTGGTTGAGGACAAAGCGCAGACGAGTAATACAGTGGCTCACCGTCGCAATATTGCCGCGCCCGCCGACCAGTTCAATCAACCGATCGATATCCGTTTGGTTTATTTTGCTCATCATAAAGCCCCATGGCAGATGACATTTTTGGTTGGCTGCAGAATATATTGCGCGGAAAAATTTAAAAACGGGAACGTTCCCGAAACGCAGCGAAGATCACAATTTATCGTTCAGGAAACGATCAGGACAGGGTGGCGGGGATGATGATTTGTTGCGGTTCGCTGCGCCCGGTTACCTGCGCGATCAACTGGCAGGCCGCCTGGCGTCCAGCTTCGGCGTAACCGGGATCTACGGTGACGATCTCCGGATGGAGGAATTTCATTAACGGTGTATTACCGACGCTCGCCAGTTGCAAGGTGTCGATGCGTTGCTCTTGCAGGTATTTACTTGCACCAAGTGCCAGCGTGTCGGTTGCGCACAGTAACGCGGTAGTTTCAGGCGTAATCACTTTTGCTACGTTCTCATAGCCTTGCTTCATAGCAAGGCCTGGCAGAGCGGCAACGGGATGCAGTTTATGCGCTTTGCAGAACGCCAGGTAGGCTTCGTGACGTCGCTTACCGGTCGTCACGTCACTATGCGGCACGCCGAGATAACTGATATTACGATGTCCCTGGTCATACAGCCGTTGCATCAGGATCTTGATTGCCCCTTCGTCGTCATAACAGACCGAAGCAAAGCCTTTTGCGTCACGCGCCAGCAGAACCAGCGATGACTGCCAGTGGGCTAACATTTCTTCTGTTATGCCGGTAAAACCGAACAGCACTACGCCGTCGATATTACGCCGTTTCAGCACCCCCAAATGTTCGGCAACTAATTGCGGGGAAAACTGACTTTCCATCATGATTGGGTCGTAACCTTGTTCATAGAACGCTGGCAGCATGGTTTGAACGGCGAGATTTTCTGACAACGAATCCAGACGGGTAACAATGATGGCGACCACTTTATCGCTTTGACCACGCATAGCGCGCGCAGAGCGGGAAGGGGAAAATCCATGCTGATTCATCACTGCTTCAACACGCTCGCGCGTGCGCTGGCTCACGCCGCTTTCGTTATTCAGCACCCGGGAAACCGTAGATTTCCCCACGCCGCTTAAGCGCGCGATGTCTTTGATGGTCAGCCGATTTTGCATCCTGTTGTCCCGTAACGTGTTGTTTAATTATTTGAGCCTAACTTTACCCGTGCATTCAGCAATGGGTAAAGTCTGGTTTATCGTTGGTTTAGTTGCCAGCAGGTATTATATCGCCATAGATGCTACGAATATTATTGGATTCTCCTTATTATTTGCGGCGCTTTTTTCACTTACCGGAGGTTATATGGAACCTGATCCCACGCCTCTCCCTCGACGGAGATTAAAACTTTTCCGGTAAGCCCGTCTTTTCACGGCGTTACCGGATGCGTAAGGCCGTGACGTTTTAACGTCCCTGCTCAGCTTTATTACCTTCAGGTAAGGCTTCGCCACGCCTGAAGACATTTCTGTACTGTTTCAGACAGTGCGGAGGGACTCCTTATGTTTAAAGAAATTTTTACCCGGTTCATTCGCCATTTACCTTCCCGTCTGGTTCATCGCGATCCATTGCCTGGCGCGCAGCAGACAGTGAATACGGCGGTCCCGCCGTCCTTAAGTGCGCGTTGCCTGAAAATGGCGGTGATGCCCGAAGAAGAATTGTGGAAAACGTTCGACACCCATCCGGAAGGATTAAATCAGGCGGAAGTGGAATCTGCCCGCGAACAACATGGTGAAAATAAATTACCCGCACAACAACCGTCGCCGTGGTGGGTACATTTATGGGTCTGCTATCGCAACCCCTTTAATATTTTACTCACCATTCTCGGCGCTATTTCTTACGCCACGGAAGATTTATTTGCCGCGGGCGTTATCGCGCTAATGGTCGCTATTTCTACGTTGCTGAACTTTATTCAGGAAGCACGTTCCACTAAAGCGGCAGATGCCCTGAAAGCGATGGTCAGCAATACTGCGACGGTGCTGCGCGTAATTAACGACAAAGGCGAAAATGGCTGGCTGGAGATCCCGATCGACCAGCTGGTGCCCGGCGATATTATAAAACTGGCGGCAGGGGATATGATCCCGGCAGATTTACGTATCTTGCAGGCGCGGGATCTGTTCGTCGCTCAGGCGTCGTTAACCGGTGAGTCTCTGCCCGTGGAAAAAGCCGCTACCACTCGCCAGCCGGAGCACAGCAATCCGCTGGAGTGCGACACGCTGTGTTTTATGGGCACCACCGTGGTGAGCGGCACGGCACAAGCAATGGTGATTGCTACAGGTGCCAACACCTGGTTTGGTCAACTGGCGGGGCGTGTTAGTGAGCAGGAAAGCGAGCCGAATGCCTTTCAGCAAGGGATCAGCCGCGTCAGTATGCTGCTGATTCGCTTTATGCTGGTGATGGCTCCGGTGGTGTTGCTTATCAACGGTTACACCAAAGGTGACTGGTGGGAAGCGGCACTGTTTGCGCTTTCGGTCGCGGTAGGCTTAACGCCAGAAATGTTGCCGATGATTGTTACCTCGACGCTGGCGCGCGGCGCAGTAAAGCTGTCGAAACAGAAAGTGATCGTCAAACATCTGGATGCCATTCAGAACTTTGGCGCAATGGATATTCTGTGCACTGATAAAACCGGCACCCTGACACAGGATAAAATTGTGCTGGAGAATCATACCGATATCTCCGGTAAAACCAGCGAACGCGTGCTGCATAGCGCGTGGTTGAACAGTCATTACCAGACCGGACTTAAAAACCTGCTTGATACCGCGGTGCTCGAAGGTACGGATGAAGAGTCAGCGCGCTCGCTGGCCAGCCGTTGGCAAAAAATTGATGAGATTCCGTTTGATTTCGAGCGTCGTCGGATGTCGGTGGTAGTGGCAGAAAATACCGAACACCATCAGCTGGTTTGCAAAGGTGCATTGCAGGAAATCCTCAATGTGTGTTCGCAGGTGCGTCACAATGGCGAGATTGTGCCGCTCGATGACATCATGCTGCGTAAGATTAAGCGGGTTACTGATACGCTGAATCGTCAGGGGCTGCGCGTGGTTGCGGTGGCGACGAAATACCTGCCAGCGCGTGAAGGAGATTACCAGCGGGCGGATGAATCCGACCTGATCCTCGAAGGATATATTGCTTTCCTTGATCCGCCAAAAGAGACAACCGCTCCGGCACTGAAGGCATTAAAAGCGAGTGGAATTACCGTAAAAATCCTTACTGGCGACAGTGAGTTAGTTGCAGCGAAAGTGTGCCATGAAGTGGGGCTGGACGCGGGAGAGGTGGTCATTGGTAGTGATATTGAAACGCTATCTGACGATGAACTGGCAAATCTCGCACAGCGCACCACGCTGTTTGCCCGCCTGACGCCGATGCATAAAGAACGCATTGTGACCTTACTGAAGCGCGAAGGGCATGTGGTTGGCTTTATGGGCGATGGTATTAATGATGCGCCCGCCTTACGTGCTGCGGATATCGGCATTTCTGTGGACGGCGCGGTAGATATTGCCCGTGAAGCGGCTGATATCATCCTGCTGGAAAAAAGCCTGATGGTGCTGGAAGAGGGGGTTATTGAGGGACGTCGCACTTTCGCCAACATGCTGAAATACATCAAAATGACGGCGAGTTCTAACTTCGGTAATGTGTTCAGCGTGCTGGTGGCGAGTGCTTTCTTGCCCTTCCTGCCGATGTTGCCGTTACACTTGCTTATTCAGAACTTGCTGTACGATGTGTCACAGGTGGCGATCCCGTTTGATAACGTCGACGACGAGCAAATTCAAAAGCCGCAGCGTTGGAATCCGGCGGATCTGGGGCGCTTTATGATCTTCTTCGGACCGATCAGCTCGATCTTCGATATTCTGACGTTTTGCCTGATGTGGTGGGTATTCCATGCCAACACGCCGGAAACGCAAACGCTGTTCCAGTCGGGCTGGTTTGTGGTGGGCTTACTGTCGCAAACGCTGATTGTGCATATGATCCGTACCCGTCGTGTACCGTTTATTCAGAGCTGTGCATCGTGGCCGTTAATGATCATGACCGTGATCGTGATGATTGTCGGGATCGCATTGCCGTTTTCACCGCTGGCCAGTTATCTGCAGCTGCAGGCGCTGCCGTTAAGCTATTTCCCGTGGCTGGTTGCGATTCTGGCAGGGTATATGACGTTAACCCAGTTGGTGAAAGGGTTCTATAGCCGTCGTTACGGCTGGCAGTAAAGAATAAACTGGGCATGGTGGCCCGGATTCAGATTGCAGACAAAGTGAGCTTTGTTCATGCCGGATGCGGCGTAAACGCCCAATCCGGCCTACAAATTCAATAAATTGCAGGAATCACGTAGGCCTGATAAGCGTAGCGCATCAGGCGATTTTGCTTTTGTCATCAGACTTAATCCGGGCATGATAGCCCGGATTTCCGTCAAGATTAGCGACGAACAGCGATCGCTTCGATCTCAATCTTCACGTCTTTCGGCAGACGGGCAACTTCAACGCAAGAACGTGCCGGGAAGGTGGCATTGTGTTCGGTGAAGAAGGCTTCGTAGGTAGCATTAACGGTTGCGAAGTCGTTCAGATCTTTCACAAACACGGTGGTTTTAACGATGTCGCCCACTTTCAGACCAGCGGCTTCGACGATCGCTTTTACGTTATCCAGCGACTGACGTGCCTGTGCAGCGACGTCTGCCGGGACTTCGCCCGTTTTCGGATTTACCGGGATCTGACCGGAGGTGATGATCATATTGCCCAGATCAACGCCCTGTACGTAAGGACCGATAGCTGCCGGTGCATTTTCCGTCGCGATAGTTTTGCTCATGATTTCTCCTTTATTACAGCGGTAAAAAGTCTGGCTCATTATAGGGAGCCAGACTTTTATTACCAACCGCAATTAATTGGCCAGCACCACATTATGGGAAAACTCTTTTTCACAGTATTTGCATTTGAGCGCGATGTCATTGGCGCGTTTTCGCACGGCAAAGCTGGAAGAAACCGGTTCGGCATGGCTGATACAGTTGCTGTTCGGGCAGACCAGCACATTGTCGATGCGCTCCGGCAGACTGGGGCGCGATTTACCAACCACTTCATAGTTGTCGATACGATTTACCGTGGCTTGCGGCGCATACAATGCCAGTTGATCTACCTGATCCTCACTCAAAAAGGTATTTTCGATTTTGATCAGATCTTTGCGGCCCATCTCGCCAGAAGGCAGGTTCAGACCAATGGTGATCCGCTGATCCGTTTCGGTCAGCTTGAAAAGACTCAATAGTTTAAAACCGATCTGGGCGGGGATATGGTCAATTACCGTGCCGCGTTTAATAGCTTCAACCTGCAATTTATTATCGTGTGTCATCTCTATTTCCCCTTACAGTACCAGATCGCGATTCAGAACCAGTGCCAGTAACGCCTGGCGAGCGAAAATCCCGTTGCCTGCCTGCTGGAAGTACCAGGCGTGCGGCGTTTTATCAACATCGGTGGCAATCTCATCAACGCGAGGCAGCGGATGCAGCACTTTCATATTGGCTTTGGCGTTGTGGAGATCGCTGGCGCGAAGAACAAACTGCGCTTTCACGTTGGCGTACTCGGACGGGTCCAGACGCTCTTTTTGCACGCGAGTCATGTACAGGATGTCTACTTCCGCCATCACTTCTTCAATAGAGCTGTGCAGACTCCAGGCGATCCCTTTTTCATCGAGCATATCAAGGATGTATTGCGGCATTGCCAGCGCGTCCGGCGCGATGAAGTAAAAACGGTTGCCGTCGAACTTCGCTAACGCCTGAGTCAGGGAGTGAACGGTGCGGCCATATTTCAGGTCACCAACCATTGCGACGTGGAGATTGTCCAGACGCCCCTGGGTTTCCTGAATGGTGAATAAGTCCAGCAAGGTTTGCGTCGGATGTTGGTTGGAGCCATCACCGGCATTCAGTACCGGTACATTGCCGGAAAATTCGGTGGCCAGGCGCGCCGCACCTTCCTGCGGATGACGCATCACTATCGCATCGACGTAAGTGCTGATAACCGAAATGGTATCGGCCAGCGTTTCGCCCTTTTTACCCAGTGATGTATTGGCGCTGTCGGAGAAGCCCACCACGCTGGCACCCAGGCGGTGCATGGAAGTTTCGAAAGAGAGGCGGGTACGGGTAGAGGCTTCGAAGAAACAACTGGCAATGACTTTGTGCTTCAACAGCTCTGGTTGCGGGTTTGCTTTCAGTTTCGCCGCTGTCGCCAGCACCAGATTAAGGTCATCGCGACTAAGGTCGTTTATGGAAATGATATGTTTCTGATATAGCGGATTAGCCATCTTTTATCTCCTGACGCCTGGGCAAAAAAAAGCCCCTCGATTGAGGGGCTGGGAATGGGTGATCAACGGGAAGAAAAACGGCAGGCCAGCGTCTTTTTTCAGACGCGGTAAGACAAAATGTCGAACACACTGAACCATACATCCTCCCGGCAAATTGTCCGGCATTATACTCATCGTCAGAAGCGGCGCAAGCATTTGATGCAATATTTTGTCAGCGCAAACGGTTTATTTGAATTAAAAGTCAAAATACATGCATTTTTATTTGTTGTGATTCTGCAGGGAACTGTCGTTCGGTATCAATAATTGCAGACATTTCCTGCTTTTTTCTTTTTCATTTTCACGCAATCAGAAATGCATTTTATTCCATTCATCCGACTTATAGGGCGGAGGGTGAAAACGAACGGCTAACACTATTGCTTACAGCTCAGGGATGCGCGCTATCACTTTAATTTCAAAATCAAAGCCTGCCAGCCAGGTAACGCCCACCGCCGTCCAGTTTGGATAAGGAGGGGCGCTAAATATTTCATTTTTGACCGTCATGATGTCTTCAAATTGTTTTTCCGGATCGGTATGAAAGCTCGTAACATCAATGATATCGTCAAAAGTGCATCCCGCAGCTGCCAGGGTCGCATGCAAATTATCAAATGCCAGTCTGACTTGTTGCTGAAAATCGGGTTCTGGTGTTCCGTCCTCTCGACTTCCTACTCGCCCGGAAACAAACAGCAAATCGCCGGAACGAATAGCCGCAGAATAACGATGTTCTGCATACAGTGAATGTCGGCTAGCAGGGAAAACAGCGGTTCTTTCTACCATTTGGTTATCCTCAAGATTTACGACATGAACAGAAGATTTCTATTTACCGGGAGCCGCTTTTAGCGGACGACGTGAGTAAACAAAACCCAGACATCATGGATAATGGCTGGGCTTAATTGAGCGTAGTCGGTTATGCGCCAAACGCGCCATCAATGGTATGCATCGCGCCGGTAACAAAGCTGGCTTCTGGCCCTGCTAACCATGCGACCATACCAGCGACCTCTTCCGGTTGCCCATGTCTTTTGATAGCCATAAAACCATGCAACATATCGCGCATTGGCCCGTTGGCGGGATTAGCGTCGGTATCAATTGGCCCTGGCTGGACGACGTTAATAAGGCGGGAACGCGCCTGCCGATAAGTTGTGATAAGACAATAATTCACGCGTTAAGGCTGGCGGAATTGATCATCTTTTCGTATAACGATAGAAATGAAACATTGTTTTAATTAGGGAGTGGAAAAGATGATCATCGGAAATATTCATAATCTTCAGCCGTGGCTACCCCAAGAGTTACGCCAGGCGATTGAGCATATCAAAGCAAACGTTACGGCAGAAACGCCCAAGGGCAAGCACGATATCGAAGGCAATCGTCTGTTTTATCTTATCTCGGAAGATATGACCGAGCCGTACGAAGCTCGCCGTGCGGAGTACCATGCCCGCTATCTCGACATTCAGATTGTGTTAAAAGGTCAGGAAGGCATGACCTTCAGCACACAACCTGCAGGTACGCCGGATACCGACTGGTTAGCTGATAAAGACATCGCATTTTTGCCGGAAGGCGTTGATGAGAAAACAGTTATCCTTAATGAAGGTGATTTTGTTGTGTTTTATCCGGGGGAAGTGCATAAACCGCTGTGCGCAGTGGGCGCGCCAGCCCGGGTTCGCAAAGCAGTAGTGAAGATGCTGATGGCGTGATGACTTTTCGCCGTAAATAACTCCAGGTTTACGGCGAGTTTGTGAAAAGAGCGTTTTTTGATATTTTTTTGTGAGTAAAATTTGTAATGCTTAGACGTTCTTATTAACTCAAGGAGTTCGTCATGAGCAAAATATCAGATTTGAATTATTCTCAACACATTACATTAGCCGACAATTTTAAACAAAAAAGTGAAGTTTTAAATACCTGGCGTGTTGGAATGAATAATTTTGCCCGTAATGCCGAGGGTCAGGATAACACAAGAAATATCCTTGATCCTAAGACATTTTTGGAGTTTTTGGTAAAAATATTTACCCTTGGTTATGTGGATTTTAGCAAACGCTCCAACGAAGCGGGAAGAAATATGATGGCTCATATTGAGTCCTCATCTTATATCAAAAATAATGATGGCAGTGAGATAATGAAGTTTGTTATGAATAATCCTGAAGGGGAACGAGCGGATTTATCTAAGGTGGAAATAGAAATTACACTTTCCACTATCACTACTATGGGGACTCGTCAAGGACATACGGCTATTATATTTCAACAATCTGATGGTTCGACTAATCGTTATGAAGGGAAGTCCTTTGAAAGAAAAGATGAGAGTTCATTACACCTGATTACTAACAAGATTCTGGCGTGTTACCAACGCGAAGCTAACAAGGAAATAGCTCGTCTATTAAATAATCATCAGAAGTTAAATAATTTACAGAAGTTAAATAATATACAGGAGTTAAATAATTCGCAGGAGTTAAATAATTCGCAGGAGTTAAATAATTCGCAGGATTTAAATGATTCTCAGGAGTTAAATAACTCGCAGGACTTAAATAACTCGCAGGTGAGTTGTAAAGGTTCAGTTGATTCTACGATTACGGATTTATTAGAAAAAGCATTGAATAAATCCTTATTAGCAATAAGGAACGAACATCTGCTATTAATGCCTCATGTATGTGATGAATCGATTTCATACTTACTGGGCGAAAATGGTATACTTGAAGAAATAGATAAGCTCTACGAATTAAATGATCACGGAATTGATAATGACAAAGAAGGTAACAATGAAATTAATGACATCATGATTAACCTGTCTCATATTCTTATTGATTCCTTAGATGATGCAAAGGTTAACCTTACACCGGTCATCCATTCGATGTTGGTGACTTTTTTAGAATTGCCATATAATAATGATGTAAAAATACTGGAGTGGTGTTTTAATAAAAGCATGCAATATTTTGATGATTCTGCAAAGATAGAGCATGCATGCTTCGTAATAAATCATATTAATTTTCTCTGCGATCAGTCTAAAGTAGCTGAGACATTATTTTTCAATCTCGATAAAGAACCCTATAAAAATAGCCCTGAATTACAGGAGTTGATTTGGAAAAAGTTGGTTGTATATGTCAATGATTTTAACTTAAGCAATCTAGAAAAAACATATTTAATACAAAGGATATTTAATAATGTTGAGTCACTATTTAATAAAGTACCTGTCAGCATTTTAGTTAATGATATTTTTTTGAATGATTTTTTTATGAAAAACACTGAGATGATTAACTGGTACTTTCCTCGGTTACTTAAGAGTTATGAGGGCGAAAAAAATTATTTTGATAATTTAAAATATGATTTAAATGATGAGGAATCTAATAAGGAAATTTTGAAGAATCAACCAGATAATGTTATCAAAGAAAAACTGAATAATGAATTCAAACTTAGATTTAGAATGATGCAACTATCTTTAAATCGAAGGTTAATGTATCGCCATATATTGACCAACAGCGTTTAAATACACTAAATCCTCCGGAAAATTTACGTATAGCAATAGAAAAATTTGGCTGGAAGAAAAAACTATCACTGCATAAAATAATGTGATGCCGGGATGTTTTTGTATTTCCCGGCATCTTTATAGAGATATTAATTATTTAATTTACTGAGCGTCGCGACCATCACCGCTTTGATGGTATGCATGCGGTTTTCCGCCTGATCAAAAACAATGCTGGCGGCAGATTCGAAGACCTCATCAGTCACTTCCATTCCGCCATGTAGGCCAAACTCTTCCGCCATTTTCTTACCAAGCGTCGTCTGGTCGTCATGAAACGCGGGCAGGCAGTGGAGGAATTTGACCTCCGGGTTACCGGTCAACTGCATCATCTTGCTGTTCACCTGATAATCACGCAGTAATGCAATGCGTTCAGCCCATTTTTCTTTTGCTTCACCCATCGACACCCATACATCGGTATAGATAAAGTCAGCACCTTCAACTCCTTTAGCTACATCTTCCGTCAGCGTAATATTCCCGCCATTTTGTTGTGCCAGGGCGCGGCATTCCGTAACCAGCGCAGCTTCTGGCCAGCATGCCTGTGGCGCGACCAGACGCAAATCCAGACCGGTAAGCGCCGCAGCTTCGAGCATCGAATTGCCCATGTTGTTACGTGCGTCACCTGCATAGACCAGCGTCATTTCGTTGAATGCTTTACCGGGTAAATGCTCCTGCATGGTGAGGAGATCCGCCAGCAACTGCGTGGGGTGAAACTCATTGGTCAGGCCGTTCCATACCGGCACGCCAGCGTATTCCGCCAGTGTTTCGACAATCTCCTGACCATAGCCGCGATACTGAATACCGTCATACATGCGACCAAGCACGCGGGCAGTGTCTTTAATCGACTCTTTATGACCAATCTGACTACCGCTTGGGCCGAGATAAGTAACGCGAGCACCCTGGTCATATGCGGCAACTTCGAAAGAGCATCGGGTACGGGTCGAGTCTTTTTCGAAGATGAGCGCGATGTTTTTACCAGTGAGTTTGGCTTCTTCTTTACCGCTTTTCTTATCAGCTTTCAGCTTCGCGGCTAACTGCAGCAGGCTGTTAAGTTCAGCTGGCGTGAAATCGAGTAATTTCAGGAAATGCTTATGATAAAACCCGGACATAGATCCCTCCTGTGGCTAACGCCTCAATGAATTAAAATTCAATTTATATGGATGATTATTCATTTGCAAGTCTAAAGCATAAATCTTTATCACAAAGGTGGAGGCAATGTCAGTGGTGTGTGACAATAAGAGTATCGGCAGGACATTAAGAGGAATGAGCCATGGCAAACCCGGAACAACTGGAAGAACAGCGTGAAGAAACACGTTTGATTATTGAAGAATTACTGGAAGATGGCAGCGATCCGGACGCGCTGTACACCATCGAACACCATCTTTCCGCAGACGATCTGGAAACTCTGGAAAAAGCGGCAGTTGAAGCGTTTAAACTCGGTTACGAAGTGACCGATCCAGAAGAGCTGGAAGTTGAAGATGGTGATATCGTGATTTGCTGCGACATCCTCAGCGAGTGCGCGTTGAATGCCGATCTGATCGATGCCCAGGTTGAACAACTGATGACGCTGGCGGAGAAATTTGACGTTGAGTACGACGGTTGGGGCACTTACTTTGAAGATCCTAACGGCGAAGATGGCGACGATGAAGATTTTGTCGATGAAGACGATGACGGGGTTCGCCACTAATTAATTGATTAAAATGCCCGATAGCACATACTAGCGGGCATTTTTTCAGAGTTCGCGCAACATCCGCACTTCACAATCAACATGGCCCGTGCAGCCAAGTGCATAGTCGATATGTTGAAAACCTAAATGTTCATATAAACCAATCGCTTCTTTCAAAAAAGCGGTCGTTTCCAGATAGCAGCGTTTGAAACCCATTTCTCGCGCCTGCTCCATCGCCATTAAGGCCAGTTTTTTTGCCAGCCCTTTACCGCGAATGGCGGGAAGAAAGTACATTTTCTGCAGTTCGCAAATGTCCGCTTCACTACCTGTTAATGGCGCTATCCCACCGCCGCCGACCACTTCACCCTCGTACTCAACCACCCAATATGCATGGCCAGGCTGACTATACACTTGATACAGCTCGTCAAGATTCGGATCGGCGACGGTGTAGCCTTTATCAGCGGTAAGACCGTATTCGGCGGATACCTGACGAATGACGCGGGCGATAGCAGGATTATCCTGCAGCGTCAGGCGACGCATTACAGGTGATTGCGGCGCAATGTTATTCATAGTTTAACCCAATAAAAATAAAGTAATTATACATTTGTTTAATACCACTCTCTTCTTACGTACGCAAGCGACTTATAAAGTAATAAAGTTTTTGCCAGCCTATTACTGATAAGAGTATTGTAACGTGGCAGAACATTTTACTGTCTGTATATATAAGTTATATCAATGGATTTTTTAATTCAGGGAATTTTTATGGCTCAAGTTATTAATGAAATGGATGTTCCGTCCCATTCGTTTGTTTTTCATGGTACAGGTGAGAGATATTTTCTTATTTGCGTGGTGAATGTGTTGTTAACGATTATAACGCTAGGTATCTATTTACCATGGGCATTAATGAAATGTAAGCGTTATCTTTATGCTAATATGGAAGTTAACGGACAACGATTTTCTTATGGAATTACCGGTGGGAATGTTTTTGTTAGTTGTCTTGTTTTTGTTTTTTTCTATTTCGCAATCTTAATGACAGTGTCAGCAGATATGCCGCTTGTTGGTTGTGTTTTGACTTTATTACTGTTGGTTTTGCTTATATTTATGGCAGCAAAAGGACTGCGTCATCAGGCCTTAATGACCAGTCTCAACGGCGTAAGATTTAGTTTTAATTGCTCTATGAAAGGGTTCTGGTGGGTGACCTTTTTCTTGCCGATTTTAATGGCCATTGGGATGGGGACTGTTTTCTTTATCTCGACAAAGATGCTACCTGCCAATAGTTCAAGTAGTGTTATTATATCCATGGTTCTGATGGCAATAGTTGGTATTGTTTCCATTGGTATTTTTAATGGTACTTTATATAGTCTGGTAATGAGTTTTCTCTGGAGCAATACCAGTTTCGGTATACATCGTTTCAAGGTGAAATTAGATACTACGTATTGTATAAAATATGCCATTCTCGCATTTTTAGCTTTATTGCCTTTTCTCACTGTTGCTGGTTATATTATCTTCGATCAAATATTAAATGAGTATGATAGTTCTGTGTATGCAAATGATGATATTGAGAATTTACAGCAATTTATGGAAATGCAGCGTAAAATGATAATCGCGCAGTTAATCTATTATTTTGGGATTGCTGTTAGCACCAGTTATTTAACGGTGTCGTTGCGAAACCATTTTATGAGCAACCTGTCACTGAATGATGGGCGTATTCGTTTTCGCTCAACTTTAACGTACCACGGTATGCTTTATCGCATGTGTGCGTTGGTGGTGATATCCGGGATTACGGGCGGTCTGGCTTATCCACTGCTGAAAATATGGATGATTGACTGGCAGGCAAAAAATACGTATTTGCTGGGCGATTTGGATGACCTTCCTTTAATCAATAAAGAAGAACAACCAGATAAAGGCTTCTTAGCCAGTATTTCTCGGGGAGTTATGCCTTCTTTACCATTTCTGTAAGAGATAAAAAAGGCCGGAGCATGCTCCGGCCTTCGTTTTCATCACTGTGTTGATTACAGTGCGGCGATAACAGCCTGCTGTTCAATCAGCTTCGCTTTCGCTTCCGCATAACCTTCCAGCTTCTCACGCTCTTTCGCGATGACCGCTTCCGGTGCGCGGGCGACAAAGCCTTCATTCGCCAGCTTGTTCTCGATACGGCTGATTTCGCCTTCGATCTTCGCCACTTCTTTCGCCAGACGCGCCAGCTCATCTTCTTTGTTAATGAGGCCCGCCATCGGGATCAGCAGCTCTGCACCGTCGACGATCTTGGTAACGGAAACCGGACCTTTGTCATCGGCAGGCAGCACGGTGATGCTTTCCAGACGCGCCAGCGTTTGCAGGAAGCCACGGTTTTCATTTACGCGACGTTCTGCATCCGCGCTGCAACCACGCAGCAGCAGCTCCAGCGGTTTACCCGGGGCGATGTTCATTTCCGCGCGAATATTACGTACCGCAACGATCGCCTGTTTCAGCCACTCGGTGTCGGCCAGTGCGGCTTCATCAACCTGAGACGCATCGTACTGCGGGAACGGTTGCAGCATGATGGTGTCGGCAGTGATACCGCAAAGTACTTTCACACGCTGCCAGATGGTTTCGGTGATGAACGGAATGATCGGATGCGCGAGGCGCAGCAGACCTTCCAGTACAGTCACCAGCGTATGGCGAGTACCGCGCAGTTCGGCTTCTGTTCCACCGTTCATTACCGGCTTGGTCAGCTCCAGATACCAGTCACAGAACTGGTTCCAGGTGAACTCATACAAAATGCCTGCGGCGATATCGAAGCGGAAGCTGTCCAGCGCTTCGCGGTACGCTTTGATGGTCTGGTTGAACTCCGCCAGAATCCAGCGGTCCGCCAGCGATAGCGTCATTTCGCCGCCGTTGAAGCCGCAATCCTGATCTTCTGTGTTCATCAGCACAAAGCGGCTGGCGTTCCACAGCTTGTTACAGAAGTTACGGT